>Ga0209611_10009648_pt1 | contig 14522 bp, 10 predicted proteins | sample S1TSphgellanicum_3_FD_187693 | JGI IMG/M metagenome (GOLD analysis project Ga0209611, IMG submission 187693) | Host-associated microbial communities from peat moss isolated from Minnesota, USA - S1T2_Fc - Sphagnum magellanicum MG (SPAdes) (version 2) | ecosystem: Host-associated > Plants > Peat... | reverse complement strand
TGGTGATGGGCCAATCAAAAGTGGCCCATTGCCAAAAACTAAAACATTTGTGTTTTGGGATGCATTGCAATCAATTAATCTGATTAATATGAATCATAATAAGTACCCAAGCTTTTGTAAAGTCCTAGGCCAAAAATGTTAATGAAAAAAGTTAGGAATATAAGTTTTATTCAAGCTATGAGATGAGACAAAATGCACCTCAAGAATGTTCATCCAATATATTTTTTATAATAACACCACAATTTGTTCCATATCATTTGCCCAAAAGTTTATTCTTGTATTGTATATAGGTGACTAAAGTGAAGCACTACCATAATCCCATATTGGTAGACAATGCTTATATTTTGGGAATATTAAAAATGTCATGATTTTTTTGTGAAGGGCCAATCAAAATGGTCGATTGCAAAAAATATATATTGAGCTTTGAGATGCACCCACATTTGGATATACCCACAACCAATCAATGTGGATTACAAGTAGGTATAGTTATCAAGGTATATAGTATAATATATATACATTTACATGCCCCAAAACATTTACAAAACATTGTGTAAGTGTAAATCATTTACATGGGATTTACACACCATATAGCCATATTGCAACCTTTTGTTAACATTATTGTGGGTTGTATCTAGAAGTGACGACTAAATCAACTTGATTGTTTGGTTGTGGTGGTGAGACTAGATTGGTTATTAATATACCACATTTGTAGTGTTTATATTCAACCCCACATTTATTTGGCTTTGTGGAATGTTATAATTAATGGATGTAGGTGCCCCTTAATTTAGTTTGCTTAGAGCTTTAATAAATGCAACATAGCTAAGGAATTAAGGTTTGGAATGGGCCATAACTTTAAAATAGAAGTCACCTTGGAGGTGTCATGAAATTTGGAAACAAGGAACATTTCAAATACAAGTGGTATTAGTAGGTTTACAAGGTCCCAAGGGTTTAGTTCAAACCATTGACACTATCATCATCACCTCAATAAAAAGGGATCCTTGGATTTGGATTTGGATTATGCTACAAGTCAATTGCATGTTTTTACGCTTTTATTGCAAGACATGGATGAGATCTATGGAACCACCAAAGGGCCTCATGGATATTCAAGGTAGTTGGCACCATCAAGTTGTATGACATCATGCATGAATTTGGCAATTGGTGTGATATGCAACATATGCATAAGTTAAGGGGCAATCATTACATTTAATAATAGTTTGATTAGCAGAAGCAATAGTGTTAGTGGAAGCAAAAATGTTATCAAAACATAAAAACGAAAATGTTAACAACACAACGGCTAGAAGTGGTGGTACTAGCCCTTCCACTAAATGGCTAAAATTGGTGTTATTGCCAAATTATAGCAATGAAGGAATTGCTTATGCATTTTTGGACATTGTGTTTATTAAGTTTCATGTTCCAACCAAAGTTTTCACTAACCAAAGTTCGAATTTTTTTGGGGAGTTATAAGAATTATGTGAAAAAACATTAATTGATCATTGCACAACTTCATGAAACCATTCCAAAACAAATATGTTAGTCGAGTAGATGGTGCAAATGGCAAAGTGAAGTTTGCATAAACATGGGGTTCAAAAAGGCCATATTAAATATTGATAGTTGTAATTACCATGGTTAGTTGTGAAGTATAGGTTTAGTTGGCAAGCATCTCTTACATCCTTTTCACCATATTTTTTGGATGTGGATTTGAGCTACCAACTTTGGTGTGATGGTAATAATCAATTTGGATTATCCAAATGTGTGATTTTAAACATATGAACAATGAATTTTATTCCAACATGTAATGCCAATGGCTATGGAGAATTTAATAATTGTTTAACATTGGGATATGTTGTGTTATGTCATTATTTGAGGAGGTGGTTATTGGCTTCAAGTCCATAAACTTCACCTAGGAGATTGCATGTACCTACATGTACCTACATAAAACATCACTAATTATGTTGAATCTGATTATGGAACATGTTATTTTGCACGTGTGAAAGGTGCTACTTTTCAAAGTGTTATTGGTAGAGGACAAAGATGGTCAAACATGGAAAAACCATGTGCATAGTTGCATATTGTGTCATCTTCCGAATGTGGATAGCCAAATTGACCCATCCTTGTTTGTTGTCCATGTTGGCCTATGTTGTAATGTTGTGCGGGCAATCTTAAGGGGCAATCATTACATTAAATTTATTATTGGTGTTCTAAAAGATGACTTATGGGATGTTTTGTGCCACCATTGGAAGAAATATTACTCAAAAATGGTTTTTTTTTTGTGTAAAAAATAAATTGAGAAATTTATGTAATTAAGTAGTAAGGAATATCTAATTTTTGTCCCCATGAGTATTCATAATTGGTTAAGGATTTTGGGTCCATTGCAAGTTAGGTTGTTAAGGTTTCATTGTACGTAGCCACCACTTTTAAGGTTTAATGTTTGTATGTGCATTGTGAACTTTGAAGCAACAAGCTTCAAGCTTTATAGTTTCCAGCTTGTAAAGGTATACATATTTGTTGAGTTGCAACTCACAACTTGCACATCAATGCCATATTTTTGTGATAATATTTGTAAAAAATTTTAGTTGTGAAAATTACGTGAGACCAATGTTTAAGTTACACAAGTTTGCAACATATATTAAACATGATTGTGGATGTTGGTGGATTTATGTGCACAGTGGATAGTGAATGTGGATGTTGAAAAGGATCCAACACTTGTTGAAAACGCCAATGGGTTCACAACTCCATTGTTGCTAGGTTGAAAATGCACATTCCTAGATATGTGTTTTTTGAAACTTGTTTAAAACCTTGGCCTTGCAAATTGCAACCTTTGTCTTTGCTCTTGTGTGAATGAAATTGACATTCATCAATTTGTTTGAACTTTCTAGAATCTAAAATGATGTTTTGTGGCATTTTGATCATGTTTTGTTGTTGTTGATCAATTTTTTGTTTGCATTTGAATGAACTATAGGAAGTTTGCAACTTTATTTTTCATTTTGGGAGGGAAGTTTTTGGAAAGGTTTTAGTTTTCAAAACTTCAAGAGTTATGCCTTTTGTTTTTTGTTGTCATGGTTTCATTGAACATACAACCAAACTTCCGATTATGACATTTCTCTTCCAAAGGTCGTGAATATCTTTGAACCTTTTGTAGTTGGATCCACCTCACATGGGAAATTGATGTTTCAAGTTCTAGTACTTGGTGGAAACGGGTTAATAAGAGCCACCAATGCCCCCTTAAGTGATTGCTTTTAGAGAAATATTCTTGAAATATTCTTGCAAAAAAAATTCAAAAAAATCTTTTGAAATTTATTTGTATTATTTTGTTAAGGTTTTAAAATTTGCCCAAAAAATGTCATTTTCAAAGCTTTCCAAATCCATTTACTATTTAAAAATAGTGGTTACAAATCCTTTTACATTACTTTTGAAGGTCCAAATGTTAATGGAATAATTTCATATCTTGGAAATTTATAAAATAAGATATTAGATTTGATAAAATGTAAAATTTTAAACTTATTTTCAAGTTAAAATTATTTTTAAAAAATTGGTGTAATTTAAAAAAAAAGTAGTGGTTATAATTGCTTTTGGCTCCTATTAACATAATTACACCCTACTTCAAGTGCAAGGAAATAATATGATGTGTGTGGGAAAGTTTAATCACCTCTTAAAGTTGTCATGAATCATGGTCCAAGTCATTAAAAAAAAAAAACTATTATCACAAATCCTAATCTAATTCTTCCAAAACCCAAGATGCCTAAGAAATTTGAGTGAAAGTTAAACAACATTTTCTAAGATGTTTAGGTTGTTAAGCTGCCTTGGGCTAAAATAATGTTAAGGGCCAATGGGAAGATGTTGATGGGTAATGTTTGCAACAACATAGAGAGTTGAAAGAAGCTCATGGTTTTGAAATTTGATGGCCTCCAAAAGCATTTGGGCATTGCAAGGCCATTATTGCTAAATTGGGGGGTAATTATTGGGTGAAATCACATTACAATGGTCAAAGATTGTTGTTACAAATACTATTCTTTGAAACTACATGTGTTTGAACCATCCCAAAAATACAAAATGTACTAAAAAAAACATTTTTTGCCAAAAAATGTATCACCATAGTGTGCTTTCATCCTATTGGGGAATATTACATGTCCTTTACAAGCTAGCATGCCAAAAATGAGAGGGAATATGCTTTAATGCATAGTAAATCTTTTGCTTTTGACCAAGTTAAGTTTGTTTTGCATATTGAATGTAAACAAAGAATTGTCCAGTGCACAATTTGATGGTATAGAAGTTTGAAGAATAAGTTGTGTTTGCTTCTTTGAAGGCAAACTTTGAGTTATGTGACATTAGGGTGGGTTGGTTCTAACTTGCATTATCCCCATGTGTTCAAGTGTGTTTAGGGTTTGTCTAAATTTGTTCCAATTCATGATGCATTTATATGTGATTTTGTTGCTATTGTGTGAGGACCTATGAAGGGGATTTATATCAAATGTATTGCAATGAATAAAATATTTTTGTCAATTCTTGGACACCATTGAACATTACAATCATGCTTTGCATCATGACTAAGTTACTAAACCCACATAAGGGATTGAATACATGTTTTTCATTATTTGGCCACACTTCTATGTAGCATGAGAGATGCACACTAATTAAAGTTTTGAGTTGGGTTTTTAGGGCGGATTGGTTCTTGGCTGTGGAAAAGGTCAAAAAATAATGCAACAATGTTGCTTGTGGGCTAATTAAAGAATTAGAATGTAAACTCCCTTCACAAGAAATCATGAATGCCATTGGCATTATGTATCCCAAATTTTGGTTGTGACCAAAAATTGAGCATATATACTTGGCTTTTATAGGCTTCTAAAGTCCCATTACTATTATTTGAGGCACATATGGATTAATTTTTCTTTTATTCCCCTTATTTTTAATGAGATTTTGTTGGATCAACACACCTTTTTTTTTAAAAATGACAATGATGTCAAATGTAGTTGTAGCTTAAACCACCCATCGATTTTAATTTGAATTCCCAAATGTGGGCATTGTGGGTCGACAATTAAATAATTTTTAGTATATTTTCAAAGTGACTTAAGTTTATTGAATTGTTTATGATTATGATATTAGTAAACATTGAAAATGAGATGTCTTTTTTTACATTGTTTTTCACAAATAACACATGAAGAAATCTTGGATTTTTCTACTACCCAAATCTACTATGTTTTTAGTGAAATGGGACGAAGTTTACTAATATTTAACTTATATCTTGATTAGGACATTCTTAGTGAACTTTTTTCTAATTGTTTTGGATAGTGACATGTTAGATTAGGAAATTTGTAATTTGAAAAAAAAATTTATGAGGTCCCAAGGCAATATGATGTGGATTAACATGTAATGTCATCATGTAACATGTTTTTTTCCCCTTTTTTTGTCAGTCACCACTTGTAAATTTTTCACAACAAGTTGTGACAAAAATACATGTTATGATTTAAAATTATTGTTATTATTTACGTTTGGTTTAGATATTTTTCACAAAATATTTGAAGATATTCACCATCATCATACATGTTTCGTAAACTATATTTATATAGGATACATCAATGTATATACACATTACATATATTCATGCTCACATTCATCAAGGTTTAAACCCAAGATTTTATGGAAATGCACCAAGGTCTTCACCACCAAACCACTTCAAGACTTTGATAAGATAAAAAGAAAGTGTAAGTTTATTATTTTCGACATAAAACTATTTAAGAAATTCAAAATTCAACATTCGTTTTTTTTAAAAAAAATTTTATTCAAATGCTACAAATGAAAACATGATTTTGAAGCTTATTCAATAATCTATTCATGAAATTAAATATAATTTATAATTATACAATTTGAAGAGTTCAAAAAAAAACTTAAAAATAACATGCTTTGAATAAACCAAAAAATCTACATTTGTTTTTGGTTTAAGTTCATCTATTTCATAAATGGGATTCAATTCAATGTGAATTCAATAATGCTTTCATTAAATCTTGAAAAAAAATGCTTTTTTAATGTAAAATATTTGTTCAATTTTTGAAGAATTGTAAGTTTTTTTTCCTCAATATGATTATGTACATTAGAAAAAAATATTTTTGCAATGTTATTCAAATTGTTATCACCCATAAGTAGTTTTACCCACATTTGTTTATAAAAGAGTTATGGAATTGCAAATTTTTTTAAATCCTTCAATATTACCTTGAAAAAATATCAATTTTAAATTATATATATATATATAGAAAAAAACCCATTGTTGATGTCCCCCCCCCCTTAAAATTGGCAAAAATTGGCCACTAGAAGAACAATTAATTAAATAATAAATAATAAATAAATAAATATTATGAACATCATATTTGTTTAACAACATTAGTTATAGGCTAATAAAAATGATTAATTACACAAATTTGAAAACAATATTGCAACATATTATTTATATTATTTGTAAAAATAATGTAACAATATATTTTACCTTTTGTAGAAATTAAGAAAAGATAATTTGGTGATAATTTGGGATTAAAAAGATTTTAACATATTAATATCTCCATATATTGTTCATAGCCAAAACATAACAAAATATTTTATCAATGATCGTCATTTGAACAACACCAGAAAACTGAAAATAACAATAATAATTTGTTGATGTCATCATTACGAGATCACCATTTTTATTATTTTATTATTTTCTTAAATAATCAAAAAAATCATCTTGAAATATCTAGACATGAACTTGTACCAGAACAAGCCTAAAAACAAATGCTAAATCATGGTAGCATTAAAAATAATAACATACCCAAAAAAAATAAAGTTAGCTCGGATTTATGTTTCTCACACATCAAAAAGTAAAATGGAAGAATAATTTAAGGAAGTTTTTTTTTGAGGTTTTGTTATTGTGGCATCATCAACATTTGTAATTAAAAATTTGTCCAATGATGAACGAACCAGGGGAAAAACATAAATCTAAATCTACATAAATGTATAAGTTTGAACATTAAATTATTTAAATATAAAGGTCTACATGGACCTTAGACTTTGTAAATATGAACATTTTGACTTAATCTTTAATTCAAACACAAATATGAAACATAACACGTTTTTATACATCCATTTAAAGAAATTGTGGTGAATGAAAAATGCAATTAGATAGTAATGGATTTATGATGAATCATTCACCTTATGTGCATATGTTGAGATGTGAGGTCTTTATAAATTAGTGCATGTGTTTAATGAATTATGATAGATGTAAAATGCAACCCATGAGCAATGGTTTCAACATGATAAAAATGTATGATTCAACTCATGTACCATCTTGATAGTTGAAGAGATGTAAAAAAATCATTAACCATTATAGTGCAATGTGTAAATAAAGTTGAATGCTACTTTAATTTCCACATCAACAATTAGAAATCATTAAAAAATAAAATAAGGTAACTTCTTATGTAAGTGAAAAGTATAACTTATGAATAACATTATCCACTTGTTATCAAACTTTGATTCAATTTATGCTAGATGTTAATAGTTGAAAAGTTGTTAAAATAATGACTAAACAATATTATTACTATTGCAAGGAGTTTAAGGTTGAGATATTTTCCATGTTAGAGTTTTTTTCATTATTATAAAATTCAACATGGAAAAGAAAATCCAATGTTAGTGAACAAAATAATCATTGTTTTCATTATATAAATTATGCACAAATAACTAACAAACAATTTCACTTGTTATTTGTGCATGATGATAATAAGTCAAATAGTGGTCAAATTGAACAAATAGTTGTAATAGGTGATAGTGGAAAAACCCAAGATTTCTTCTTGTGTAACAAGTTTAAAAATAAATTCACAACACATTTGGATTTGGTTGTGTGCATGTATGCACATATTTTTTATACATTGGAAAACTTTCCATTTGCTCCTACGATCAAAGCATGGATAACCAAGAAAGTTCAGAGATTAGTAGAATAATAGTTCCTTTCTACTACAAAGATAATTTTAAAAAAAACCCTCTTTGCATTTTGTCATTTTTTGTGCTTGACTTGTAGGTTCCAAGTTGAAACTTTTAACATGAATTTTCAATTGCTATAGTAAACTCTCTAAACTAATACTGTGTAAATTAATATTCTCTCTAAACTAATATGCGAGCACAGCCCGTGGCGGGCCTCATACTTAATCTAATAATTTTCCATAAATTGATATTCAATATTTTTTTTCGGTCCCATAGCATTTTATAAACTAATACATCATACATAGTGGTATGAAAAGTTCTTTTCTACGACATTGTTCAGCTCTGGCTTTTGGGGAAAGGGTTTGGACAAGACTGACCAGTTGATTGCCCACAACCCCTTTTATAGAGCGAAGGAGGGTATTCTGAAAGTACCCAAAGTGCAACTTTCCACAACCTCACTTTCTGCCAAGATTTCTACCACTCATGTCATATGATCTTCTACGTGCTTCTTTGATCCTCCACCAAGCTCCGCAAGGTTCTGTTACCTTCCCCAATGATCCATGACCTTCCATGCTGCTCTGGCAGGTTCTGAAATGTTTTTTGTTACCCCCCATATAATTTGTGTAAACTAATATCCTCCATAAACTAATATCTTCTGGCCGGTCCCAAGGATATTAGTTTAAAGAGAGTTTATTGTATTCCATTTTTATTTTCTTAATCTTGGAATTGTACACAATGCACAATATATTATTAATTATGTTGTATGTTTTTGTAGGCCATTTTTAGCTGTAATGGGCAAGGTCTATATGGACTAAGGTTGAATTCCCCCTTGGAGATCTATTTTCTAACCAAATTTTCTTCTTTTTTGTGTCTATGGGCCTCATTTTTTTTTCCCCTTCTGGCTGCCAACTTTTTATTCCTAGTGATGACATTCTTCATTTTGCACATTAAATTTTTTAAAAATTCTTCATTTAGCACCTTGTCATAACATTCTTTACTCGCGAATATTTACCAAATTACACTGGTTGATCTATAAAATTCTTTAAAATTCTTGCTTCTTTGGGCTTCCATAACATTCTTGCACCAAGAATGTCATAACTATGTTTTTATTTGAGGCACCATTTGTTCATCATCAAAATTCACATAAGAAATAATCTTGTGCCCATGAATCTTTTACCACAAAATACAAACATAGCCACATTTTTACAATGAATTTGATGATGTGGATTAATTTTTGAACCCTCAATCTGAGAGGATGCCATAGCTTGGTAAGACCTAGCCACTTAGGCTAACTTAACAATTCCTTAAAAAAAAATATCACAATTCCTGACATGTTCTCCAAAAGTTTCCAAATTGTTTAAACAATGGTGGCTAGTTATTGCTTTCTTTTCATAACAAGCCAACTAGGCTATAATTTATATTAAAAAAATTAGACCCCTAAATTATCAATTTCAGTGTCAAAGTAATACCTTTAATTATCAATTTACTTGCTTATTATTGGCAATAATTGCTGGGTTATGCATAAGGGTTCGTTCTCGAATACCCACCTTGAAAACTGGCGGTTCTACTTGCATGGGTAATGGAGGTTAAGTGCCATTACAGCTGCTGAACCATGGTCACACTAGGGTGAACTGGCCCATCACTGATTGCCTGCCTATGACCGAACAATTTGGCAAATCTTTCTCAATTCTTCTACATTTTGAGTGATTTAAAATGTTATAGGAACTCCTTCTCAAGTTTTACAAATCATTTTTGAAATGCAAAGCCAAAGGACCAGTTGAAAAAGAGTTGGAATGAAAATGTGTTTTTTTCGAATTGCAAAATGCGTTTTTTTTTCTCATTTTGACTCCTCTTACTTTCAAACCTCATAACTTTCTTATTTTTATTCATTTAAAGCAATTTAAAGTGCTATGAGAGCGCCACCTGAAGTTCTACAAATCATCTTTGAACTCTAATAACTCTAATGGCAACATATTAAAGTGTTATGAGAGCACCACCTGAAGTTCTACAAATCATCTTTGAACTCTAATAACTCTAATGGCAACATATTAAAATGCATATTAAAATGCTATGAGAGCACCACCTGAAGTTCTACAAATCATCTTTGAACTTTAATAACTCTAATGGCAACATATTAAAGTGTTATGAGAGCACCACCTGAAGTTCTACAAATCATCTTTGAACTCTAATAACTCTAATGGCAACATATTAAAGTGCTATGAGAGCACCACCTGAAGTTCTACAAATCATCTTTGAACTCTAATAACTCTAATGGCAACATAGGAACATAGAAAGAATTTTTTTGAGTGTTTGAGAACTGGCCTTTGTAACATTCGATGGTTTGTTTTTTTAGAGTTCTTGAATTCTATTTTGGGGAGCTGTAACTTTCTCAATTCTATTTCAATTGTGATGATTTTTAATGCACCAAATGCGTCAATAAGAAGGGTTCAAGTTTTTTTGAGACACCAAAACAACAGAGCGCTCCCCTTGGATCCGGCCTGCCCTCTCTAAGCACTTAAGTGTTCGATCACCGCCCGGTTTACCCCACTACCTAGCAGGATGTGGGGTTCATTAATTGATCACTTAAGCTTGAGTTTCGTCACAAACAGTGCCATCCATGTTGCTGCCTGCGACAGAGACTTTAAGTTCTCATAAACGCCCTTTCCATTGGATTCCTTTCCATCGCACTAGCCTACGACCACTAATCAATCGCTGGGTATGGCTAATCACATGGGACAGCGTGTGATTAGCGAGCACGGCTCCCAAATCAGGCAACTGCTGCTGGTATTATTATGATTATGACTATTATTATTATTATCTCTTAAGAGCTATGTCCCAGTCCTGACCATCATATCTCTTGCTTAAGGTATTCATTTATGATGTAGTAGCTCTCTCACTTACTACTACTGATCACAGCAGCAGCCTAATGGAAAAAGCTCATAGATGTCCGTCCTGACTCAAGGACTCATGGCACACTCACACTCTCAAGAGTGGGTGTGTGTGTCATCAAGTCTTTTTGTTTGGATTGCTTTGAACCGTGAGCAAAGGGGCTAGGTCTGACTAGAGCCATTAATGTCATCAATGGGGTCCAACCAAAACTGGTTTCTATTGGCGACCAGCGCCGTGCGTGATTTGGCTCGCGTCTTTCTAACTTCCTGTCCTGAAGCCTCTCTCTCTCTCTCGCTCATCTCTCTCTTTCTTCTCTCTCTCAGAATTCAATTCACTTCCTTCCTTTCACTTCCAGTTAATCATCAACCCACAAAATCCTTCTTGGGTCATGATTTTAATCTGAATTTCCATTTTCATCTCTCCTGCCTCTGATATTAGATTTGAACCTAATTTGGTCTATGCATTGGATGTTTTTAATATATTTATAAAATTAATTTAAATGGATTTTGGGATTTTTAGCATGGTACCGATGTGAGTGCTGGTTTCAGCCAACGCATGTGTTCAACATTCAGTTCTTTTCCCTCTCCAACACAATCTTGGAAATTTTTCTCTCATTCTTTCAAATCTAGTTTGGTGGTTTGTATAACCTACTAGGTTCTTGATGGAAGACACTAATATCCCCACTATGAGCACTATGGGGATGATAGTGCAACACACATCCCATGCAACCACATAGTTATGTTGTACAATTTGATTAGTTCAACCTTAGTTTTAGGTTAAATTAAAAACAATATTACTCTTACTTAGTATCAAAAAATTATGTTGATGATAATGTTGTGCTAACTTGGTCAAGAGATCCCAAGTACCTTGTTAGTAAATTCAACCTATCCATTCCCTTGTGGACAATACATCATAGAAAAATCATTGTTTTGTGTGTTTGGAACTTGGATTCATGTGATTTGGAGATGATTTCTTTTGAAACTGAAAAAATGAGACTCCAAAATCACATCATGAAAATAAACCTCTCCAAACATTAAAAAAAAATCAAAACCCTATTCACATTAAACTAAGTTCCAATCCCAAATTACATGAAACTAATGTCTTGTCTTGTACCAAATATTTGACAATTGATATTCTCATTCTTTCTTGAGAGATCATGAGTTTGAAATTGGTGTGAGACGTTAGAACAAGCAAAATTGTGCAAAGCTTAAAAAAAGGAGCAAGCAAGTTCAAACAAAGCTCATTCATGACTATTTGATGTCTCATGTTCTTTACCTTCTAATTCATCCCCTATTCACTATTCACCAAACACGTCCTCTTACCCTTCCTTATTTATGCATACATTGTTCAAACATGACATTAAATATGAATTTTTGCCCATTGAGAGGAGCCATATATGACTTTTCACCCATCTATAGGAAGGTTAGATGATTTCTTGTCCATCAATAGAAAGGTTATGTTATTATTTTCGAACTTCCTTTCATCAATTACGTAATCATTCTTCTTCTTCATTTGGGACATACATCTCAAATGATTATTGTTAATTGTATGAATTAGTGGTGGGGTGCATGTGATGTGATCTTTGTTTTTGATTATGGGCCTCTTTGATTGCCTCATCACCAAAAAAATAATCATACACAATATGAACAACTCTAGAACAAAAGATTAAATAACCTCTCTTTGGTTCAGCTATATTGGTTAAATGATAAAATTTTGGGCAAAGTATATGGGATAAGGTGAAATATTATTGGGAATTGCTTGAGGAACATATAAAAACATTTGGGAATTCATTGGAAACACATTAAAAACATAAAAACTCCAAAATAAATTCCCCCCTCCTCCTTCACCCTCCACCCTAATTGACTAGCCATCCTTGGTGCACATGTTGAACACTATCATTAACTACTTACAATTTCAATTCCCAAAACTATTTGTAGCCATATTAATATCCCTTCGTAATACCTATTAGTGGGCGCTTGTGATGTTGGCCCTAGGATATTAATCCTCCTATAAGTTCAAACATCCCAATATTATTTTGGTTCAAGTGGACCTATGAAGTAAGTAATTTTTTAATAACACCTAACTTAGTGTATGGATATTAAAACATTCTATGACAACCTTTTTCGAGGCTCTATGGGATATGACTCTTTAGAAAATCCAATTGTGAAAAAATCATTGAATTTTTTAATTGTATTTCCAAAGATAATATTCATTTGAAATTAATAACTTTTAATTCATTACTTTGAAATTGTGAACCCTTCATCAAGAACTTTTTTATATACCAAAAGCACAAAAGGTGCCCCATGATTTGGGAGGGTTAAGGTCTAGCCCTGAAACAAACACGTATTTTAATATATAGACTGCCTCTTTGAACCTTTTCCAAACCATAACATACAAAACAACTAAAAGGTGGGTGGTGTTCACATAGAAGGCATTTTCACCCATCATCATCATCATCAAATCATGTTTGATGAATTGAAATGAATCAAATTCAAAATGTATTGTGATGATGTAGATAAAATACATGAATTGGTTTGGCACAATTGGTGTAGAAATTCATTATAAATTTTGAAGTGTGTGAGTTGCCCCCTCAACCTTAAACACAATAATAAAAAGGATCATCCCATTCTTCTAATTTTTTTTTAAAGCTCTTCAAGGTGTTGAAGTTTTTTGCACTAGATTTGTTTGTTGATAGTTTTTGTTTTTTTGCAAGCCATGGAAGGCTATCCACATAATGTAAATTACTCACAATCACAAGGTGGAATCAAAATTCTCAAGAGATGTGGGCTGACCCTTCCATGGGAATTAGATTGGTGGACCTTTTTTTAGAATGTTCAATTATAGTGCATTTCAGCTAATAAGAAAGAATTCACAACTTTCATGTATGAGGATCCTTGTAAAGACAAGAATGTAAAATTTCTTGGAGAAAAGCCCCCAATTTTATTCTCACAACATTCAAGTTTTACAAATAAAAATAAGGGAGATTGTAAGGATCAAAGAAGAAGAAATGGGCCATGAAAAAAATCATGTGTTTATTCTTTAGTCCAAATTGGGTTTACATTAGGAGCAATAGGTATGCAATTGGAGGAAAAAAGCGAGAAATATATAATAGGAAGAAATTTGAACACATTTGGGTACTTAATTAGAAGCATAGGGTGATAATTGTTTTCTAACCCTCACCCATAAACATGAAAACTCTATAGCATAACATGAGAGAGTATTCAAATGTAAATAACATGGGCCAATCGTTATAACCAACCATCAAGAGTAGTCGTTTTTATCATTCGGTGCCTTTAACAAGCATTGGATCCTATACAATACCCTAAGGTCAGTTTCATCATTAAATAAATCCTCAAACTAGTGAAATGAAATTTTGTGAAAATATGAAGTCATCATGTTGAAAATCATCATAATTATCATAAGCTACATTCTGAATAATTTCACTATTCATATCACAAAATTATAGTATAAATTATGGAAAAAATATATATTCAATTTTTTTCAAAAATTCATTTTTTGAATTTTTTTTTTTTTTTGGGTCAATCTGGAAACATAGTATACATTTATGGAAATTAATGTATTGAGCCTCTCCATTATAAGAAGATTGTGCTTCATCCAAAAATACCTATGCATTTTTTACAACTTAAAAATGCATACACTTCATTCAACAATATACCCTGCTTGCTTCAACT
>Ga0209611_10009647_pt1 | contig 14526 bp, 8 predicted proteins | sample S1TSphgellanicum_3_FD_187693 | JGI IMG/M metagenome (GOLD analysis project Ga0209611, IMG submission 187693) | Host-associated microbial communities from peat moss isolated from Minnesota, USA - S1T2_Fc - Sphagnum magellanicum MG (SPAdes) (version 2) | ecosystem: Host-associated > Plants > Peat... | reverse complement strand
TAAATTTAATCCAAGACTAGAAACACAAAAACACAAGGTAAGAACATGATATATGCTAAAAAATGATTCAAACATAACTTTATTTTGATAACGCATGATAACAAAAGTTATGACAAGATAATGTATCCAAAATTGGTGTTGAATAGACTAAAGGTAATGAGAGGTCCTACCCCTATTTATACCCCGTTAGGGACCTAACTCAAGGAAATTTCCATAAAAGCTTCCATATGTGCACCGACCAAATAAGCGTCTTGAGAAGCTTCCTAACTAATAGTGACCTAAAAATCAATTAAAATTTAACTAAAGGTTAACTCATAATTAACAATGATGCAAACAATAGGTGATGGTGGTGTCTATGACACCATATAACCTTTGGGACCCTTTGAAAAATGGGGTATTAATTTAATGGGGTTGTTACCAGTGATTAAAAAACGTATCAATTCGTTATGATCACCAAAAATTATTTCACAAATTTTGCAATAAAACATGCTTTGAAATTTTCAATGAAATAAGAAACAACACAATTCTTGGATTAACAAATCAACACACAATTTGGAACACCACTAGAAATTATTTTTGATAGTGTTTTTTAGATCTTGAATGAAGTCATGACATTACAAAAATCACAACATTTTTTACCACAAAAATTGGTCAAAAAAACCCATTTTGCCCTCCATATCCAACTTGACCAAATTGTCATTTTGGACAAGTTGATTTTGTCATGGGCATGAAATGAATTAAACAACAAGATTTCTAAACCACATGATTTAGTTCTAAATCCATGTCATGGAATAAGAAAATCAAAAATAAAAATATGATGTGTGCATAATGTGAATGCAAAAGGACTTTATTACAAAACCATGACAAGAATAGAACAAGATCATGACAAAAATACGTTCCAAAACTTAATGTTGAACAAACTAAAAGTAATGTGAGATTTTACTTCTATTTATACCCATAAAACACATAGCTCAAGGAAGCTTCTTAAAAAACTTCCAACCTATATGTGGCCCATGTGCACCCATGTGTGGCCCATGTTCGTCCATGTGTGAACTAATAATGAATTATGAATTAACTAAGAATGAAATAGAATGAACTAAAATTTAACTATGAGTTAATTAAAAATTAATTGGAAATGAACTAAAGGATATCTATAAATGAATTAATAATTAATTAGAAGTTAATCAAAAGCTAATTAAAAATGAATTGAAACTAAATTAAGAATAACATACAAATTAATCACAAGTCATGGATGAACATTCATATGAATGAACTCCATGGTGTTGGGTGAAAGGGTGAAAGCACATTACAAGGGGGGCAAAAATGTTATCACATCGTACTGTTTTCCAAGGGTGTCCATGTTTGAACTTCAACCATGGTAATATTGGAGCATAATTTTTCAACCTTTTTACATAATATGGTAGATTATAACACACGTAATTCAATTGCGAAAAAAATTATTTTTCCAACTTATATTGTGAGATTCCAAAGTATATTTGTGGCAAAAAAATGTACATCACTATGTATTAAAAAATGCAAATATACTAAAAAATGATTGAAATAATGAATTTGTAGTATCTATTAAACATTGTGATTCCATATGGTTGGAATAAGTTTGTGAACCATATGAAGAGTTTGATAATTATCATATCACAAATGGGTGTTTTTGGGGGTTATGACCATAACTATGTGGTAAATGAACATTTTGACAAACTGTCACTTTCAAATGGAAGGTGACAAGATATGTGAGGTGGGTAATTTTTTAAATTTTCATTTCAAATAGTTTTTGGTTGATTAATTCAAACCCAAACCTAGTGTAATTCAAAAACAAAAGCAAGTTTTATTATACTAAATATACCATAAATATACTCAATATTCCTTGAATTTAAGCTTTTACAATTTATTTCTCATTTTCAAATAATATTATATATCATTAACTTTCTAAAAATCAAAATATCAAGCCCAAACACCAAAAATGAAACCCAAAATTAAATGCAATACGTTTTGTTGAAATATATTTTACATACATGTTGTCAAAATGCCCAAAGTGCCCCCCCCTTTAGTGTGCTTTCACCTTGTTAGCATCCATGACAAATTTGAATTTGTTTATTTTGACTAATGTATTTTTTATTAGGGGTCCTACGATGTTTTGACTAATCAAAATGACCAATTGTCAAAATGACCATTAATAAATTAAACCAACATTATCTATGGTTTAATTTAAACCATGTGTTAATCATATGTTACATCTTGGAAGGTGATGTGGCATCGTACATGTCATATAAAAATAGGTTCATAGGTAACTAATGACATTCTACTTATGACCATATGTGTACAATGTATATTGTACACATACACCATATGCTTCACCATATACAAATTTTGTATATGTGATTTGCCAAGTTTGAAACCCAAGCCTCCATGGAGGCACACCAATGCCTTTGCCATAGAGTTACAAAACTTTTAATGAATATAAGGTGTGCAACATTTTTTTAATCTTTTAAATTACAAAATTGTTAAGATATCAAATTGACACACCTTTTTACATTTCAAATCTTGTTCAAATGAAAAAAAAACCGTAATGTTGAATTTTTATTCATGAATCTATTCAATCAAATCAATATATTTTGTAAATGTTCAAATGAGTTTTTTTTTAATGTTTTTTAAAAACACAAATTATTAACAATTGACACAAATGAACTTATGATTCTTCCAATTCCAACTACATTTCATTATGTGATTAAACAATATAAGGTAGATAGGTTGGTACAATAGGTGGGTAGAGTAAGTAGGTATAGGGTAGGTAAGTAAAGTAGATAGGTGGTTATAAAATTATTATAAAGGTAGGTAGGTATGTAGCAAAATAAATAAGATAAGAAGGATACTAATGTAAGGTAAGTAGGTAGGATTGCCTATTAACTAGGCCTAAGTTATCCACCTAGCATAAATTAGGCTAAATTATGCTTGTAGCTAATGAATTACCTTTAGTAAGGAATCTTATTAATTCATGACATGCCTACTTACCTACCTACCTACCTACCACACATGAATTAATAACATTATATAATGGTAATTCATTACATTCATAACCTAACTTATGTTAACTAGGTAGCCTTGGCTTAGGCCTACCTAGTTAATGTCAAATCAATATGTTTAATTTGACTAAGCCATGGTCATCTTGATGGATTTTTGTTTTTTTTTGGTCCTTTTTTACTAAGTGTCTAAGTGACACATGGTCAAAAATGTTACGTTAATCAAATGTATTAATAAAAAATAATATGTATATTTTGTGCCCTAGGCTTCTAATCAAGATGGACATCACTTCTAGTCAAAATGGACACTTTGGTCAAATTAGGCCTTTTAAAAAGTCATAATTTCTTGTCATGTAAAAACTTTACGTATCTTATAATTAAGAATAGGTTTACCATTATGTATAAACTTAACATCAATGGTTTGGTCAAAAGGACCAATAGGACATTTTGTTTCGTGCTTACAAAGGAGGTAACTAGGGTTCATGGAAACATTCATAATTGGGATCTCACATTACATCAACATGTGTCTTAGTTCATTATATATTTCATTAAATTTTGAATGGATTTGGACAAATATATCATTGCGAATTAACAAGGATTAATTGTTAAAAACAAATGAATTCATTAATAGCTAGTCAAATTCATTAATAATTAATACACTAACTAGTCTCATAGTTTGTCCCTAGGTTAAGCACTGACCACCTAGGTTATGAACCTAGGCTAAACAACTAACCAACTAAGAGCCTAGGCTAGGCACTTAACCACCTAAGCTATGTGAGACACCTAAAAATTTAACCCATTAACTTAGGGTGCAAGTGTGAAAGTTTGAAACCCTCAACTCCCTTCACTTTCATGCTTCAAGAATAAAACCTTAACCATTCAACTATTATTTCAATAAGTGAAATGATTTTTCATCACATTTTATTATGCACATTTTTTTTCCAAACCTTTGTTTAGGTTACCATAAATTAGGTTTCTATGATAGTCAAAGTTTATTCTTAGGTTAATGTACAATATTGTAAATTATTTAAAAACTAATGTAAACTACCCTAAACTATTCCTAGGTTACCATAGGCTAGGATTTTAAGTTATTCCCAAATTATCATAAATTTTTTAAATTTTTTAAAATGATTTACGCTAGGTTATTTTAAGTTATTCTACCTTAAGTTATTCGTAGGTTACCATAGACTAGGATTTTAGGTTAGTCCTTTGGTATTTAAAATTATATTATTTAAAGTTATTATCGATTATTTCATCCCTAATTGTTATAGACTATTGTACCTTAGGTTATTTAAAATTATTCCACCCTAGGTTATTCTAGGTTATTTTTAATTATTTTTGGTTATTATAAGTTATTCTTGGTTATTTTTGGTTATTTTATGTTATTCTAGGTTACTCTTGGCTATTTTAGGCTATTCCACAATTGAGTATTCTATATTATTATAGCTTACTTTATTTTGACTATTTTAATTTTTTTCACTTTTGGTTATTCTAAATTATAAATAGATATTTCAAGTTATTTCACCTTTAACTATTTTGAGTTATTTTACCCTAAGTTATTTTCAATTATTTTATGTTATTCTAAATGATTTTATCTTAAATTATTTTTGAATATTCTATGTTATTCCACATTCAAAACAATTTGGTTATTTTTGGTTATTCTAGGTTATTTTTAGTTATTCCACTTTATGTTAGTTTAAGTTAGTTTACAATAAAGTATTATAAGTTATTCTACTTAAGTTATTTTTGGTTGTTCTAAGGTATTTTTTATAGGTTATTATATATTATTTTAGGTTCTTAAAATTTTTACCTTTAACTATTTCATTCTAGGCTATTGTCGATTATTTAAAGTTATTCCAAGTTATTTTATGTTATTCTACCCTATGTTATTTTAGGCAATGTAATCATAAATTGCTTTATGTTATAACCCTAAGTTATTATAATTTATAATAACCTATGGTAGAATAACTTAAAATAACTTAAGGTGGAATAATTTATAATAACTTTAAATAGTTTATGGTGGAATATTGTAAAATATTTTATAGTGGATCTATAGTGAAAATAGCTTAGAAAGGAATAACCAATTATAGTTCAAAATATAATAGCATAGGGTGAAATAACCAAAAATAACATAAGGTGATATAGCTTAAAATAACCTAAGGTACAATAGTTTAGGATATTTAAAACAACAACATAAAAATAGTAAGAAATTATAATGAATTATTTAATTTAATAATGAATTATGTTAACTAATAATGAAACATGATGATATATTACATAATGACTTTATAGTGACATAATTTTAGGCACGGTGAATTGATTAGATAGAGATAAACCTATTTCATTTTTAAGGTCTAATAATGATTTAAACTAATGATGTGCATCTCACTTTTAAACTGGTGTCAAAATCCATCACATCATGTGGGTGTATGATACAACAGACAAGTTATTCCCTTTTCGCTTAACATATGAAATGGAGGTTTTTTTATTCATTAAATTAAAAGTGATGACCCTTCAAATAATCACAAAGATGATACGTCCTTTGGATAAATCCCAACATCAGAAATTATTACAATTTAATGAGTTAGATAAAATGATGTTTAGAACTTGATAATCAATCGAAGTTGTGTAAAATATTAAAATAAACATAAAGGTTAAATATATGAAAAATTGTTTATGAAACAACTAACATAGATTCCCATAAATATGTAACAAATTATAAAAATTCAATCATTCAACATGTTTGTTTTTCACAAGTCCATGTTTTAGTAAATAATTGTTATAAAAAATTAAAAAAATCCTACAATAAAAAAACATAAAACTATTTTATGATAGGTAATGTTGGTGGCAGATGGGGGCATTACTAGAATAAGGCACCTACTTGATGAGGCAACCAAAGGCATTGTTGAATTATAGTAATGTGTTCATCCCAAATGTTTGACAAGGCAGCTAAAGGAATTGTTGTCCTAGATGTTTTAACAAAGCAGTTGAAGGCAATTGTTGAATTATAGTAATGTGTTCATAAGGGAGCCTTATTGTGTGTAATGAAGTTTAACCTGATAACTAATGTGATGAAAAAAAATGGTGGGCCCTTACAAAACTATATGAATCCACAAATGTTCATAGCTTTTGCCCATTCATAACCACCATAAAATGATGGAATGATCTTCTTGGGTTTGTTGTTCTAATGGGGAAGAAAACTATGGAATAATTCAACAAGCCATGGTAACATGCTTAATCTTTGATATTTTCATTAGCATGCCTTTTCTTAGAGCTTGAGGAAAGTGATGATGATGTCATCATTGTTGAATCTATTGTTATTACTACCTCCAATGCCACCATCTTCACCACCATAGGGAAGTTCATATTTCTAAATCCATTTCTAGAATTGGAAGAAGAAGATTAGATTTTGCCATTTTTGGTGGCTATCGGTACTTGCATTTTGGAGGTTTTGGAAAGCTTCATCTGTTGTGATACTTTAGCATTGTGATGTAAATGCCGAATGCAAAAGCTTTGAGCATCACATTTGTGACGGTTGTTGTTTATACTAGTGCCACTACCCCAGCCATCGCACTTCTTGGTTTTCCAAGATTCACACAAGATGTCATCAATTTCTTATTGCAAAACATAATGATCAAGCACCTTCGCACATACTCGTTTTCACCGTTCACAAGGACTTGTAGCCAAGAGCAAAAAATATAGAGGGACAAAGGTCAAAGCCCAACAATTTGTAGCCCAAGAGGTGGTGGTATACAACTGCATTAATATTGATTTGGATGAAGAATCTAGGCCCTAAATGGTAGTGTGTTGCACAATGTTGTTTTTAATGCCATGAATGGTTTAAGGTTTAAGGTAGGGTTAAGGTTCAAGGTAAGGGTCAAGGTTTAGGGTAGGGGTTAGGGTTTAAGGACTTGGGAAAGATGTAATAATTTCTTTCACAACCTTAAGGCATACTTTAGTTTAGGTCCCTTGAATTCTAGGCATATCTCTAAGGCCTCTATAATGGAGCGTCATTAGATGTTTGTGGATTTTTGAGGATTAACAATGGAGCATGGAAGAACATCGATGGAACAATGAGGAACATTGATGGAGCAGTTAAAAGTGTAAGGGGAACATTGAGGAGCATCCATGGAACATTTGGAAGCGCATCAACAGAGCTTTTATGATTGTTAGCATACATCATAAAACATTGTCATTTAGTCATTCCCATATTTTAATGGTGTTGGAGACCTACATTTTGAAGGTTTTTTAGGAACACAAAATAGGAAATTCAGTTTCAATCTCCTTTCAATTAGTTTACCCGTGTGTGGTAGGCTTCCTTGGGTCTTCCTTTTCTTTCAATTTGTGTCATGTGGGTGTCGATTTATTTTATGGAAGCTCCTCCCCCTATAAGAGATGTGTCTTTTAGCTCCTTTCCCCCACCCATGCCCCTAGCAGAAACCCTTCAGCCTATTGCCTTCCACAAAGGCCTCATTATGTATTTTTGGCCCCTCCCTCTTTCCTTTATGTCATTTTGATTTTTGCTTCAATCCCAACTCATCTAATTAGGGCATCTTGAGCTTATGAGTCAATTGTACTTTCAATGCATGTTAAGAGTATGAGTCAACCCCCCCTCAACATAATATCCCATGCCCCATGCCCCCCTTTAGTAGATTGGGCATGGACATCAAGTCTAGATCCCCTTGGAGCCTTTTTGTTTAGGTTCCCCTAAGCTTCAATTATATTCTTACATCCCAATTGTTTTGAGGCAAGAGGTGTAATTAACATTCAAATGTCCTTTGGATCACATAGTACAAAACTCAAACGATGTTGCTGCTTGGCATCTTTTTACACTCTTCCCTAGTGGTGCATTTTTTTGCCTATTCAAGGGGTGAAGGCTAGGCATAGGAAGTTTAACATTAAGTTATGGAGGTTTTTTTTTTTATGATTAGAAGAATTTTAGGCGAAAAAAAATTTGTTGCTCACATAGGCCCTAATGGTTATTTTACCTTTAGTCCCCCCCCCTATTTAGATGGTGCCCTTCCCTTAGAAGCTTCAACCTTCTCTTCCCACTTAGGACCCCATCATCTTCATCAAAGTGTAGCCTTAGGGCGAGTAGGTAGTATGTTCATGCTATGAAAGCCTTCGCCCCCCTAGCACTAACTTTGGCCTCTTTAAAAACCATTATAACTTTGCAAGTTTTTCATCTTTGACTTTGTCTTTCCCATGTTTAAATTCTTTGATGGAGTTTTAGTTAAAAGTGTATTTGGATTTTTCTTTAGACATGTTCAAGTCGACAATCATCCATTTAATTCACCTTGCAGGTGAAAGGCCTTCAAACATGGTATTCAAGCACCTTCGAGATTTATTTAACCTAGAAGATTCAACTAACAACATTTCCCACTTATTCATGGTGTGTTGTTATGCTACTATAGGGCAAATCTCTGGGAATATAGCCAAAGCCTTTGGTGCTACTAGGTTATTAGCTTTGGCCAAGCCTTCTAATGGCATTCAACTAATAACAATAGGCAAGGTTTTTTATCGATTGGTGAATAGGACCCTTTGCCTCTAGTTTTGTAATGCATTTGTCGTTCACTTATCCACCCACCAATTTGGGGTCATAGTTAAATGAGGTTGTGAAGTAATGGTGCACGATATTTAGGTAGCCTTAGTTGTTCACCCCAATTGGATGGTGTTACAAGTAAACATTACAAATGCCTTTAACATTATTTCCCGTAAGGTTATATTCCAAGAACTATGTGTTGCAAGTGGTTAATTATATCAACTCATACCTTTCATCTATTCCTTTTATGTTCCCTAGCTCCTTCTTTTTTTTAGTCATCATTCCACTCAAGGTGATTTGTTTGTGATTCAATCCGCCATTGGTAATTGTTAGGGGGATCCTTTGGGTGGTCCTTTTTTTGGCCTAATTTATTTTCACGCACTTTGTAGTTTGACCACCATTTCCTCATCTTTTTTGTTTATTTTTGTTATAGATGACACCCACATCATTGGGCTTGTTTCAATTGTCTTTTAGGCTTTTCATCATTTTCCTTCCTAGTTACATTTGATAAGCCTTGCGATTCAACCCCACAATGTATTGTTTGGTTTCTTTTGGCCCATTGCCTTCAAGGTTTTTGCCTCCATTAGGTTTTTATACCCCTATTAGGGGCATTAAGGTTTTGGTGTTCTTTTGGGGTCCTTTTCTTTCAATTTTTCTTTTCTTGAAGATGTTTTAGACGATGATGTTCAACACATAGGTGCCTTTCTTAAGTTGAGGGATGTGTAGGTGGCATTTGGGATTTTCATTCATTGTTTTACATAAAGGTTTTATTACCTTTTTCATCCCCCACCCCCACTTTTAGATTTTCAATGCCAACTCACTTCCTTTGATTCAACCCTCATTCGCATATTCAAAAAACTCTTAAGGCTAGGTTTTTTGGAACATCCGAAGGTTCACCTAGTTCATCAATAAACCTCTTTTCCCATCTCTAGAAGTGGGATAGGTTTTGTCTTTGTAAAGGGTATTGCCTTGGCAACTAACTTGGGGAGTTGGGGGCATATCAAACTAATCATCGCATCCAAATTTTTGCAAGATGGATGCCCATTTTTATTGGGGGTTCTAGGGTCCAATAATTCAAGTCCACTTCCATTCTAGGCTCACCTTAAGTGGACTTGTGACTTTTTACCTCTAGTTGCTCAAACTTCCATCCCACCATTTGAACAATTATCAAAGAGGAGTAGATTTTTTTCAAGAGAACATCTTGGAAAACATGCATGGGTATTCATTTTCTAACATCATCTCAGAGTTGTTTTCCAATTATCATCGTGCTTGGCTAAAATCTTATGTAGGGCCAAGTTTGGATGTTTGGTTTTTGCCCACCCATTCATCCCATCTTTTATGATGGCCTTTGACATTTTTCCCTTAACATTATGCACCAAATTGGGCTTCCCCCATCCCATGGCTTGTGATATTTCTCAATGCATATGTGGCTAGGCTATAAATTTGATAGGGATACACTTATCTCATATGTTCATGGGGGAAAACACATGGCCACACATGATGCAATTCAAGATTTTTTCACCTCCATTGTTAGGGATGTTGGGTTCCATGTTTTGCACAAGTAAACACATGTTCTTCTGATGCCATCTCTCCAGTCATCATAATGACAAGTGGATATTGTGTTTACACTGGTACTCACTTTGGTAAATGTAGACATTATTGACCCAATTCTTGCGAATCTTGTTTTGCGAGTCGCTTCTTCTCAGGGATTGGTTGTGATGATTGCAGCTCAAGCAAAGGTTGTGTTATATCCCAACTAACACCTTGAGGATAATTTCATCCTTCTAGCAGTAAAGATATTTGAATGTTTACACTAGCAAGCGAATAACTTCTTTCATCAATGTGCCAACATGACATAGTCGACGAAGGGCTTTGGAGGTCCTCCTCTTTCAATTATATGTTCATTTTATAAGCAGTGAGTGTCAATGACTCTTTAGAGAATTCAAGTCGCCACTATCTTGCATCAAGTAATTGTGACAACAAGAGAGGCCTTATCTAGGCTTGGTGTCCTTCCAAGTTTTTCACCCATCTCTTTGCATGACTTGCTTTGTGCTATGAGTGATGGGTTTAGGTCCTAGGTTTCATGTTTTCTCCTCGTAGGGCTCCCCATTATGCATTATGCACTTTTGGGTGTGTTTTTTAATTTGGACTTTAGTCCTTTCTTTTTTCTTCTCTTGTTCCCTTCTCAGGTCTTTTTCCTCCATTTATTTATTTGTTATATGAACCCACCCAAAAAATAAGATGATCTCCTCTGGAAAGAGGAAAATCTTTTAAATTTAAGGCACCCTTCTAATCATTGTGAAATCCCAGCAAGGTCATTACGAAACCTGAACACCAAAGTTAGTTGGAGACTTTCTATGAGAAGAAAGTAACTGCGGAGAGGAAGAGAAAGCCAAACAACACTATAACTTTTAATGATATATCCATGATCCATGGCTAATTTGTGTAGATTTTCAACACTAAGGTGTATTCACAGCTAATGTTAAGTGAAAATCTAAGTGGCATCTTAGGTGGCAGCCAATGTTAAATGGGTGATTGTTTAATATTAAGTGAATGTTAACTTAACATAAGATCTTCATGATAAATAAGTTTAGGTCTTAAATGACTAGCTTGGTGTCAGGGGACTTAATACTAGAGTCCTTAACACCGAGTGTGAATGCCCCTTAACACTATCACCCTTGTCTATGTACAGATTACAAAGCAGCTTAACAAGCGGCTCATCACTTAATGACTCTGCCCTTTATGACAGGTTCAAATGAGTGCTAGCCAGTTATTGAGTTTTGACCTGGGTAACCAGTAAGGTCTGGGGCCAAGTTGTGAGAAACCAACAAACACTGGTTCAAACTTCAAACTAAAAAAATCCAAACTAAAAAACTCCATTACTAGATCTGGAACCTCTCATCTAGATGCATGCAATTCCATTGAATTTGGCCATCCATATATGCAGAGAGTACTCCAGATGTTGCTCACTCATTGGGTGAAGTTCAAGCCAAAATTTTATGCCCAAATCCTGCACTAATACATAGTCTCTTCCCTAAGGCCAGGGCTTACACACAAGCTCAATGTGGCTTCAGGCTCAAAATGCTGTTAAAGGAAGGACAAGGTTCTCAGCAGGAAAAGTTTCTTCTTCCACACCATTACTGGGCGTTTCCCAAACTTATGCTAGAATTGTGATACGAGTGCTGCTGATGTGAACAGAGGACATTGGCATTTCCAGTTTGATGCCTCTACCTCTCTCCATTTCAAGCTGCCTTTCCTTCCCAGTACTGCATACCTTTGTCATCCTGAGGGTATGAAACCAGTTAGCAGATGTGGATCCTGACAAGAGCCAAGGTAGTTGATTTTTGTGCAGTTCAGTAGCATCTCTTCTAGTCAGCCTTTGGACTATCAATTCCAAAGGGTGGTCAAAACTCTAAACCCTAAACCCAAACACAAAGAGGCATCTGTTTTGCATCGGTGATCAGATCCTCATATCACTGCATGATGACACTGTTGGAACTGTTGGAACTGTGCAATCCCGGAATAAAACCAAAAAGAGTTTTGTTGGCATTGGCAGATGGTAGAGTGAGTCACAGTTGAGGGTGTCAACTGGCTTGAATGTTGCTTTCATGAAGGTGTACAAAGATAGATTTCTTTCAAGGGAGGCAACTAACAGCTGGTGGACAAGTTAAACCTTGTTCTGCCAATAAGCAAAACCAAAAGGGATGTCACCAGTCAGTTTGATTGGATTTGGGTATGGGACTTCCGCAAGTGGGTGCTTATGTCTTTTTCCAGAAGCTGCCAGGACTGTTGACAGCTTCTTATCTATTTTAGAATGAAAGGAGGTGAAGGATCTTTGTGAACAACTCTTGAACTGACAATTAGCTGCTGTTGTGCTGAATTTCACTTACAATAATGACAGTATGCAGGGAATGAATGCAGCAAGCCGATATCATGACTGAGTCATCTTGCTATTTCGAGAAATTGCATTAACTTAACATGCAGATCTTAGTTGTTTGCTTGAAGGATATGTTCAGGGTGCAAGAGGCCCCAATTACCACTACAGCTATGAAGGCATCTCTCTCTCTCTCTCTCTCTCTCTGTGCATTAGGCTTTGATGCTTGCTTGCACAAGGACAAGCTAAAATGAAGTGAAGCTTATAACAAGAGCAGCTCCACGGGTGCTCAGTATGTAGCCCTGCAAATTGGATGAAGAAAATTCAAAATATGCCAGCTTGGCTCAGCAAAATCGTTTTGGACCAAAATGCTGAGGCTGGTAAAAGATACGGCAAAGTCTAACACCTGCTGTTGATTGGCTAGATCGTTTGATTGGTCCAGGTGGGTTGCAATTAGTAGTCTCCCCACTATTTGCAGTCCCAGTTTTAGTTCGATGGGTGGGGTTGGAAAAAAGTAGATAACTAAACTTGGATGTGAGAAATGCTTTTGCAGGGTCATGTACTGAGCACTGCTGGAGATGGCACTCTAACAAGATTGAGTAAATGGATTGATGCATATAGAAGCCTGCTTAGTTCTTGGACAAGGGTGAAGCTCAGATTCAGAACTGAAGCACTTCCAAGACACCTACTTGCATTAAAAAACTCAGTATATTCTCTAATCCTGGTCATTTGAGTTTCAAACTTCGATTACTTTGCTGACACCATTGGACTGGAAGAGCTTTCAGTTTCTGGATCCTCAGGTTTTGCTTGTATCCAGTTGTTTGAAATTGCAGTTGTGTGTAGTGATGAAGTCCAGATTAGTGTGTTGCTATTCATCACCACCTGGGGCTGCAGTTTTGTTGCTACTACCGAATTGGCTGGTTTTGATTAGATTTTTAAACCTTTTACTAAGCCTGATGCCAGTACAAATATTGGATAGCACAGCCCATTTGAACCAATGCTTGAGTGTGAATACAGGTCGGTATATAGCATGTCAGTGATTCCAATTTAACTCTGGAAACCACATGAATTGAAGAATTTTCAACAACAGTTCATCCTGTTGTTGGCATTATTCATGACTTTGTGCATGAGTTTTTGGATGTATGAAGAAGCTTGGAAAAGGCGACAGGCATGCAAGGCATGTTGAAATAATATTGGACAAAAGAAAATAATTGGATTCAATTCCTTTGGAAATATTGTCAATCTAAGCCACACAGATTCGGATGCTTTCATGATGTGAATGAATTCCTTTTAAGTCTTAATTTCCTTGCTCGTTGACTCATCTTCCCTCCCAAGGCCACAAATTCTAGCTTATTGTATCCTATTATTTCCAACTATAGTAACTTGATAAATGGTTTAAGTTTTCCCCTTAATTGTGGTTGATAAGTCCCAGTGAAATTTTATGTATATGTGTCAAAATCAAAAAAACCCTACATATATATAGTGTAGGGTAAAGCCACAAGGTAGGGGCATTCCCAAAAGAATGGGCCTAGAATCAGGCCATAGACAAGTGCCAATCTGCATTTTTGGATGTCCCCCATCTGTGGCCTTACCCATTACAAGCATGAAACCAAGGTTGTCATCAATCTAAACATTTGAAGATCACAAGGCACACAAGGGGGAGGTTCTTAAGGTTACTCCTTCAAGAGTGGGAGGTATTTCATGCCCAGTTATAGGTGAACATAGGCATAATATCCCTCTTTTTTCCTAAGAGGGTATTCAAGAATATAAGGTACCCTTGAAATATACAAGGAATCTCAAAGTAGTTTTTTGCATTCTACATTACCATGGTCCCACTTTCATAGCAAAGGTGAGAAAGATTGCATCGTTCCCCACATGGTAGGTATGCACTTGGGGGACTTTTTCACCCATCCTAAAAAGGCTTGGTGACTCCAAAGTCAAAACCTACCTATCCTCACATTATTCCCAACTTGGTATCTTCTTTTGCATATACGGTAGTCTTGAGAGGTACTCACAAGTGGCTTTTTGTTACAAGTCAACATTCACATTTTGTTTCAGCATCACTTTAACCCTTTGCA
>Ga0209611_10009645_pt1 | contig 14529 bp, 13 predicted proteins | sample S1TSphgellanicum_3_FD_187693 | JGI IMG/M metagenome (GOLD analysis project Ga0209611, IMG submission 187693) | Host-associated microbial communities from peat moss isolated from Minnesota, USA - S1T2_Fc - Sphagnum magellanicum MG (SPAdes) (version 2) | ecosystem: Host-associated > Plants > Peat... | reverse complement strand
TTTAACTCCTTAAATTTTTGTTCAATCATAGATGCTCAATCGATGATGGGCAGTTTTACTTTACCCCTTATGATAAATTTTGACAAGCAACAATTCAAATAGGAAATATTCTATACCCCTTGTGACATATTCAAACAAGAAGCAATTCAAATACCACGATCCATATTTCAAACGCAGCAATAGTTAAAGTAGAAAATGTTCCACGAAGTTCCAACAAAAATAAAATGAAGTCCCATTTCATGCTCAAAATGTAGAACCATGAAAAAAACATGTTTTGTAATTTCTCAAATTAGGCCAGCAAAAACTTAAGAGGTCAAATGAGGTTTGAACCCTCACACATTTTTCCTTTGCTTTCAAAGCTCAAACAATATTTGTAACCCTCCACCTAGAGCTTCCAATGTCACAAAAATTGCTCAATTTGACAAAGGAGTGAGAAAAATATGGGGTGTTTGGTGTAAGGGGTTTAGTGATGAATGAATAAAAAGTGCATTAGAATTTTGAGCTTACAATGTTTGATTGTTTCAACTTTGCCTCTTCAAATACAAAGAAGTTTTGTAAAGCCCTAATGACACACCCATCAGATTTTTAATCACTCAAAACAGACTCAAAATGTGAAAGATATAGGGGTGAAAATAGAGAGAGGTTAAGAGATTTTTTTCAAATTTTTTTGAAGCAAAATTATCACTCATCCTCTTTCTGTGTTTTTTGGGTTGCTTATTAACTTCTGACACACTCAGAGAACACTTGTAGCCTTCTGGTTTGTGTGTCCAATGATGTACAAATTGTTCAATTTGATTAAGGAATGAGAAAAATAGTGGAAAGTGTTTGGTGGCAGGTAGATGTTTGATGATGGGCGATTCTATCCTACAGCCATAGTAAAATTAATTAAAAGGGAAAAAAAGGAAAAAATCATTTCCCATGTATCTCTCATTCTCGGTATGAATTTTCTCTTTCTTTCTTGCACTAGGTTCTTCTTGTAGCACTTCAATAAAAAATTCAGGCACTTTGGAATTTCTTGTGCTTCCTGCTTTCTTCTTCAATTTACAATACTTCCTTTGTGTTTTCTTATTCTATGTCCAATTCTCTCTTTCTTCTTTCGTGATTTCTATCCCCCTTCTGTGTATTTTCAGATTTGAGAGTTTGGGACCAGGTTTTTTAAATTCCAATTTTGTGATATAAAAAATTTGACAGCGAAATTTAAAAAACCAGCAAAAATCACTCGAACTTACAGTAGAAAAACACATTTTCCCAAAATTCTCCAAATTTTTAGTAAAAACCAGAAAAAACTTTGACATGTCCATTTTTCATGTGACGTCGTGGGTAGAAAACAGAAAAAAATTGTTGAAAAAAACCACTGCTTGGGAGTTGGGATCAGGGGTTGTTTCTTCCAATTTTCAGTTGTAGCATCAATAGGGCATTAAATTGGCAGACATATCTTCTTTAGATAACAGTCCAAAATGCAGAGAAGTGACTGAAAAACTGCCCCGAACCAAAAAAAAAAACCTACTGTGTCACACAAACTTGCCAATTCTTTGGAAATTCAAAAAATTCCGAAACCTGAAAGAACATCAAAAGGGTTACGTTTTCTCAAAAAGATTCGGCCAAGATACCAAAATTCTCCACAAAAAGGGTAAACAATTGCGGTTGGGGACTTGGGGACCGGCCTGCGTTGTCTTAACTTGTTAAATCAGTTTCTGCAGCAACAGCTGTTCAGGTGTACGTAAATTACTAGAATTTGGGAATGATCCTCGTGTCGCCGGAGAATATTCCCGGGAACATTCGATTGCACTTTCCCGTTCTCGTCGAAGAAACAAATTTTTCATGTGTTGTTGTTTTTCAGTTCACATCCAACGAGTTCGGTTTCTCGGTGGCTCCGCTCGGTCGATTGTTGCTGTTGGATATATTGGCAACGGTGATGTAGCTGATTACCGTCCGGATGCTCCTACTCACGAGGATTCTCCATTTCTCTTCTTCCCATGCTTGCTGTATCGTGTAAGCTTCGACCAGCTGCATAAGTTTGCAGTCTAGAAGAAGCTGGTCGAGTAAACGCACCTGACAAACCACCAGCAGCTACATCGAGCTAATTGCTTGCTGTACATTGATCTTCAACTTCACATATATACAAATTGGCATCGTCATCTGTTGCAAAGTTCAGTAATCTTCCCGTTTGAACCACTAGCAACTGGATCCGTGTGTAATCAACCCACTCGCGTAAGTAGTCGCTGTACAAGAGTCTACTTCCTGCACAAGATTGAACACACTTTACAACATAGTTCCTGCACATCGTTGCACACAGTTTGCACGTCCAGGAGAGGAGAAAGCTTGCTTTCTTGCAAAGGATTTCTGTTGTCATAGTAATACGTAAGCATCTTTGTTTTGTATTCTTCCCACCTTGGGATGGTTTTCATAAGCAGCCGGTCGGGAAGAACTTCTCAAGCTCACTTGCAATCCCGTCTTGATTCCCATTTCGATCAAGTTTTGTTGCTGCTTCTGGTGGATTGAGCAGTGTCGAAAACTCGCGAGAGCTTCCAGACTATAGTAATATCGAGATATATCCGTTGAAACTCGGAAAGTTTCGACGAGCTCTTTGAACTGTGCTGAAAGATAGCAAGTACCCAGAGGAGCAGCAGCAGCAGCAAGAGCAGCATAATTTGATAGTTTGTAGTCGCAGTATTCATCATGAGCTTGTCAAATTGTTTCGGTTTGTGGGCACCCAGAGGTTCGCGCACAACTCCTGCAGCAGCAACAGGAGGGACACAAACTGGAAACAAAGATGCGGGAGGAGGAGGAGCTATTGCAGGGCCGATCAAGACCGTGGTGGTGTTGGTGATGGAGAACAGGTCGTTCGATCATATGTTCGGCTTCATGAAGACGTTGAACCCGGAGATCGATGGTCTCACAGGCAATGAAACCAATCCTTTGTCGCTTACCAATCCGGCAGCTGGGGTGGCGACAGTATCGGCCCAAGCACCCTTTGTGGATCCAGCTGATCCGGGTCACTCTTACCAAGACATAGCGGTGCAGATTTTCGGCTCGACGACTGACACCACTGCAAATCCTCCTCCCATGAATGGATTTGCAGCCAACGCCGAGTCCATACAAGCTGGGTTGTCGACGACGATCATGAGTGCCTTCGCTCCCGAGCATATCCCAGTGCATACCGCTCTCGTTCAAGAATTTGCAGTCGTCGATCGCTGGTTTGCGTCGGTGCCATCTTCCACACAACCCAACAGGTTGTATGTCCATTCCGCGACATCGCACGGACTCATGAGCAACAACACCGAGCTCTTAGCGGAAGGTCTACCACAGAAGACCATTTTCGAGGTTGTGGACGAAGCTGGATTGACATTCGGGATCTATTACCAGCAAGTCCCCAACACTTTGTTCTACAGCAATCTCAGGCAGCTCAAGTATCTGGGCAATTTCCATCCTTATGATCTCTCCTTCTTGGACGATGCGCAGAGAGGAGTGTTGCCCAACTATACTGTGATCGAGCCCAAGTACTTCAACGTCCTCGCCGACCCTGCTAACGATGATCATCCTGTGCACGATGTAGCGCAGGGGCAGAAACTGATCAAAGAAGTTTACGAGGCGCTCAGAGCTAGTCCTCAATGGAATGAGATCCTCCTCCTCATCACGTATGATGAGCACGGCGGATTTCATGATCACGTTCCAACTCCTGTCACTGGCGTTCCTAGCCCTGATGGATTGATCGGGTCGGCTCCGCCTTATTCCTTCGATTTCAAGCGGCTGGGTGTGCGAGTGCCAACTCTCTTGATCTCTCCTTGGATCCCTGCAGGCACAGGTGAGAGCGAGTTTGTCTGAAGCTCTGCAACCATACCATATCTGCGACACATTGATCTATATCTCATTCGCAATGTGTTTAATGAGATGCTCGATCGTTGTGGGTCTGCATTGTTGTGTCTGTAGTGTCACAGAACTATGTTGTTGTTCTTCTAGTCGAGACTGATGGTGGTGGATGTGGAGGTCATGAGCATCATTCGACTTCGAAAGGCAGACGTCCTCTGTTACTCTGTATTCTCTGTCTTGCGCTGTTTGTGTGTGTCTCTCTGTGAGTATCATCATGTGTGTTGTTGGGATGCAGTTTTGCATGAGCCGAATGGACCAACGTCGACATCACAGTATGAGCATTCTTCAATCCCTGCAACTGTGAAGAAGCTGTTCAATCTGCCAGGACCTTTCTTGACAGCACGTGATGCTTGGGCTGGCACCTTTGATGGAGTGTTCTCTCTCACTGCTCCAAGAAGAGATTGCCCATGTAAACTTCTCTTTCTCATCACACAAGCTTCTTTCTCGTCATGCAAGTCTCCTTCTCACCAGGCTAAGTCCCAAAACTCCCCATACTTCCGATTCAATTTCACCAAGAAACGCCAGACCTGGCGTTGATTTTGTAGCTCAGGCACTTTGTGAATGGTTGTGTCAAACCCTCTTCATCTTTTCTTCAAAAGTTTTCAGTTATCCATCTTTGGGACAGCAACTGCAAGAAAAGATTGCTCTCCAATCTTGACTCAATCAGGAGTATGCTGTCAAAACTGTCCTGTGAACTTCCCCTCTTACACTCAGGACAGTTTTGACAGCATATTCCTCAAGGGCAAGGTTTATCCTTGAGGAATAATTGAACAAATTGGTTGATATCCAATCCTTGAGGATGCTAGAATCTGTTCAATCCCTGATGATGAATTCAACAAACAGTCTTGCTGAGTTGCAATCCTTGAGGATGTTTAGATGCTGTTCAATCCCAGAGGAAGAATCCAACAAGCTTGCTATGTTGCAATCTTTGAGGATGTTTAGAAGTTCTGCAATCACCCAGGAAGAATGCCACAAACTTCCTTTGTTGAAAACCTTGAGGAGGTTTAGAAGCTCTTCAATATCCGACGAAGAATTCAGCAAGCTAATTGCTATGTTGCAACCTTTGAGGATGTTTAGAAGCTCTTCAATCACCAAGAAACCATTTGACAAGCTTGCTGTGTTGCAATTGTTGAGGATGAAGCTCTTCAATTGCTGAGGAACCATTTGATAGGCTTGCTGTGTTGCAATCAATGAGGTTGTTTAAAAGCTCTTCAATTTCTGATGAAGAATTCAACCAGCTTGCTATGTTGCAGTCTTTGAGGATGCATAGTCTAAGCTCCTCAATTGCTGAGGAGCCATTTGACAGTCTTGCTGTGTTGCACTTGTTGAGAATGTTTAGAAGCTCTTCAATTCCTCATGACGAATTCAACTAGTGCTAGTATGTTGCAATTCTTGAGGATGTCAGAAGAGGTATTCATCTTCCAAAGGCAAAGACACAACAGGATTACTATAGCATAAAACAAGTATGATCAAGAGACAGTGGAAGTCAGGAAATGTGTATGCAAAGATCATCATCATCATTCCAAAACTTGCTGCATGTATCAGGTCTAGAATTCAAGTTTGTTTGTTTGTGAAAGTTATGCATACACACTCTGACCCAAACCAACCTTATCTTGGTTTCATGTCCAGTGCAATTACCAGCTGCTCCTTCATCGCTACAGCCACAGCCCTCAACTGAGTCTAGCCTACTCTCTGAGTTCCAAGAAGAGTTGGTGACACTTGCAGCATCATTGCAGGGTCAGTTGTCTCCACCTAGTGAGTGCAACACTGTGAAGAAAGCTCATGCATATATCACTGATGCAGTTGACAATTTCTTCAAGGCTGTGTAACCACTGCCTCCAAAGCTGGGCTACCCCACTGATACTAAACTCTAACCAACACCTGCAAAACCAGTTTCATCCTGAAGACTGATAGTTTAGAAAAACTACCCTTGCATCTCAGTTCACCATATAGAGGGACATTGGTGAGAGAATTTGAGAATATATCTTGGGATTGAAAGTGAGTCTCAGCTCACACACAACAGCCACCATTCTTTTCTACCAGCTCATGTGTCACAAGGTTTTTGGTTTTCAAAGGGTTTGATTCATTTCCAAGGGTTTAGCATCCAGGCATTGGAGCTCTCTCATGTCCATCATGGACAAAACTGCAGAAGCTCAGCAACCGCCCAAAAAAAAGTGCCCAAATGCTCAACTCGAGAGCTATATACCTGAAGAGTGTTTCTTCAATCTTGTGCTATAATTGTTTGCATTTGTATCACCTGGAAGATCTGGGTATTATATGGAGTATAACACTTCCAGCCTCTTGAGGCTGATGTTGAAGGTGAGAGTGAGTGGTAGCAACTCGCAACTCATTGATGTCATAGGCATGTTTCAATTGAATAATAAAGAGCTTTTCTGAAATACTTGTCAATAATTGTTACTGAAGTACTTGTTCTTTCCCTTGTCCTTGAGATGCACTCCAATTGACAGACTTGTTTTTAGATGCATGTCATATATGTTTTGGGCATGTTATGGGCGCTAGGGGTTATGTAACACGCTATAAGACCATGGGCACATGCTTCCTGGCATGTTGCACGCCCCTTGGTACTTGTAACATGGGAGGTTATGGGTGCAAACCAATGTTGGTTGGTTTTGCATTTTACAAGGAACTTTCTATTTTTACTTTGAATTTTTTATACAAACTATGGAACCTTTGAGTAAAATTTTGATAAAATTTTGAAGTATATGAGAATCTCTGGCAAGGATTATGTTGGCATTTTAGAACATGGCAGTTCTCTGGAGTGATGATTTTCATTTTTTTTAAAGAGGAGATAATTTTGAGTGCATTTAAAAGTCTAAGGTTTCTAATTAGAATGATGAAATGATTTTAAAATTGGGTTACAAAAAGTTATGTGAATATACAATTTTTATTTACAATGTGATATTTGATATAAAAGAATTTCATAAGTCATAATTAATTGACCCAAGCATCAATAGGCTATGGTGTTTTTCATTATAAATTGCACACAATTTTTTTTTTTTTAATGATAAAATTTCTTGTTTTCTTTTATAGTGAGGTTTTTTTGGGGCCATTCATGCAACTAGTACTAATACATCTTTATTAGTTTTTCCTCATATCAACACAATCTCATAAAATAAAAATTTGTAAACATTGACACAACCACAAGAAACCAACCAACATTGGAAGCTTGCACACAGCAACACAATCACAAAGGTCATGAAATTTGTGAGTTGTTACCCCTACACATCAACATAACCACAAAATGTATAAAAAATTCAACAAGTCATTTCTCCATGCATTAAAAGAACCACAAAAAGGTCCAAAACCTTTTGGAAATCAAACCCCCATGCATCAATGGAACAAAAAAAACTGATAACACTTTCAAGTTGTTGCCTCGAGTTTTCTTCGAAAAAAACTTGTTTTTCAATGAGCTTCATGTGCTCTTCAACCAAAGTGTCTTCACTTGTGAAAAAGTTATCAAGAGTGTTTTCCTTGGTTCCTTCATTCCTAAAACAAGCATCATTAGTCCAATTTTTATAGTAACAAGAATGAGGTGATCGAAAATGTCAATTCTTTGCTAAGCTAATCAAAGATTTGTGATAACATCAATGACTTTGAAAATTCTTTCAATTTCAAATTGTGAGCCTACTATGCCAAATACTTGACAAGCCAAAAACAACACATGTGAAAATTGCATTGTATGTGTCACCCACCAACCCAAAGAATTTTGGTTTATGTTAATCGTGCACATAATCATTGGAAGATCTACAAATCATTTTCAATGTTCACATGATGGCATCATCAACAAAAACAATTTACCCAAAAACACAATTGTCATTTTCAAGTATTGTTGGTTTGTTGTTACCTTCAAAGGCTTCAAATAATAGGGGAATCATTATTTGTATATTTTAGGAAGCACTTGAAGTAAAAGGATATTTAAAAATTGGCTATGAATTAATGAAATATTTTGGGTATATTTTAGGTATATCCTAAAATATACCAAGAATTTTTTAAATATGTTCTCATAATGATTTATATGCATTTAATTTACATCTAAGGAACTTTTTTTAATGAGTTGCATTTCATATTTTATTGCACATCATTTGGAATAAAATGGAAATGATTTCCCTAGGGTTCAAATGCAAGTAAACTTGTAACAATAGCAACAATAGCAAATGCACAACTTTAACATCATATTTTACAACAACTTTGATAAAAACTATATTATCCACATAATCTTATATGACTTTTATGTTTTTTAAACAACGCTTCAACATGATGACCAACATATTATACACCTTGGCATTAATATTCAAGATATAAAATGCTAGAAATGGCCTTTATATATTGATCACTTGTGAATTCATCTTTAATTTGAACTCCAAAATTTATAAATCAAAGTCACTTTCAATCAAAGGTTGATTTAGAGCTTAAATTTTGGCCACTTCAAATTTCATTAAAATGCACAAGATGAAAATAGATGCAATTGCATTTGAAATCAACCAAAATCTTTGATTTTGTTTTAATACACATTGCTTGACCATTGACAATAAGGTATTTGTAATAGCTTGAACAATAGCCCAAGTTTGGCACATTGGGATTTGTGATGACAAATGTAAAAATTATTGTTGCCCATAGCAAATGGACAGTACATTCCAATACATTAACAATTATTGGAACATAATGAATCATGATGCAAATTGCGTTTTCATAAGAGTTTTTAATATCTTTGTTGATAATCCTACAATAATATAAAAACTTTTTCACCTTTCTTTTCCTTTCTCAAAAAAATTAATCCAAATTATAGTCTTTTGCAATGATATTTTTAAAATTTTCAAAGTCACTTTTGAAAATCTACCAAATGCTTTAGAATCATTATAAGCATATTGACATGCCTTTGACATTGCATGGCCAAAATATGATCCCACAAATAGGCTAGATGATTGAAAAAAAAGAAAGTAATAACACTTGTTAATGTTGAAGTTAAGGTATTTAGATTTAACCCTTTGTCCATGACATAAGCAATGACCTTGTTAAATAAACTAAAAGAGTTTAGTCAAACCTTTATTAGGTTTGCCATGGTTGCACTTGTTATGTTATTCATTCAAAAATTCCCATTGTGACATGTGTGAGTTCCCATAAACAATTAATAAAACTAATGACCATGGAAAAAATGTCATGTCCACAACAAAACATTCAAATATCAAAAGACAACATGCATGTAATACATGAAACAAGTGAAGGCAAAATATATAATGATGAAAACATGGTAAAGTATACACAAAAAGTAATGTAAGCAACAAAATACTAGGGTCCCTAAAGAAAAGGATTAATAAGTAGATGATTTATGGGGATAATAATTTTTTTTTGGGGTACATTATCTTTTAACTCTTGTTTGCATGGACTTCAAAAGCTAAATTGTTATAATCATGATTTTTTAAGCTACTTGTAAGTATTTGAATTGGACCTAAAATTTGTGGTTGTTTGAAAAATAAAATTCAAGTACTTGAAAATAGGTGAAATGTTTTTGTAAGTATTTGGTTTTTTTTTCAAGCACTTCAATATTAATGTGGTGAACATTCTAAAATAATTTTTTTGGTTAATTGAATTTGTTTTCATAACTAAATCAATCCCAACCCCTAAAAAATGGGGGATATTTTTGGGGTTCTTTTTCAAGTCCAAATGATATGATACAAATTATTTTTAAAAGTTAGAGGGAGGCTAGAGATGCCCATAAAAAATAAATGTTTCATTTGTCTTGAAATGCTAAAAGAAGATTAGAAGTTTGAAAAACTGTTTTTTCATGTTTTCAAGTAAAAAACATGGTAACAAATATGTATAAAATATCTTGTTTGCACCCATAATTTTTCCTTGGTTTTTTTCACAATGTTTGGTGACAAAACTATCATTAGCTAATGTCAAAATGGAAATAAAACACATGAACATCATTTTAAAACAATGTGCTTGAACCATGGATTTTCAACATAGGAAAACATATAGTAATCTTTCACAAGGTATAAGACTAGGTCTTCAAGAAAGGCACGGTGTGTAGGTCAATTTTGTTATAAGGCCATTGGTTGCCCAAAAACTCAATGATTATAAAAGGAAGGATATTTTTTCTTTTTTTGGTTATTTCCATCACCTTGAATTTTTTGCACCAACAATTCCCACCTCCTACACTCTTCCACATGTTTATGAGATATAATTTATTCCAAAAAAATGAATTGGGGTCTTTGTTATAGTTCACAAGGCTTTTATCTTTTTCATAAGAAACATTTTTAGCATTAACATAAATTAGATTGTAGTGGTAGACAATACATTGCATGATTTGGGGATTATAGGAATAAAAGTTTGCACCATCATTGACAACCAAAAACCCTTAATAACTTGTGTTGTCATTCCAAAGATGCTATATGTTTTGATTGGTTAGAAGATGTGGAATAAATAATGCCCAATACAAATTTCCCTCCACATGAATCACTTTGATAGAGTGAATCCCACTTGAAAATGCCATCAAAAGTTGTTACGTCCTTTTAATTATAATAAAAACACAATAAGAAGAGATGAAAATGATTTGAGAATACAAAATGATAAATGTGTCCTTTTAGTTACAACTTGAACATAACAACAAAATAATAGAAAAATGGAAGGGGTGAAAAAGTACAAAATACTTGGACACTACTAAAGTTGTTGGAATCATTTAAAAAAAGGTTTATTACAAACCTAAACAACTTTGAAAAGAAATGAGCACACACAACAACTTCAACTTGAAAAAGTATAACAACATGAAGAGCAATAGGTGAAAAAAGTCAAGAACATTTATTTAGAAATCATGAAAAAAAATGTTGTGAGTGTTAAAGATTTACCACAAACTTGAGCAAGTGGGACAACAACCATGACAAGAAACAAGAAAAAAGGTGGTCAAAACACACACAATCAATTGAAAGCAACAACATGCAAAGAAAAATGTTGAAGATGGATATGGAGATTCATTGCAAAGATGAAAAGTCACAAAAATTGTAGGCAATGCAAGCACTGATGTTGACATTCATTAAAAAACATCAATAAGAGGAAACAATGAAAAAACATCAAAAAAAAAAAGGTGTGCTACAGGTGAAACAAGAAAAAAAATTGAATCATGATAAACACAAGAGGAGGAAGGTGACAACATATTTGGAAAGCTATCAAAGTTGTATAAAGGATTTTTGCGAAGACTTACCACAAACTTGAACAAACACAACAATAACATCAATAAGAAACAAAAAGAAAAATGCCTTGATTAGTGTAGTTGAATCTTGCAATGAAGAATGTAAAAAAAGGTGATCAAAAACCAATAAACACACAATCAATAAAAAGAAATAGTTCAATGGGGATAGAAACAGGAAAACTTGAAAGTTCAACATCTTAAAACCTAGACCTAACCCTAGACCTAACAAGATTTGGAATCAAATGCGAGACAAGCGAATTGATAAATGCTAAGTTTGATTGATCTGATATTTTCTTCGTTCACAAATTCAATTTTATAGACATCTTCTATCTAGGTAAATATGTGGCTCAAGTTTATATCTAATTTCAAAATGTTGGACTTAGGTTTGGATAGGGTCTATTTAGACCCTTATTTAGTTAGTTCTTACCCACCCAATCGGATAGCTGGCCAACATTGGTGCAAACATGACAAGGTGAAAAAAAAAAGCAAAAAAATACTAACGGAAAAAAAATTGTACCAATACTCTTGTACTAATTGCATTAACAACTATGGGCAAAAGTAATGTTAGGGTTTTTCCCCTTGATTTTTTGTTTTTGATGCTCAATTAATGTTTTTTTGGTTGGAACTTGTAATTGCATTTCTTTTCGATGTTTTCCCTTTGATTTCTTGTTTTTAATGCTCAATCAATAGTTTTAGTTGCAATCACATTTGCTCTTGCTCTTTTCTCCTTGATTTCTTGTTTTTGGTGATGGACCAATGTATTTCATTGTCCTTACATTTGCTCTTGTTGTTTTCTCTTTGATTTCTTACTTTTATACTGGATCAAGTTTTGAGTTGCCCTAAACTTGTCCTTGTTATTTTCGTTGATTTTTGGTTTTTGGTGCTTAATCTATATTTTTACTTGTCATTTGTGAAAGAGTCACCCAACAATGCAACTCAAAGGTCTGAGAGATTTTAGAAACAATTTGTGCATTGTCAAATAGCCCCATAGCCTAAGGTTGTGTAGCCATAAATAATATTCAAGCTTTGTAAATGTTGCTAGCTTTTAATATCATAATGTTTATCTTTTGCCAACTCTTAATGAAATTTTGTTGTTGCATATTACCAATCTTCAACTTATTCAAGCTCTCATTAGCTAGAGGCTTCATTGAGCTCTTCCAATATCACCACAAATACAAATTTTCCTTAATAATAGCCCACCCAATTGATGTTTTCTTTTAAAAAGCACTGCTGGAAAGAGAAAAATTTGAGCTGCTTCCCACCAGAAACTTGCACGCCCATGTCATCCAGTTGAACATACAGTCTTGGAGACTACACACACAAGCAAATGAACTCTTTTCAAGAGAAAAATCTATTTGTGCCTTCAGCAACATGTCTGAAGCATACAGACAAGGGAAATCCAGAAGTGGTGAAAGTGCTGGTAAAGATGCAAGACTCAGGCTGATTGATTTGTGAACACAAAATTGTATTGTATTAGCTGTTGTCTTCACATTTGTTGGAGGTATGAAGTGAAAGATTTGCTGTCTCACCCACCTAAGAACTTACAGAATGCTGCCAGAAATAGACGCACCTCTTCTGTGTGGTAAACATGCTGAACCCAATCTGCACTGCACACACACAAGTTGAAAATCATATGATAGATGGTTGTGTTATTGTTTATGTCACAAAAAAATTCTTGAAGTAATTGCTGAACATTCATGTTATACAATGCAGAAGATGGAACATGAAACAAAGATACCCCCTTGGAAACAAAAGGACTCTCTTCCATCCTCTGTGAAATTTAATTAAACATTTTGCCATCAGAAAGATGTGAAGTCAAGGAACAATGAAACGAGATGTGATCAATTCCACAGATTGCACACTCTAAGGAGGAAAAGCAGATTGACTACATTAACAAAGGAGAGGCTCAAAAGAATTCTACAATGCTGCATTTAAGACTGCCGTAATTGTACAATGCCATATTTAAGCTCCCAAAGAAACCTCTCTTTCCTGTGCTGGGTGTTCCTCTTCGTAGAACTCACAGGCGACTGCTAAGCACTGTTAATACATTCACCTTGGCAAAGAAAATATACAAACAGAAGCAATGCCAAAGGACAGACTGGACATCATATCCTGAAACTGAGATGAAATCTCTAGACTTTATTATTGCTGTGATGTATATATCTTGGGTGGATATTGTTTCTACCTTGAAGAGATGTTCACGAAGAAACTGTGATCACTGGAGTTCCAACATCAGGCTCCCACTCTGAGCATCAATTTGTGTCAACATTGAAACACACTTGAACACTTCCTGAAGATGGATCTCCACCTGGAGAGAGGTCTTGTGGCATGAACCAAAACTGCCACAATCAGTTGACATTGTCCAATGAATCAGTGAAGTTTCTTTGAAACCAGCTCAGTTTATTGTAGTCAGAGATCCCAAGAGTGCAACAGATAACAACCACCAAGTACCTCAAACCTTTGATCCCATATGCAACACCATTTCAGGACAGAACAAGGGTGCCTAGAGTGAAACTTTTGTTGAGTATTCCACAATACTGACAATTCTTTTATTGATACATCACAACCGTGACATTTGGCTCCAACATAAAAAGTTTGACATACACTCACAACATAGAAAAGAAGGCAGAGTTTCAAACTCACTCAAGATGAGTTTGAAGTGATATGTGTCATGTGTAATTCTGTCCTGGAGCTATGTTGAAACTTCTGAAAGCCCTCATAAATGTCTGCTAAAGTTCAGAGGATCCATGATCATTGTTTTCAGGTTCCAGTATTTGAGATTGGAGTAGGAGGTCTAAAGTTTCCTAGCACGATTTGAAGCTGAGAAAAGGTTTCCACACTTTCTTGGTTGTCTGTGACTGTCTGGAATTGCTGCAACAGATGCAAAATCTTCCAGACATCATCAAGAAGAAGAGCCTGGCTACTGGACTTGGCAAATTTTGCAATCCTGTCTTCCCAGTTCTCCTTCTCCCGGGTTATTAGCAAAGGCTTCAGGCTCTCAGAGTTGCAAAAGTGACCAAGATATGTCCAGGGATAATTCAATGACATTCAAAACACACAAGACAGAAGAGAAGGAAACAAACAAACAAACTGAAAGAAGCTCTTGTGAGAAGGCATACCTTGGTCCTTGACTGAAGAAAGTTAGCAAATCTCCTCAATTCTTTCAAGAATCTCCCTGTCCTTCATCAAAATAAGAAGGACCTCTTGCCTTTGGAGAAGAAGAAATCGCTACCTATTTGAATCTCTCATTTCCTGTCTGCAGAAGTGTTTCCCCGAGCTCTGATCACAAACCCCCTGCAAGAAAGAAAAATCCTTTCTCTTCTACTGGCTCATTTGGCGTTTTCATGCTCCAGAGGGCTTCAGCACGAAAGGCGCCACAACTCTTTCACTTCCATGATGTGATTAGACGCTCGCAATCTTTACCCAAAAGAGTTTGCAACAGCATAAACAAT
>Ga0209611_10009644_pt1 | contig 14532 bp, 14 predicted proteins | sample S1TSphgellanicum_3_FD_187693 | JGI IMG/M metagenome (GOLD analysis project Ga0209611, IMG submission 187693) | Host-associated microbial communities from peat moss isolated from Minnesota, USA - S1T2_Fc - Sphagnum magellanicum MG (SPAdes) (version 2) | ecosystem: Host-associated > Plants > Peat... | reverse complement strand
CGATACGCTTGCGCTTCCTCAACGCGGCCGAGATCGAAGTACGCGAGTGCGAGCGCATCGGCCTGACCCGGCGAATCGAGGAGACGCGCGACGACCGCGCGCTGCAGCGCGAGCGCTTCGGGTTCGCGGTGCACGGCGAGCAACTCGTCGACGTGTCGCTCGACGCCGCTGAGATCGCCCGCATCCAGAAACGCGCGAACGGCTCCCGTCGCGTCGCCGCGCGCGTCCGCCACGTCGCCTTCGAGCGCGAGACGATCGCGCGACGGCGGTAAGCTTTCGCCATCGCGTTCGGCGAGCACGACGTCGCCGCGGGCGAATGCCTCGCGCGCCAGCACGAGTCGTAGCGCCGGTGGCAGCGGAACCGCAGGCCCGAGCCGATCGACGCGCGTCGCGAGACTCTGCGAGACGAGGCGTGGCCACGCGCCGCGCGCGTCGCCGCGGAGCGCGATCGATGCGAGCGCCTGGATCGCCGCGAGCGGTACGGCGATCGCGACGACGAGCACGATCGCGAGGACGCGCGCGCTCAAAAGCGGACCGAGAACGTGAGGTCCTGACGGTTCTGCCCGAAATCGTAATTCGGGAGCACGTCGTCGCGATACTCGTAGCGCTGCTCGAGAAACGTGAGCGACGAATTCGTACGCGGCAGCACGTAGGTGAGCGAGCCCGTGTAGTAATCCTTGCGTTCGGAGATGTTCTGCCCGACCGTCGTTCCGTACGAGCCGCCGTAGCGCTGTTGCGAGTACGACGCGTTCAACGTGAGGTTTCGCGCGATCGGAAGCGAGCCGCCGACTCCATACGCGTAGTGGCGAACGTTCACGTAGTTCGGGTAGTACGCGATCTGGCTGCCCGGTCCGAACGGGCCGCCCGTCGGAAATGCCACGTTCGCGAGCGCGATGGACGTCGCGTCGTAGGCGTTCGTGCTCGGATCGATCGGATAGTATTGCTGCGCCGTAGTGTCCAAGCGCTTGAGCGTTTCGTACGTTCCGCTCAGGTTGACGGTCGCATGATCGCCGAACGCGGGGATGCGAACGTCCGTGCCGAGCGTGTATGTCGTGTACCGCAGCGGATCGCTCGTGACGAAGCTCGGCCCGTAGAGCGCGGTGGAGCCACCGTTCGGCGCGATCTCCGCAAGGTTTTGATACGTCGCATGCGCCGTGAACGCGGTCGCGCCGATTCGGAACGGCGTGTTCGCCGACGCCGTAAGCCCCTGCGAATTCGGCGCGAACGCCGAATAATATTGCGGTCCCGATGCTTCGAGCGGGTTGAAGAGCGGCGTCAGGAACGTGAGATTCGGATTCAGGCGCGCGTTCGGCGACGCGACGCCCGTCCCCGCGAACTGCGCGTCGAATTCTTGGTTGATCCCGAGGTCGTTGCCGAATCCGAAGAACCCCGGAAGATACGCGAGACGATTGCTCGCGAAGAGTTGCGGCACGTTCCCGTAGTACCCGAGCGGCGCGCCGCTAAAGAAGTTCGGGCCGACGCTTTGGTACTGCAGTGTTAGGTCGGTGCCCGCGAGGCGGACCTTGACCCCGCCGACCCCGGCGAAATCCGAGACCGCCGACGTCGTCGCGGTGTCGGGCGTGAAGTTGCTCTCGGCCACCTCACCGTACACGATCGGCGACGTGCCGGGGCCGAGAAGCGTGAACGGCAGCGGCAGTTGCGCGTCGATGCCGAGGACGCCGTCGCTCACGAGTCCGCCGGTCGTCCCGGAGCCTGCCGTCGCTCCGTCGACCACGTCGAAGACGCGATTGTAGGTGACGCCGACCTGCGCGCCGGCATAGCCCTTAAAATGTTGGTCGAGCCGCAGGTGCGTCATGTAGCGCTGCGGCGCCGTATCGTTCGTCTCGCTGAGATCGCGATAGGCGATCCCGACGACGCTGCCCGGCGGCAGCGGAAACGCGAACACGACGTCGTTATAGGCAGCGTCGAACGCAAACGCCGGCGCGGATTGTGCCGCACCGCCCGTCACGCGCCCCGACGAATCGAACGTCGTGCCGTTGTAGGACGCGACGTACACGGAACCGTTGACGGCGGCGCTCGAAAGAAAGACTTGCGAGAGCGTCCCCGTGCCCGCGTGGAACACGTCGGTTTTCAAAGCACCCGCAGGCGTTGTCTGCGCGAATCCGGACTGCGGCGCGACGATCGGATAGAAATACTGATTCGCACCGAACGGCAACACGTCGGGTGCGACCGTGCCGGGCTGCGTGTTGAGGAGCGTCCGATCGACGCGCGTGAACGACGCCTCGAACTCCGTCGATCCGAACGCGCCTTCGCCGACCGTGCCGCGAACGAGCGCGCCCTTTTGCGGCGGCTGCAACGGCTCCTCGAACGGCTCCGCGCCGTCGTAGCCTTGCGGCGCGCGGAACGCGAGCCCCGTGAGCGACGACGTCATCTTTTCGATCGCGCCGAATTCGACGTGGAGGTTCGAGATCGCGCCGACCTTCGCGAGCGCGATGTCGACGCCGGGCTCGATGTCGAACTTCGCATCCTGCGAGAAGTCGCCGCCATACGCGAAGTTGAGAATGTGCACCGGAAGCGTGACCGTTAGCTGATCGCTCGCGGCGTAGGTGAGTGCGAACCGATCGTCCTGACGAATCTGAATGCCCGACGGCTGCGAGGTGAGCGGGTCGTTCGTATCGTTCGTTGCGAGGTACGCGCCCACGAGCGGGTCGATCCCACCGGCCGCACCGGGCGCGACACTCGCACCGTAATACGTCGTCACGGGTGCGCCCGTGCGATTGACGATCGACGTCGGCTGCACCACGTTCTGGGCCGACGTGATGTTCGGAAGGAACGTCCCGTGGAGCGAGAGCGATTGCGCAAAGGCCGTCTTGCGATCGAGTGCGCCGAGCGAATCCTCGAGCGAGCTCACGCGCACGCCGAGCGCATCGAGTTCGTCCTTGAGCGCGTCGACGAGCTTTTGCAACCGGTCGAGATCTTCTTTCGATGCCGTCTTCTCGCCCCGCTCTTGCAACTTCGCGATCACGCGCGCGACGACGACGGCCATCTCGTAGCGCGTGAGCGGCCGATCGCCCTTGAACGTGCCGTCGGGATAGCCGTCGACGAGACCATCCGCGGCAAGGCTCTGAAGATCCTGATAGGCCCAGTGATCCGAGGGAACGTCGGAAAACGGGGTCGCGAACGCGACGGCGCGTGCGCCTGCGGCGAAGATCGCGACCGAAAGCGAGACGATGCGCGCGAAGCGTGCGGCGCCGTTCACCTGAGTGCTAACCGGATTCGGAGGGCTCGGTCGCGATCAAACGTTCTGCGATCAAGACCGCGGCGAAATCGTCGATCGGACGCGGCGGAAGCAGCATCCCGCGCGGAACGAGGCGACGCCACCCGCGCGGCGGATGCACGGCAAAGTAGCGTTTGCGCGCGAGCAACGTCGTCTCACGCTCGTCGACGATCGAGATCGGCACGCCGAGCGTCTCGAGCACGGCGCGAACCGGAGTCGCGTGCGTGCCGCCGCCGAGGGCGACCGCGCGCAACCCGTATCGCGAGGCGAGATCGCGGACGCGTTCGCCGAGATCTTCGGTGGGCACGATACCGAGCTCGAGCGGTAACTCGCCCGTGTGTACGACGATCGCGTACCCGCACTTGCGCGTGCCGGGATCGATGCCGAGAATCGCGCCCGCCGTCACTTCGGATTCCGACTCAGCTCGAAGGTAACCGGAATACCGCCCGTATGCGGATAGACGTCCGTCGCCGCGTGGGCCACGATGTAATAGCGCCCGTGGCCTTCCTTGATCTCGCGAACGGTCGCCTGAATCTGATCGCTCGAGAGCGACGGAATCGCGTTCGCAAAATACGCCGGCATGCCCGCCGCGATCGCGACTTCGGAGACCGCCGTCGTCAGCTGGCCGTACGCAAGGTTGGGACTGATCGCGATGCCGCCGTCGACCTCGACGCTCGCCACCGCCTGGCCGCTGCGAAAGATCACCTGATCCGCGTACGGCGCGAACGTGAAGTGGATCGGCTGGTTCGGGAATAGATTTTGGTTCGCAATCGCGACGAGTAGCACGGGCCCGCGCAACAGGAAGCCCTGGACCGTTTGGTCCGCGAGCACCGCATCGATCTTCTTCGCGATATCGGGATCGCTCGAGCTGCCCTTGAACGGCCGCAAACCTTGCGGCACGAAGCGGCGGTTGGCCGAGTCGACGATCGCATCGAAGAATGCATCCAACCGCTTCTCGCGTTCGGCCGGCGTCTGCAAGGGGCTCAGGATCAGAAACTGATCGTACATGAGCTGGCCGCGATTGACGACGATGTTCGAGTTGAGGACCGTCTTCTCGAGCGCGTCCTGCTGCGCTTGAAGTTGGTTGACGCGATTGTTGATGTCGCTCAAATGAAAATACGCCGCGCGTGCGTACGGCGACGAGAGGAGCGTCACGATCTCCGCAACGAGCGCGATCGTCATGCCGGTCGCGACCGCGACGATCGTCGACGTGTACTTCGGACGCAGGCCGAAGAGCGTCATGCGCTTGCGGCCCACCTGATGGCCGACGCGATCGCCGATGTAGGCGATCAAGCCCGCGATCAACGTGACGCCGATGACGATCGCGATGCCGCCGAGGGTACCCACGGTTAGTTTTCAGCCGCTCGGCGCAGCAGCGCGATGCCGATCAGCGTGAAGACGACGTTCGGAAGCCACGCGCCGATCGTCGACGCGAAGTAGCCGCCCGGCAAACCACTGAAAACGGCCGACGAGACGCTCGCGATCACGAAATACGAAAACGCGATGCCGAGGGAGAGCGCGAACCCGAAACCCGTGCCGCTTCCGCGCGCCGGCCGCAAGCCGAACGGTGCCGCGATCAAGGTGAACACGAAACAGGCGAACGGTCGCGCAAGCTTTTCCTCGTACGTCGTTTGATAGCTCCGGGTCTCTTGCGGCGAGAGTTGACCCGATTCGATGATCTCTCGTATTTGCGAGCGACTCATCGTCTCCCGGTTGTTGTCGACCGTGCGCTGCTGCAGTTCGCTCGGCTTTTCGCCGATGTCGATGTGTGCGCTCGGATCCTGCGACGTGGCCACGAGCGACCCATCGGGAGCGAAGCGATAGATCGACGCGTTATCGAACGTCCATGTGGGCGGATCGTAGCGGCCGCGGTCGCTGAAGAGAATCGCCTCGGGCTTCTTGTCGGCGCCGTACGTTACGATCGTCACGTTTAGCAGTTGCTGATTCTCGGAATCGTAGCCGCCGAAATACGTGATCTGCTGGCCACCCTCCGGCAGGAGCGAGACGACCGTGTGACTGCCGCCGCCGAACGCGCCGACCTGCTTGATTGCGGCCTCGCGCAACGACACCGCTTGATCGTTTGCGAAGGGCACGAGGCCCTCTTGCAGCACGTACACGACGATCGACACGAGGATCCCGAGGACGAGCAGCGGCGTGACGATTCGGACGAGACCGATGCCACCGGCCTTGAGTGCGGTGATTTCGCTTTCGGCCGACATGCGTTGCATGGCGAGCAGCATACCGAAAAGCATCGCGATCGGGGCGACCGTCACGACGATCATCGGGAGCTGCCAGAGGAAGTATCCGATCGCGGCGAACAGCGGCGCGTGTTCTTCGGAGACGAGCCGGCCGATCGCGAGCAGATCGGTCGCCGCGTAGATCAACGTGAACGCCGAGAGCCCGAACGTAAACGGCCCGACCAGTTCCGCGACCATATAGCGATCGAGGATACTCGGCCGCAACAACGCGTCGAGGATGCCGCGGGCCTGCGCCCCGGGCGATGGCCGCGCTTCCGTCACAGGCGAAATCCTTCGCCGAGATAAAACTGGCGCGCGGACGCCGACGAGAGCACTTCTTGCGCGGAGCCGGCGACGACGATCTTCCCGTCGTTGAGGATGTACGCGCGGTCGACGATCGCGAGCGTCTCCCGCACTTGGTGGTCCGTGATCAGCACGCCGAGCCCGCGGTCGCGGAGTTGACGGATCATCAACTGAATGTCGGCGACCGCGATCGGATCGATGCCGGTGAACGGCTCGTCGAGCAACAAGAACGCAGGTTCGGTCGCGATCGCGCGCGCGATCTCGACGCGGCGCCGCTCGCCGCCGGAGAGCGAATCGCCGCGCGCGTCGACGAACTTCAGGAGGCCGAATTCATCGAGAAGTTTTGGAAGCCGGCGCTCGCGCTCTTCTTCGCCGATCCCGTTCATCTCCCAAATCAAACGGATGTTGTCGCCGACGGAGAGCTTGCGAAAAATCGAACTTTCTTGTGCGAGATAGCCGATGCCGGCGCGCGCGCGCTTGTACATCGGGGAGCCCGTGAGGTCGATCGGTTCGCCCGCGCCTTGCAGCGCGACGCGGCCACCGTCCGGCTTCACGAGGCCCACGACCATATAGAACGTGGTCGTCTTTCCCGCGCCGTTCGGGCCGAGCAATCCGACGACTTCACCCGTGCGCACGTCGGCACTCACACCGTCGACGACGGTACGCGTGCCGTAGCGCTTCATCAGATTCTCGAGGACGATCCGCTGACTCTTGATGGGGTCCGCCATGTTACTGGCCACCCATGTTGATGTGACCGTCGCGCAGGTTCCAATCGACGGTATCGCCGCGCAACTGCTCGCCCGTCGTCAGGGTGACGATCACGTGACCCGCGCCGTGCACGATCTGCGTATCGTCTTGGTAGCGCATCGTGTCGCTCGAAAGCGTCATTCCATCCTGAGTCCGTGCACGCACGCCGCCCGTCATAACGACGGTCTTGTCTTTCTCGACGACCGTTCCCGCCGGAGCGTCGGCGACGAGACGCTTTCCCGCCTGCCCGAAAAACGTCACGTGCGGGTTCGTGAAGTTGCTGACGCCGGTCAGCGCGCCGTTGTACACGGCATCGACGCTGTCGGCACGCAGCACGTAAACGGTCCGCGCACCCTTCTGCTTCGTCGCGTAAACGTAGTGCGAACCGACGCGCTCGCCGTGAAAGTTGACGGGCGGAGGCGTCGATGCCGCGGGGGTTGCGGACCCGGCGGCAAGCGGGCTCGGCGACGCGGCCGGCCCGGGTTGACCGGAGCATCCGCTCGCCATCGCGGCGAGGCAGACGGCGAAGACAGCGCGACGACTCATGCGGCCTCCGGCAGGCCGGACGCGGCCGCTGCGAGGCCGAGCCCGGCAAACGGTATCCAAACGAACGCCATTTCGACGACCCCAATCGTATCGAAGAGTCCCTGAACGAGCGTCGCAACGATCGCCGCCGCGACGCCGAACGCGAAGCGCCGCCCGGCCGGGTCGAGCGCGCGAACGCCGGCCCGAAACGTGCGCGCGAACCGCGCCCAACCGTAGCCTGCGGCGGCGAGGCCCACGAGGCCCGTTTCGCCGGCGAGCGAGAGATACGCGTCGTGCGGATGCAAGGCACCGAACGTGCCCGGCAGATCGCCGTTGGCCGGCCGGATCGCGGGATAGACGATGAAGTACGCCATCGGGCCGACGCCCGTCAGCGGAAAGAGCTCCGCAACGCGGATGCCGGCCTGCCAGATCCGCAACCGATCGAGGGCCTCCGCCGGATTGTGCCGCAGCGCCGGGCGCAGCGCCGCCGCCGCTCCGCCGAGGACGATCGCGATCGCGACCGCGGCCGCCGCGCGCCGCGCGCCGAGCGCGAAGCAGTAGAACGCGGCAGCCACCGCGGCGCCGAGTAAGCCCGCGAGGGAAACCGTCGCCACGAGTGCGATCCCGCCGACCGCAACGCCGGCCTGCGCGAGGCGGCGAAGACCCGAACGCGTCGCGAGCGCCGTGCCGAGCGCGACGAAAACGAAGGCGATGAGGAAGGCCGCGAACTGGTTCGCGGTCACGAAGAGTCCGGCCGCGCGGCCGTGATTGAGCACCCAAAGTTCGCCCGGGCGCCGCGTCACGACCATCACGAGCGCCGCGAGCGCCGACGCGAGGCCGACCCACAGATACGCGCTCACGACGAGCCGCGCGACGCCCGGCCGTTCGTAATAGCGGACGAGCCCGATGTGAAAGAGTGCGGTCAACGCCATGATGCCGACCACTTGGAGTCCGGCCGCCGGATAGAGGCCCACGAGAGAGCTGAGCGCGACGGCGCCGATCCACGCGCCGAGCACCGCACGCGAGGTCCCCGCGAGCGGCCACCCATCGCGCGCCAGCGACGCGAGGATCACGACCCCCGCGAGAACGAGGATCGCGACGAGCGCGGCCGCGCCGGCGCGCGATGCGAAGAGATACCCGACGGGTGGAGTCGGCGAGAGCGCGGCGAGCGACGTGTAAAATTGCACGACGGCGAAGAATGCGGCGAGCGCGACGGCGACGGCCTTCACGCGACGGCGCTCAGGATCGCGCGCGCGATCGCTTCCGCGCCGCCCGGTGCACCCATACGCGCGCGACCTGCGGCGCCCATCGCGCGCAGACGTTCCGGATCGTCGAGCAACGCGCCGAGCGACGCAGCCGCATCCTGCGGCTGCGCGGGCACGAGCAACAGTGCATCGCCGAGCAGACGCCGTTGGCGCATGCGATACCAATCGGCGCCACCGCGGCCGCCGCCGGCCGTGCGGTCGAGGGCGACGACCGGAACGCCGAACGCCGCGGCCTGTTCGTTCGCGGTTCCCGCTTGGCCGAGCGTCACGATGCTCGCCTCGAGCAGTGGCGCGAGATCGCCCGTCCACCCTGCGAGGCGCGTGTCGCCATCGCGCAGATCGAATGCGAGCGACGACGTCGTCTCGTCGGATGCCGCCGGAATCCAACCGTCATCGATGAGCGCGTGCGCGAATCGCGTCGCATCGAGCGTCGGCGCGACGGAGAACAGTGCGGAGGTTCCCGCGCGCCGTTTCCCGAGCGCGCGGATCACGCGCGCGAGCCGAAGCCCGTCGTCGTAGGCGTCCTCGCGGCTGCCGGGCAGAACGCCGATCCAGCGGCCCGGCGGCGCGCCCTCGCGCGTGCCGGCGAGATCGGCGATCACGTTGCCCGGCGCTTCCGCGCGGACGCCTTGCGAGCGCAGACGCACCGCCGTCGCTTCATCGCGCACGAAAATCCGCACCGCGCTCCGCAGCAGCACCCGTTCGAACGGTCCGTACGGCGCGACGTACACGCTCTTCGCGGTGCCGACGAAGAACGTGGGCAGGCGCGTTCCGAATGCGAATGCGAGCGCGTAGGCGTCACCCACCGCGATCGTCGCGTCGTACGCGCGCGCGCCCCGCACGAAGGCGATCTGTCGCGCGAGCAATCCAGCGAATCCCGCCGCCACGTCGCGCGAAAACGCGCGCACGTTCCCCATCGCAACGAGTCCGCCACTGGGCATGGTGCGGCGCGGCCCGACCACGTGCAGGCCGTTCGCGCCACCACCCGTGCCGACGAGCGGAAAGAGGTCGAGGCCAGCGTCGTCGCCCGAAAGGCGCGCGATCTCGTGCGCGATTCGCGCCGCGATCGCCGTCTCGCCGTGACCGTTGGCGACGAAGAGAATGCGCCGCACTACGCGGCGTCGGTGTTCAGCAGCGGAACGAGCGCGAACTCCCCGATCCGCGCGCGCGCGTCGTCCGCATCGCGCACGAGGACGGTCCGCGACACGAACGCGCCGTACGGGCCGGCGTGCACGATCGGCACGCCGAGCGACGTGTCGGGCGCGGCCAGCGTATCGTGGCTGTGACCGCCGAGAATGAGGTCCAGGCGCGGGACGGCGCGCGCGAGCTCGCGATCCATACGTAATCCGAGATGCGAGAGCACGACGAGCGTCGTGTCGGGCGGCGTCGTGGCCGCGATCTCGGCCGCCGTTTCGAGCGGATCGCGGAAACGCCACCCGAGCACGCGTTCCCACGGACTTCCCTCGGGATACTGCACGACGAGCAGCGAGAACACGCGCAGCTTCCAGCCATCGCGCGCGAACGCAACTTCCGGAACGAACGGGAGCGGACGCCCGCGCGTATCGACGAGGTTCGAACACACGAGCGGATGGTGCATGCGCCGCGCGCGTGCCGCGAGCAACGCGAAGAGATAGTGAAATTCGCGATTGCCGATCCCTTGCGCGTCGTAACCGGCAGCGTCGATCTCCGCGATGATCGGCTCGTTCTTGCGATAGACGGTCTGGCTTCCGCGCAACGAATCGCCGCAATCGAAGAGCAGGCCCGGCCGTTCCGCGCGGAGCTCGCGCAAGCGCGGAACGAAACCACGTCGATCGTGGAGATCCGAGGTGTGATAGAGCGTGAGGTTCACGAGCGCGCGAGCTCGAGTGCGAAATCCGCCGTGCGATCGAGCGCGTCCGGCGCGCCGAGAACGGCGCGCACCTCGCGCATTGCGGCGAGCTGTTGCGACGGATCGTCGAGCAGCGCGCAGAGCGCGTCCGCCAAACGCTGCGGCGTCGCGTCGTCTTGCAGAAGCTCCGGCACGACCTCGCGATCGAGCAAGATGTTCGGTAGCGTGATATACGGCCGCTTCCAGATGCGGCGCGCGATCGGGACCTGCGCCTCCAAGACGATGTAGATCGCGACCGTTGGAACTTCGCGCAGCGCGGCTTCGAGCACCGCCGTTCCCGAGGCGATGAGCGCGGCGTCCGCATCGTCGAGCGCGGCGCGCGCTCCGTTGACGATGCGCACGCCCGTCCCCGCGCTCCCATCGTGCGCGTCGCCGAGGAACGGAGGGAGGAACGCGTGGCGCAGCGCGTCCGCAATCGTCCGTTCGGTCTCGCTATCCGCGGCCGCGAAAACGAACCGCGCGCGCGGACGTTTCGCACGCACGAGCTTGCACGCTTCGAGCATCGGCGGCACGTGCCGTGCGAGCTCGCCCGCGCGGCTACCGGGAAGCAGCGCGACGACGCCGCCGTCGGGCGGTGCCGCCGGGCGTGCGGCACGCGGCGCGATGAGCGATGCAAGCGGATGCCCGAACCACGTGATCGGCAAACCCAAGCTCTCGTAGAACGCACGCTGGTGCGCGAAAGGCGTGAGGGCCGTGGCAGCGCCCGCGACGGCCCGCGCTTGACCCGGCTTGTCGAACCACGCACCGGGCGGAACGAAGTAGAGAATCGGACGCCGATAGCCGATCGTGCGCAGCCAACGCGCGAGACGCAGATTGAACGCGCCGAAATCCACGAGCACGATCAGATCCCACGGCGAGCGCCGCAGCCAGAACGCGTGGCCGAGTGCGATCGCGAGCAACGGCGGAATGCGGCGGAGCGCTTCGATCGGGCCGAGGCTCGCCCAGCGCGTGGTGCGTTGCGTCAACGCGATGCCCGCGGCTTCCATCCGTTCGTTCCCGATGCCGGCGAACGTGATATCGGGAACGCGCGCGCGCATCGCGGTCGCGAGTTCCGCGGCGAGCATGTCGCCCGAGGCCTCACCCGTGGAAAAGAAGACGCGCATGCGCGCTATTTGACAAGCCCGCGTTCCGTCGGCGCTTCGATGAACGCGAGCAGGTGACGCGACTTGTCGTTCGTCACGATCGCGCGCATCGCTTCCGCGGCTTGCGAGATGTTATTCCCCGAGCGATAGATGAGGTTGTAGCATTCCTTGAGTTCGCTCATCACGTCGGGCGTAAAGTCCGCGCGTTGCAAACCGATGCGATTGAGACCGTAGGGCTTCGCGGGATTGCCCGCGACGAGCACGTACGGCGGGATGTCGCGGCCGATCTTCGAGATGCCGCCGATCATCGCGTGCTCGCCGATACGCACGAACTGATGCACGCCCGTCTGTCCGCCGATCGTCACGTAATCTTCGACGACGACGTGCCCCGCGAGCTGCGCCGTCGAGGACATGGTCACGTTGTTTCCGATGCGACAGTTGTGCGCGATGTGCACGTACGCGAGTAAGAGCGAATCGTCGCCGATCGACGTGACCTCGCCTTCGCCCGTCGCGCGATGGACCGAGACGTACTCGCGAATCTCCGTGCGCGCGCCGATCGTCGTATACGACTTCTCCCCGAGATACTTGCGATCTTGAGACGGCGCGCCGATCGAGCAGAACGGATGGATCTTCGCCTCTTCGCCGATCGTCGTGTAGCCGTTGACGACGACGTGCGAGAGCAACACCGCGCGCGCACCGATCGTGACGTTCTCGCCGACCACGCAGAACGGCCCGACCTCGGCGCCCGTACCGATCTTGGCTTTCGGGTGCACGATTGCAGTGGGATGTATCACGCGCGACTCATTCGTGAAGGACCGTAGCGTCCATGTTGAAGTTCGTCACGTTCTGCACGGAAAACATCAGCTGTGCGGAACACGCGAGCTTGCCGTCGACCTTCGCCTCGGCCGTCACCCAGCCCATGTTCGAGCGCGCGCGCAGCATCGTCACTTCCATGTCGAGCCGGTCGCCGGGAACGACGGGCCGACGGAACTTCGCCTTGTCGATGCCGGTGAGAAACGCGGTGCGGCGCAAGAAATCGTCCGGACCGAGGATGATCGTGCCGCCGATCTGTGCGAGCGCTTCGATCATCAACACGCCCGGCATCAGGGGTTGCCCCGGGAAGTGCCCCTGAAAGAAGTGCTCGTTCATCGTGAGGTTCTTGTAGCCGCTCGCGGCCTTCATCGGTTCGAAATGCGTGATGCGGTCGACGAGCAGCATCGGATAGCGATGCGGCAGCACCTCCATCAACTTGAGGATATCCATCGACCGGCTAAACTCGATCGCCATTAACGCACCGCTCCCGCGCCCGAGCGCTCCGCCGTGGCGGCGCGCAGAGCCGCGACCGCCTTCGCATGCAGGCGATGCCCGCTCTTGATCGCAATGACCTCGAACTGCGGCCACGCGCCGAGAAGCGCGAAATCGCCGATCAGATCGAGCGTCTTGTGGCGCACGACCTCGTTCGGCCAGCGCAGCGGCGTGAGCGGACCCTCCGGTGCGAACACGAGCGCGTTGTCGAGCGAACCGCCGCGCGCGAGGCCCGCGGCGAGAAGCGCCTCGACTTCGTGCACGTAGCCGAAGGTGCGCGCCTGCGCGATTTCGCTGCGATACGTCTCCGCGTCGATCGCCGCATCGAAAAACTGCGCGCCGACCGGCGCCGCGAAATCGACGGCGTACCGAACGCGGAATTCGTCGGCCGGCGTTACGACGACCACCGCGTCGCCGTCGGCGAACACCGCGGGAGCCGGAAGTGCGAAGCGTGGCCGAAGCGCCGCTTGTTCCACGAGACCCGTGGCGACGATCGCGTCCACATAGACGCCGGCGCTCCCGTCCAGGACCGGCATTTCCGGACCCGTGACCTCGACGAGCGCGTTGTCGACGCCCAGCGCAAAGAGCGCCGAGAGGACGTGCTCGACCGTCGAGACCGTGCGCGTGCCATCGCCGAGCACGGTGGCGCGACGCGTTTCGACGACGTGGTCCGAGGTCGCCGCAAACGACGCGGCGCCGTCGAGCGAAAAACGGATGCCGTGGTTCGCTTGTTGCGGCACGATGCGCGCGCGAACGGCAGCCCCCGTATGCAGGCCGACGCCTTCGAACGCGAGCGTCTCGCGCAGCGTGTGTTGGTACGTCATTTTCGCTCCAGAGCGCTCACACGCTCGAAGAGCTTTTCGAGGTTGCGGAGACGCACCTGCCCTTTGAGCTCCTCGCGGTGATCGCGTGCGGGCTGGCCGCTGATGACGGCTCCATCGGGGACGTCGGCCCATACCATCGTGTTCCCGGCGATCCGCACGCGCGAGCCGACCGTGATGTGTCCCTTGAACGCCGACTGGCCCCCGACGACCGTATAGTCGCCGATCACGGTCGAACCCGCGAGGCCGGTCATCGCGGCGAAGCCGTTGTGCCGGCCGATGCGGCAGTTGTGCCCGATCTGCACGAGGTTGTCGATCTTCGTGCCCGTGCCGATCGACGTCGTTCCGGTCTGCGCGCGATCGACGCACGTGTTCGCACCGATCTCGACGTCGTCGCCGAGCACCACGTCGCCGATCTGCGGGATCTTCGCGAACCGGCCGTCCGCGAAAACGTATCCGAAACCGTCGCTCCCGATAATGGCACCGGCTTGCAGCGTCACGCGTTCGCCCGCGATGCAACGGTCGAGGAGCATCGCGCGCGGATGGAGCGTCGACGCGCGACCGAGGCGCGCGTTCGCGCCGACGTACGCGCCGGGGAGGAGCACGCATTCCGCGCCGATCTCCGCACCGGGGCCTACGATCGCGAGCGCGCCGATATACACGTCCGGACCGATCGTCGCGCTCGGATCGACGACGGCCGACGGATCGCGAAACGGTCCGACCGGGCGCGCGGGCTCGAGCATCGCGAGCAGCGTCGCGAGCGCCGTGCGACACGACGCGACGAGGAGGAGCGGCTTACGCGCCGCTCCGACGCGCTCCGCGAGCGCGGGCTCCGTCAACACGGCCGCCGCACGCGACGCGAGCGCCGTGCGTAAGTAGCGTTCGTCGGTTGCGAAGGTCAACGACGTCGCGTCGACATCGTCGATCGAAGAGATCCCGTCGATGCGAATCGACGGATCGCCGCGAACCTCCCCGCCGACGCGCTCCGCGTACTCTCCGAGCGTCAAACGCTTACGACTTGCCCGGCGACGCTTCGGTGATGTGGAGGATCTTCTCGACGTCGGGCGTGATGTCGACGCCGCCATATCCCACGAACTGCCGCGTGACGACGAGTTTGATGT
>Ga0209611_10009643_pt1 | contig 14534 bp, 12 predicted proteins | sample S1TSphgellanicum_3_FD_187693 | JGI IMG/M metagenome (GOLD analysis project Ga0209611, IMG submission 187693) | Host-associated microbial communities from peat moss isolated from Minnesota, USA - S1T2_Fc - Sphagnum magellanicum MG (SPAdes) (version 2) | ecosystem: Host-associated > Plants > Peat... | reverse complement strand
GGGGAGGGACAGGAGACATCCCATGCCCCGCGTACTGATCGCCGACAAACTCTCCCCCGCCGCCGTCGCCATCTTCAAGGAGCGCGGCGTCGAGGCCGATGTGAAGACCGGCCTGAAGAAGGACGAGCTGCTCGCCATTATCGCCGATTACGACGGCCTGGCCGTGCGCTCCGCCACCAAGGCGGACAAGGACGTCCTGGCCGCCGCCAAGCGCCTGAAGGTGATCGGCCGCGCCGGCATCGGGGTCGATAATGTCGATATCCCCGCCGCCACCGCCGCCGGTGTGGTGGTGATGAACACGCCCTTCGGCAATTCGATCACCACCGCCGAACATGCTATCGCCATGCTGTTCGCCCTGGCCCGCCAGCTCCCGGCCGCCGACCTGTCGACCCAGGCTGGCAAGTGGGAGAAGAACCGCTTCATGGGGGTGGAGCTCTACGCCAAGACGCTCGGCCTGATCGGCGCCGGCAACATCGGCTCCATCGTCGCCGACCGCGCCAACGGCCTGAAGATGAAGGTGATCGCCTACGACCCCTTCCTGTCGCCCGAACGCGCCGTCGAGATCGGAGTGGAGAAGGTGGAGCTGGATGAGCTTCTGGCCCGCGCCGACGCCATCACCCTGCACACGCCCCTGACCGATAAGACCCGCAACATCCTATCGGCCGAAGCCCTCGCCAAGACCAAGAAGGGCGTGCTGATCGTCAACTGCGCCCGGGGCGGCCTGGTGGACGAAGCGGCGCTGCGGGCGGCGCTGGATAGCGGCCAAGTCGGCGGTGCGGCCTTCGACGTCTTCACCACCGAGCCTGCGACCGAGAACCCGCTGTTTGGCGCGCCCAACTTCGTCGCCACGCCGCACCTGGGCGCCTCGACCTCCGAAGCCCAGGAGAATGTGGCGCTGCAGGTGGCCGAGCAGATGTCGGACTTCCTGCTGACCGGCGCGGTGAGCAACGCCTTGAACAGCCCGTCTGTGACCGCCGAAGAGGCGCCGCGTTTGAAGCCTTTCGTGGCGCTCGCCGAAAAGCTTGGCGCGTTCGCCGGCCAGATGGTCGATGTCAATCTGAAGGCCATCGACATCGCCTATGAGGGCGATGTCGCCAATTTCAACGTCAAGCCCATGACGGCGACCGTTCTGGCCGGCATCATGCGGCCGATGCTGGCTGAGGTGAACATGGTCTCCGCCCCGGCGGTGGCCAAGGAGCGCGGCGTGGTGGTCTCGGAGTCCCGCCAGGAGCATAGCCCGACCTACGACAGCCTGATCCGGGTGACCGTCACCACCGGCCTTGGCAAGCGCGCCTTCGCTGGCGCCATCGTGGCCGGCGCGCCCCGCGTGGTCGAGGTCAAGGGCATGGAGCTGGACGCCCCGTTCGCCCCGGCCATGCTCTACGTCAACAACCTGGATAAGCCCGGCTTCATCGGCGCGCTCGGCGTGCTGCTCGGCCAAGAAGGCGTCAACATCGCCACCTTCAACCTCGGCCGCCGCGCCGCGGGCGAAGACGCCATCGCGCTCGTGGGTGTGGATCAGCCTCTGAACGACGCGATGCTGGCCAAGGTCCAGGCGCTGCCTCATGTGAAGGAAGTGCGTACACTGACGTTTTGAGCGGTTGGCGCCTAACCGCGCTTTACGGCTTTTTTCTTCCGCCTTCCTCGGCCTTGTGCCGAGGAAGGCGGAAGAAAGAAGGTTATTTCTCAAGCCGCCGTCGGCGCCTCAGCCTGCCCGACTTCAGCGGCTGTCTGATCCACCGGTGTCCGCCCAATCATCCCCAAAATCTCCGGCCGACACGAGCCGCAGTTGGTCCCAGCCCCCGTGACCTGACCCACCGCCTCGACATTGCCTGCCCCCGCGGCGATGGCGCGGCCAATCGTAAGCGCGCCCACCTTCAGGCAGGCGCAAACCATCGGCCCAGCCTCCGCCTGAAGCGCCCCGAGCGGCCGACCCGCCAGGAGCGATAGCCGCGCGTCTTCGCTCAACCGATCCGCTCCGAACAGGCCGAGCAGCCAGTCGCGGGCCGGTAGGCGCGTCCCGGTGGTCAGGAACAGCACCCACTCCAGCTGGCCATGAACGATGGCCGCGCGGCGTAGCGCGCCGCTTCCACGGTCCTCGAAATTGACCAGCTCGCGGGCGGGGTGGGGCGATCCACTCAGCGCTGCGGCGATAATCTCCCGTTCCGCGATATCGCCGCGGCCGGCGAACTCGTGCAGGTGGCAGGCGTCCGACGGTGTCCGTCGCCAGATCAGCGCCGAACCCTGCGGCGCCGTCTCGGGCGTTCGAGCGATGAAGAAGCCGCGCCAGGTTTCGCGATAGGCGTTGATGCGCGCCGGCGTATGTTTGAACTCAGGCTGGCCCGATTGGGGATCGACGGCGGCGCCTACCAGCGGGTTGGCGCGACCGCTCGGCGCATAGGCGTCGGTCCAGTGCATGGGCATGAACAGCGAGCCCCGCCGTTGCCGCGGGCTCAGCTTGGCGATGGCCACCGCCTCGCCGTGGTGTGTGATCACCCGGGTCAGGCTGTTGTCGCTGATGTTCAGGGGCTGGGCGTCGTCGGGATGAATCTCGACATAGGGCTCCGGCGCGTGGCGGCAGAGGTCGGCCGCCAGGCCTGTGCGGGTCAGGGTATGCCAGTGGTCGCGCACCCGCCCGGTGTTTAAGGACAGCGGAAAGCCGGGATCGGTCGCCGCTGCGGTCTTCGCCTGGACCGGGATCATACGGGCGCGGCCATCGGGCGTGGCGTAGACGCCGTCTTCGAATAGCCGGGCTTGGCCTTGGCCGTCGGCCTTGACTGGCCATTGCACGGGCTGGAGCTGGTCGTAGGCCTCTGCGCTCAAGCCCACGAGGGGGCCGAGATCGAGCGGCCGGGCGGTGTTCTCGAACCGCGTCAGCCGGGCGTGCTCGCGAAACACGTCGGACGGCCGGCGCCAGTTGAAAGCGTCTGCAAAGCCCATGGCCTGGGCCACGTCAGCCACAATGCGCCAATCCGCGCGCGCTTCGCCCGGCGCTGCGAAAAGCGGACGTTGGCGGGAGATACAGCGCTCGGAATTGGTCACCGTCCCATCCTTTTCGCCCCAGGCGAGCGCTGGCAGCTTCACGTTGGCGAAGGCCAGGGTGTCGGTGTTGGCCATGCAGTCGGAGACGACGACGGTCGGGCATTTGGCCAGGGCGCCCCGCACCCGCGCGGCGTTGGGCATGGAGACGGCGGGGTTGGTGGCCATGATCCAGATCGCCTTGATCCGCCCGTCATGTAACGCCTCGAACATATCGACGGCCTTCAGGCCCGGCTGTGAGGCCATCGTCGGGGCCGACCAGAACCGGCGCACGCAATCCAGGTCTGGCGCATTGAACTCCATGTGCGCGGCGAGCGTATTGGCCATGCCGCCGGCTTCGCGCCCGCCCATGGCGTTGGGCTGGCCGGTGATGGAGAAGGGGCAGGCGCCGGGCTTGCCGATCCGCCCCGTGGCCAGGTGGGCGTTGATCACGGCCAGCGCCTTGGCCACGCCCTGCACCGACTGGTTGGAGCCCTGGGAGAAGAGGGTGGCTGTGCGGTCGTGCTCGGCGAAGAGGCGGTAAAAGGTTTCGACATCGGTCGCTGCAAGGCCGCAGTCCGCGGCCACGGCGCTGATCGACTGGTCGGCGTCGCTCAAGGCCGCAACGGCCGCGTCGAAGCCGGAAACATGGGCTTCGACATAGGCATGGTCGATGACGCCGCGACGCAGGAGATCGGCCAGGAGGCCGTTCCACAGGCGCACGTCGCTTTGGGGCGCCAAGGCCAGGTGCAGGTCGGCGGTCTCGGCCGTGTCGGTGCGCCGAGGGTCGATGACGACATGGTGTTGGCCCCGCGCCCTGGCGGCCTCCATCCGGCGGAACAGCACGGGGTGGGTCCAGGCGGCGTTGTGGCCGGAGAAGACGATCAGGTCAGCGAGCGAGAGGTCCTCATAGCAGCCGGGCACGAGGTCGGCGCCAAACGCCTGCTTATGGGCCGCCACGGCGGAGGCCATGCAAAGCCTTGAATTGGTGTCGATATTGCCTGAGCCGATGAAGCCCTTCATCAGCTTGTTGGCGACATAATAGTCCTCGGTCAGCAGTTGGCCCGAGACGTAGAAGGCGACCGAATCTGGTCCGTGTCGGGCGATGGCGCGCTGAAAGGTCTTGGCGACATGGGCGATGGCTGTGGGCCAGCCCACCTGGCGGTCGCCGATCATGGGGTGAAGCAAGCGCCCGTCCAGCCCCACAGTCGCGCCGAGCGCCGAGCCCTTGGAGCACAATCGCCCTGCGTTGGCGGGGTGGGCCTGATCGCCGGAGACCGACAGCGCCCGGCCGTCGCCGACCACGCCGGCGACGCCGCAGCCTACGCCGCAATAGGGGCAGGTGGTCTTTAGGCTGAGCGCGCCGGCGCCGTCGGCCATCGCCTCACTCGGCGGCGGGCAGGAACAGCCGGCCGTCCTGGACCAGCACCGGCACGACGGGCGTACAGCCCTTGCCGGCGTCTGCGCCCAAGGCCTGACCGGTCGCCAGATCGATGGACCAGTTGTGCAGCGGACAGGCCACCGCGTGGCCATGCACAATGCCCTGGCTCAACGGCCCTTGCTTATGAGGGCAGCGATCCCGCAGCGCGAAGATGCGGCCGTCGCCGGTGCGAAACACCGCCACCGGCCCGTCGGCGGCGAAGACCTGGCGGGCGCCGCGCAGGGGCACGTCTTCGACGGCGCCGACATCGACCCAGCCTTGGGCCTTGATCTCAGCTAGGGCCGTCACTGCGCCGGCTCCATCGCCGCCTGCACCGGCGCGGATGGGGCGAGGGCCGCGAACTCCTGGGGCTCGGCGCCCTTCACCCGCTCCGCCCAGGGATCGAGCTGCTCGCCTTGAGAGTCGATAAAGCGTTGGTAGAGCGCCTGGCGGTTTTCAGGATCGGCGACGGTGGCGGCGTGGATCGCCTCGAGCCCAATGCGGGCCATCCATTTGTAGATCCGCTCCAGATACCAGGCGTCTTCGCGGTAGTATTGCACGATGGCCGCGATCAGCGTCATCGCCTCGTCCTCGGTTTCGACCTTGGTCAGGACCTCCGTGCCGCGGATATGGATGCCGGCGGCGCCGCCGACGTGGATCTCGTAGCCGCTGTCGACGCAGACCACCCCGATGTCCTTGCAGGTCGCCTCGGCGCAGTTGCGGGGGCAGCCCGACACCGCCAGCTTGACCTTGGCCGGCGTCCAGGACGACCACAAAAGCTTTTCGAGCTTCACCCCGAGCCCGGTCGAGTCTTGGGTGCCGAAGCGGCACCAGTCGGTTCCTACGCACGTCTTCACGGTGCGCAAGCCCTTGGCGTAGGCGTGGCCGGACACCATGCCGGCCGCGTTCAGGTCCGCCCAGACGCCGACCAGGTCTTCCTTCTTCACGCCCAGAAGATCGATGCGCTGGCCGCCGGTGCATTTGACGGTGGGGATCTCGAACTTCTCCACCACGTCGGCGATGGCGCGCAGCTCCTTGGCGCTGGTCAGGCCGCCCCACATGCGCGGCACGACGCTGAAGGTGCCGTCCTTCTGGATGTTGGCGTGGGCGCGTTCGTTGATGAAGCGGGACTGGGGATCGTCCTTGTAGACGCCGGGCCAAGCGCAGACGAGGTAGTAGTTGAGCGCCGGTCGGCAGGACGAGCAGCCATCGGGCGTGGTCCACGCCATCGCCTGCATCACCGCCGGGATGGAGGGGAGGTGGTCCGCCAGGATGCGGCGACGCACCTCGGCGTGGCCGTGGTGGGTGCATTTGCACATGGGCTTTGGCCCATCCGCCGCCTTGAATCCATCGCCCAGCGTCAGCTTCAGCAGTTGCTCGACCAGCGGCGTGCAGGAGCCGCAGGAGGCGGACGCCTTGGTGACGCCGCGCACATCATCCAGCGTCGTCAGCCCCTTGGCGGTGATGGCGCCCGTGATCGCGCCCTTGCAGACGCCGTTGCAGCCGCAGATCTCCTGGGAGTCCGCCATGGCCGCAACGGCCGAACTAGGGTCCAGGCCGGCCAACCCTTCCGTAATGGCGCGCCCGAAGATGAGCGTTTCGCGGATGTCGGCCACGGGCGATCCGGCCTTCATCAGGTCGAAGTACCAGCCCCCGTCCGCCGCATCGCCGAACAGCACCGCGCCCGCGACCTTGCCGTCTTCGATCACCAGCCGCTTGTAGACGCCGCGGGCGGCGTCGCGGAACACGATGTCCTCGCACCCCTCGCCGCCGCCGAACTTGCCGGCGGAAAACACGTCTACGCCCGACACCTTCAGCCGGGTGGAGAGCAGCGAGCCTTCGTAGGCCGCCTCATTGTCGGTCAGGACTTCGGCTAGGGTGCGGCACATGTCCCAGATCGGCGCGACCAGGCCATAGGCGACGCCCCGATGCTCGGCGCACTCGCCGATGGCGAAGATGGCGGGGTCTGAGGTGCGCATCTGATCGTCGACCACCACGCCCCGATTGACGGTCAGGCCAGCGCCCCTGGCCAGCGCCGTATGCGGCCGGATGCCTACGGCCATCACCAACAGGTCGCACGGCAAGACTCGGCCGTCTTTAAGTTTTAGGCCTGAGACCTTGCCATCTTCGCCGAGGATTTCTTCGGAGTTGGCGCCCAGCACCGTCTCCACGCCGCGCTCTCGCAGCGCCTCCGTCAGGAGATAGCCGGCCGCTTCGTCCAGCTGGCGCTCCATCAGCACATTCATCAGGTGGACGACGGTGGCGCCCATACCGCGCCGGGCTAGGCCGTAAGCCGCTTCCAGGCCCAGCAGGCCGCCGCCGATCACTACCGCCTTGGCGCCCTCGCGGTTGGCGGCCGCGACCATCTTCTCCACATCGTCCAGGTCACGGAAGGTGACGACGCCTTCAAGGCCTGCGCCCGGCAAGGGCAGGCGGATCGGGTCGGAGCCTGTGGCCAGCAGCAGCTTGTCGTAAGCTACGGTCAGGCCGCCCTCGGCCGTCACGGTCTTGGCGTGGGCGTCCACCGCCGTCACGGCCCGGCCGGAATGCAGGGTGATGGCGTGGTTGCGATACCAGGCCTCGTCGTTGATGACGATGTCCTCGAACCGCTTCTCGCCGGCGAGCACCGGCGACAGCATGATGCGGTTGTAGTTCACCCGCGGTTCGGCCCCGAACACCACGATCTGGTAGCGATCAGGGTCGCGGGCCAGCACTTCCTCCACCGCCCGGCAGCCGGCCATGCCGTTGCCGATGACGACGAGGCGCTCGCGCTTGGATGCTGTGGTCATGGCCAAGGCCCCTTATATTTCAACGTGTTTGCTAGCTTGCCCATCCGAATTTTCCGTCTTGCCCGGAACAAGTCCGGGGGAGGCGGAGGAGGGGCAGACATTCCCTTACCTTGGCTCTCATGCTCGAAGGTGGGGATGAGCGGGTGGAGGGTGGGCGATTCACTTTTCTCTGGAGCTCCTTAAGCTTCAGCGCCGACAGCCACAGGAGCGGCCCCGCGGCGGCTGGCGAGCGTCAGGACGGCCAGCGCCGTCAGGGCCAGGGCCGCGAAGATGAGGAGCCCGGCCTGATAGCTGCCGGTGAGCTGTTTGGAGAGGCCAAGGCTCGACGCCAGATAGAAGCCGCCGACGCCGCCCGTCATGCCGACCAGGCCGGTCATCACGCCCATCTCGTCGCCAAACCGTTGGGGCACCAGTTGGAACACAGCCCCATTGCCCATGCCCAGCGCCAGCATGCCGGCGATCAGGAGGGTGATCGCGATGGCGACCGCGCCGGGCGCCAGGCTGACCAGGGCCAAGGCGCCGGCGGCGACCATGAACACCACGGTCAGCGTCTTCACTCCGCCGAACCGATCCGCCACTGCGCCCCCGACCGGGCGCACCATGGAGCCGGCGAAGACGCAGGCCGAGGTCGCAAAGCCCGCGATGACCGGGTTCAGGCCATACTCGGCGTGGAAGAAGGTCGGCAGCGACGAGGTGAGGCCCACAAAGCCGCCAAAGGTGACGCTGTAGAGGCCCATGTAGAGCCAGGCCTGAGGGACGCGAAGTACGTTAAAATACTGCGCCCAGGTCTTAGGCGCCGGCTGAACCGGCCCGTCCTTGGCGAGCAGGATATAGACCAGCAAGGCGACGCTCAGCGGCAGGGCGGCCATGCCGATGACATTGATCCAGCCGAACTTGACCGCCAGCGCCGGTGCAAACAGCGAGGCCAATACGGTGCCGGAATTGCCGGCCCCGGCGATGCCCAGCGCCAGGCCTTGCTGCTCGGGCGGATACCAGCGAGAGGCCAGGGGCAGGGCTACGGCGAACGATGCCCCCGCCATGCCGAGCACGCAGCCGAGCAGCAGGGTTTCGCCGAAATTGTGCACGCCTAAGAACCAGGCGGCGACCAGGCCGGCGATGACGATCACCTGGCAGATCAGGCCGGCGGTGCGGGGTTTCACATAATCGACCAGAACTCCGACCACGACCCGAAGGAAAGCCCCGGCGAGAACCGGCGTCGCCACCATCAGGCCCTTATGGGCGGCGTCCAGATGCAAATCCTTGCCGATCAGCACCGCCAGGGGCGCCAGCAGCACCCAGGTCATGAAGCTGAGATCGAAGTACAGAAAGGCGGAAAACAGCGTCGGCGGATCGCCGGCTTTCATGAACGATTTGAGCGACATCGCTTTCTCCTAAGCGGATGGCCAAAAAAAAGACGCCCGGCGGAAGCGGCGGCTTCCACTCGGACGTCGGTGTCCAGATCAGGTCTTTAGCTTCATCGCCAAAGTCGGCCTCTCGGCCAAAACGAAGCGTCGTTGCCTCGCGTCAATCGAAGGGTTGCTGACAGACCAATTGAGTACAAGCTTGGCGGGTTAGCCCAAACGTTAATTTTCTATTCCGCCTAAATTGAAAGCATACCGGGCGATACACTGCAGCGGATCACGACATCTCAAGGCTGGCGCTGGCTTGGGCGTAGAGGTCGGGGCGCATCATCGCCTCGGCGAGGCTGTTCACGGCGTCGCTCCCCTGGATGTGATGGGCGTCGATCATTTCGGCCAGCAGCCAGTGGGCGTCGTCGTCGCCGATCTCAGGCCCGTCGGCGCGCGCGAAGGTGACGCCGTCCAGCTCTAGGGCGGCTTGAATCAAGGCTTGCGGCTGATCGAGATAGGCCGGCCCGGCCAACAGCGCCGCCAGCGCTTCGCGATTGTCTGGGGCGTCGGCCCAATGCGCCGCCCGGATCAGGGCGCGCAGCAGGGCTTGCAGAACCTGTGGGTTCGCGTCCGCCCAGTCCGACCGCACGGCGAACACCTTGTCGATCACGCGAGGGAGGGTCTGCGCCGCGGTCGCCGCCTCGACCCCGGCGCCCGCCTCGATAGCCGCGCGGTTCCAAGGCGCGCCGACGCTGATCCCGTCCAGCTCGCCCGCGATCAGTCGCGCCGCCATCTGAGGCGGGGGGGCCACGATCACGCGCACGTCGTGGCCGGCCTCGACCCCCTGAGCGTTAAGCCAATGACGCAGCAGATGGCTGTGTAGCGAGAAGGGAAACACCACGCCAAACGTGATGGGCCGACCGACCGGTCGCGCGGCCGCCACAGCCTTCAGTCCGCCAGGCGTGCGTTTGATTGCGGCCTGCAGCGCCGTCGATAGGGTGATCGCCGCTCCGCCCCGATTGAGCGCCATGGGCGCGATCAGGTCGGCGGCCGGTGCGCTGAGACCCAGGCGGCTCGCCAGCACCAGGGGCGCCAGAGCATGGGCGCCGTCGATCAGTCCGGCCGATAGTTTGTCGCGAATATTGGCCCAGGAGGGTTCGGGCCGCAGCTCGACGCCCAAGCCCTCCTCGACAAAGAAGCCCTGGGCCTGGGCGACCGCCAGGGGCGCGCAATCCAGCAGCGGGATGAAGCCTAGCCGCACCACGGACGGGCGAATAACCGATACGCTCATATCGCCTTGCCCTTCAGAACCTGGGCGTAGGCGACCAGATCGTGGGCGACGGCGGCGATGGGGCGGCCAGAATCCATCGCCAGCTTTCGCAGCAGATTATAGGCGCTCTCTTCGTCCAGCTTCCGCTCCCGCATCAAAAGGCCCTTGGCCCGGTCGATGGACTTGCGGGCGGCCAGATCGGCCTGGGCCTTGGCCAGGTCGTTGCGAAGCTGCTGCATCACCTGAAAGCGGCTCATGGCCACATCCAGCACGGGTCGCACGCGCTTGGGCGACAGGCCGTCGACCACATAGGCCGCCACACCCGCCCCAATCGCCGCCTCCGCTAGGCCTGGCGTCGAGCGATCCACGAACATGACCACGGGGCGCGGATTGTGGACATTGGCCACGCGCAGGTTCTCGAGCGTATCGCGATCAGGGCTGTCGCAGGCGATCACGATCACATCGGGTGTGAAGCCTGGGAGATCGCGCTGCGCTCCATCGAACGCCAAGACGCTGCGCACCTCAAGGGGATCGATATCGCCCAAGCCTGCAACCACCAGGGCGCCGCGCGCAGGGTCCGGATCGACGACAAGCACGCGCATGACCCCCTCCTGAGCCGGCCCGCTACCTCAAAGCGCGAGGCGGCTGTGGATTTCAATGGGAAACCGAAGAGTCGGGGCGTTTTGAGGCCGGGCGTATGGGTTTTCGCCATCGGTCATTGGTGGGCGTCCCATGGGTTTAGAAGTGGAACGCCGGTCGTCTCGAAGTCCGCGACGTTGCGGGTCACGACCGTCATGCCATGCACGAGCGCTGTGGACGCTATCAAGGCCTCGCGCTTGGCGTGGGGATCTGGCGCGTGGCAGCGCGCGCAGCGCTGAGCCACCAAGGTATCGATGGCTAAGACCCGTCCGTGGAACTCGCTTAAAACCTTTGTCGCCAACCAGGTTCGCAAGGCGGCGCCTTGCCGCGGGTCTCGACGTTCCAACTGTAAAACACCGATCTCCAGCTCCAAAATGGTGATGGCCGATATGTACAAGCTTCCCGCGTCGATTCTGTCAGCCCAGGTGACGACGTTAGGGTCGCATTTTCCGGAGCGTTGTTTGCGCAGTTCCGAAACAACATTGGTATCCAGGACGAACATCAGGAGATATCAACTGGTTTCACACCGATACTCACGCGAGGCGGGTCAAATTCGATATCCTCCAGCCCCGGCATCGCCAGAACGTCAACTATGCTCCGGCGCTTGCCGGTAAGGCGTTGGTAGTCCTCAATGCTGAGCAGCACGTGCGCGGGTTTGCCTCTGTCGGTTATAAATACCGGTCCCTCCGAGGCGGCCTTCTTGGCGCGGCTGGTGTCCTGATTGAAATCCCGGCTGGAAAGGGTGGTGATCGCCATGGGCCGCGCTCCCGTATGTCGAGGCAAATCAGTTTGTATAAACGTTTATACTCTGCTGTTGCGCAGAAGTCGAGCTATGCCAAACCCAGGCCCAGGTTTACGCAGCGCGCTTGATATCGGTTTGGGAGAAGTCGTCGCCCTTGAACAGCAGGGGCTCGCCCGTCGCCTTGGCCAAGGCGTAGGAAAAGCAGTCGCCAAAGTTCAGGCCCGCCGGGTGCCGACCCTTGCCGTAGCGGCGGAAGGCGTCGATGGCGAGCTTGGCTTGGATTGCAGTGAACGGCATGATCTCCACCGACGTCTCTCTCAGGAGGCTTTCAAGGTCGGACAGCCCATCGTCGCCGAAACGGGACAGCATCACGACCGAGGCCTCGACAACGGTCGATGCGGCGACGCGAAGAGGAAAGGCTTCGTACATAATGCGAAGAAAGCGCTCCCCCTCCGGTTCTCGCCGCACAACCGCGATCAGGGCCGAGCTGTCGATCACCATTAGGATGGCAGACCGTTCTCGTCGTAGCCGAGAATCTCATCGTCGGTGCGGTCATCGATGACAGGAAGGGCGGCGCAACGATCTATAATAGCCTGGATGGCCGCATCGTCCCACGGCCGCTCTCCGCGTTTGAGCTGCTCGTGCCGCAGCCGCTCCCGAAGGGAAGTGCGAACCGCCTCCGTCAGCGTCTCGCCGGTCAGGCTCGCGACCTGGCGGGCGAGGCTATCAGTTTCGGGGTCTTTTAAGCTGAGGGCCATGGGGCGGCTCCGTATAGAAATATAGCCTTTTTATATATGGCGTCCGGGGCCGCTGTCGAGCTGATCTCTTTAACCATAAAAACCCCTTCCCCCATTAGGAGGGGTAATGGGTCTTTTGGGACATAACGTGTCAAAATGACTGGGACTGGACGCTAATGGTCCGCCAGAATCCTAGCCTCAAACCGCGCGAAGTCCTGCTCCAACCGCCATTGCGCTTGCGCCTTCTCGCTCCTATGCAAGAACGCCTCGCAAGCCGCCCCCGCCGCCGCGCACGCCGCGACACGCTTCCCATCCGCCCGCCAAAGGCTCGCCCCCGGCAGGAAGCTGTAGGTGATCCCGTTGCGGGCCGACTGTTTCAGGTCGAGGTAGGTCAGGTGCTGCTCGAGCGCGGCCCGGACGTATTCGTGGGTGAGGTCGATGCGGAAGACGCCTTCGTCGTCGGCGGCGAGCGACCAGGGGACGCCCGCGCCGCGGTAGAGCGCCAGAGGGTGGTCGGCCCCGCGTACGCCGGGCGAGATGTCGTTGCTGGTGAGGTTGATCTCCACCGCCACGCCCCGCTTCGCCATCTCCTTCAGGAGGCCGGCGGCGTCTCGCTCATAGACGATCTCATAGCCGTGGCCGATCCGGGCGGCGCCGGCGATCTCGACGGTGTCGCGGATGTGGAAGCCAAGTTCGGACGGCGGCACGAGGCCGAGCGCCAGTTCGCCGGCATGGAGCGACAGCTTCACGCCCGGATATTTGCCGGCGAAGAAGCGGAACATCCGCATCTGCAGCTCAAAGTCCCGCAAGGCGACCGGATCGTCCTCGGGCGCCACCAGATTGACGCCGACAAAGCGCGGGTCGGCGTGCGCCAGCGCATAGCCCAGCGCGATCTGGGCGAACACTTGGGCGGGCGGCAGCACTCTCAGCACGAAAAACAGATAGCGGGTCTGAACCTCGCAACCGGTCTGGGCGGCGGCGGTCCCGCAGCCGAGCTCGGTGCGCATCTTGGCTTCCGCGGCGTCGTACTCCGCCCGCGCGGCGGCGACCAAGGCGGGTAGGCGAGGGGCGATCTGGGCCAGGTCGGCCTCGAAGTCGTCCGCCTTGAACGTCGCGACGGCGCCTAGAAGGGCAGGGGAGAAGGCGTCCGCAGGGTCGGTGATCTGCTCCACATACTCGACATGGTCCGCCGCCGCCTGGCTGCGCGTTACGGCCAGGGCGTCGCCCAGATGGGGCCAGATCAGGGCGCCGAAACGGGGGAAGGCGGCGAAGGCGTGGTCGTGGCCCGAAATCTCACCCGTCCCCAGTCCGGGTATGAAGTTGCGCACGGAAAGGGCGTCTATACTCGCTTGATAGAATTTGGGATCGCGCAGCAGCAGCCCGCGCGCGGCGACCTGGCCTGATGTGCAGGGCGGCGGCGATATGGCGTGACTTGCGGCGTCCAGGCAGTCGCCATCCTGGTCCGCCCACTTCAAATAGTCCTCGGCCCAGACCGAGCCATCGAGATGATTGTGCAGGTCTCCGCCCTTTGGCATCTCGGTCAAGAACACCCGCAGCGCCGGAGGATCGGCCTTCAGCCGCTCCATCAGGGCGGCGACCTTGGCGTCGTTGGAGGGGGCCTGAGGTGCGGCGAGGGCAGGGGACGCCAACAGGAGGGCGGCAAGTGCGGCGGTGATCGACTTCATGGGCTCCGTCTGCCCACGCGTTGGGCGCCTGTGATTCACTTAAGAGCTTAGGCCATCTCGCCCCTGTGCGTCAGCATATCGGCGATTAGGGTCCGCTTCCGTGCTTACCAGGGTCAATTTCGATGTTCAGACCGCTTCTTCTGCCGCTTCTCTGTGCGCTCGCCCCCTTGGCAGCCGCGAGCGCCGCGCTGGCTCAGATGACGCCCATCCCCGGACCGCCGCCTTCGGCGCCCCTGCTGGACATCTACAAATCGATTCACGCTCACCCTGAGCTATCGCATTTTGAGGTGCGGACTAGCGGCATCGTCGCCGAGCAGCTCCGCGCCGCCGGCTATTCTGTCACCGAGGGCGTCGGCGTCTACCCGGACGGCAGCCGCGCCCATGGCGTAGTCGCCATCCTGAAGAACGGGGCGGGCCCGACGCTTCTTATCCGCGCCGATATGGACGCCCTGCCCATCGTGGAGGAAACGGGCCTGCCCTTCGCCAGCCATGTCCGCGCCAAGGACCTGTCGGGCAAGGCGGTTGGCGTCATGCACGCCTGCGGCCACGATATTCACGCCACCATCCTGATCGGTGTCGCCCGTGCGCTCGCCGCGTCGCGCGGCCGCTGGCATGGCGTAGCCATGCTGATCGGCCAACCATCGGAGGAGACGGTGGATGGGGCCAAGGCCATGCTGGCGGACCACCTCTATGAGCGGTTTGGCCGGCCAGACATGGTGGTGGGCCTGCACGACGGATCGACCTATCCCGCCGGCACGGTCGGTCTGGCGATCGGCCCGGCCCAGTCGGGCGTCACCTCGGTGGATGTCACGATCCGCGGCATCGGCAGCCATGGCGCGGCGCCCCAGAATGGCCGCGACCCCATCGTGCTCTCGGCCCTCTTCA
>Ga0209611_10009640_pt1 | contig 14536 bp, 17 predicted proteins | sample S1TSphgellanicum_3_FD_187693 | JGI IMG/M metagenome (GOLD analysis project Ga0209611, IMG submission 187693) | Host-associated microbial communities from peat moss isolated from Minnesota, USA - S1T2_Fc - Sphagnum magellanicum MG (SPAdes) (version 2) | ecosystem: Host-associated > Plants > Peat... | reverse complement strand
CTTTTTCATTTTAAAAAAAAACTTTGTTTTTTGTTATTTTATATATGTCAAAGAATGTTCTTTCACGCTCTATGCATTGTAGACTTTCATCCATTTTTTTCCTCTTTGTGTGTCACAAAATATGAGTTGGTTTATTGCAGGTAAACTTGCAATACTTGCATGTAGTTCATAAATATGCACAATTTTTTGAGCCAATCATATAATATTTGCATCTATTTTCGTTTTTGCATTTTGATGACATAATTTTATGAAAGAAAAAGAATGGAGAAAAAAATAAAGAAAAGGAAGAAGAATAATAAGAAGAATGGAAAGAAAAAACAAGAAGAAAAAAATTGAATTTTTTATTTAGAAGATGAAGCCCTTTAAAAGTTTTACAAAATAATAAGAAATTTCAAGAAAATGATTTAACAATGAAAGTGTTGCACTACCAACTTAAATCCTTAGTATTACATGAGGGTATTATAATAAGTTAAACATTTTGCTATTCACAATAAATTTTTTTATAACAACACGAGGGTATTGCATTTTGTTATCTACCTTTTGCTAAAGCCAATTTAAGTGGTTGATAATTAGAACATTAAATAAACTATCACTTTAATTAAGAAAAAACACCAACATCCAAATTTGAGACAATGTTTATAAACAAAAGGGAGGAAAGGCATTTGCCCAAATTGGAAACCTAAGCCTAGGTTCTAATCCTTTCCCTAATTTTGTGAAGCAAATCAAGCAAAAAGAGGCAAGGGAATTTTAAAAGAACATTAAGCATAAAAGAAGCCTTGGTGATGATAGCCCACCTTAAGATGGATGAAGCTTGATTTTTCTACAAGGCAACCACCACCTTTTGCTTATAACACTAACAAAGGAGAGCCTCCAATGCCCCTAGTTGACCATGTCATATTATCACATCAGTGTAAAAAAATAAAATTTACTAGTGTAAGTAGCCAAATACTTCCACAACAAAAGGTATCCCCTTGGTATTGATCATGGTAAAATTAATCCTTTACATGATCATTGCATCAACCCCCTTAGAAATGATAGCTTTCAAAATTATATTTATTCAAATGGGATTGGTAATTACAACATTAGTTAGAATGTTGACCCCATTTGTGGATAACACAATGTCAATGTGTTGATGGAAAAAATGTTTAGAGGCCATATGAACTAATGGGATAATTGGATGTGTAGAGAACTATGCCTTTGAACCTGAGCCTATGCATGATTTCAAGTGAACATGATGAAGATAAGAAATCATGTTTAAGATGATGCTAGAAAAGATATGCTTATGCAATCTCTTTAATGTGTGTTTTATTCAAAAACTATTCAAAAGAGGGATGTAAGCTTGAACCATAAGGGGAAAAAGGTTTCATGCCATCCTCAAGTGTGCTTGGAATGGAAGTAACCAAAAACAACATGCTGCTATAACTTTTAAAATAAAAATGGTTGACAACCTTGCAAGAATTAAAAGGCAATGATTAAGGCCATTAAAGCCCAATTCCCCAAATAAAGCATTGGGGTAATGGCCTTAATTGAAATGAACCTTACATTTCCTTTTAGAAATGGGGAATGAAACTTACTAACAAACCAAATGACACGCTCCCAAGTTCCTAGTTAGACCCAAGGTGGGTCTAAGTTACTCAAACAGTGGAATTGTGAGGAATTCGGGGCACACTCTTAGCTCTCAACACTAGAAGGGCTAGAGGGGCGTGCTGAAGCTCTGGTATGAGACTAGAAAGAGTGACAAGCTTTAATTACTTATTCGAACCTACATCAATCCAATCAACAAGTTGGTTAGTTCACTTTTTGGAGCACCTTTGGTGTTAGGACAAGCCATGAGCAACTCTGGATTCACAAGACTCATCACGGCCTGGACTCGAGGGAAGCCACCACCTTCCCCCATACTTTGTGCCTCTCCGTGACACCCACATCCGAATGACTTTTTGTCCCGAGACTCTAAAGGAGGAGTCCTGAAACTGTCTCGATTTGGACTCCTAAGATTTTGTGAGGTCATAATTTTTTGTTCAGACCTCCGATGGGGATGAGGTCTAAAGAAAACTTGTAACTTTCCTCGAAAGCTTTCCAACGGTGTATTGCACTTCACTTGCAAGCACTGGGGTCGGGTCGATGCCCGACTTTTAGTGGTCGGGAGTCAAATTGCCAGTTTGACTCCCGGCCCTTCTTTTTGCCATAACTTGTGTTGTAGATGTCCAAATGGCCCATGTGAGGCCATTTTCGACATCTACACTTTGATAGCTTTCCAATGATGTAAAGAACACCTCAATGCGAGGTGTTTTGACCCCTACGATTGAACTCTGAAATTTTGAGAGTCCCAAAGGATTCCCAAGTCCCAAAGGACTCCCAAGTCTCAATTTCAGGAGTGTGAGTTTCATCCTCACATTCTCTCAAAGTAGGGTTGTGACACCAAGGGCCCTTCAAAACATTCCAACGAACTTAGATAAAAAAATCTCCCAAATATTTAAATTATAGTCATAAAAAATAAAAAGTTAATGATGGAAGCTTGGAAAGTGGGGGAAATTTGTAATATATATGAGGCCTTTGAGCAAAACACTACAAAATTAAGGATCTCGAAGGCCACTTAGATGTCCTTTAACCTTGGGAGCGCTTTTACATGCCACACATTTCCATCTAAAACATCATTGAAAAAGAAAAGGCAAAGGCAAATGAATCAAATGGAACTTTTAAAACCCTAATCCCACTTTCAAGTGTGCCAAATGTTGCCAAAGGGAAAAAACAAAAAGGTAGGTTGAAAGGGAACCAAATTACACATTTGTGGGGTTGGACAATTAACCACACCAAGCCCAATTAGGATGCAAAATGCTCAAAAACACAAAGAACCATTGAAGCATGACCAATGATGTGAATGCCATCAACTATCAAAGGGAATAAACATGAGGGGAAAATGCCTATTGAGTTACACAATGTTCAAAAATGAATTAGGGAAAAAATAAGCCTTCCTAATCAATCCTCTTATCATGTGCCCATGGAAGAATGAATAATTGTGAAGTTTTCTAATGAAGAATGATGATTGAAAAATAAGGGGAGTTGTGCAACATAAAAGGTTTGAATAAAGGGAAGAGCTGGGCCAATTGGCCACCCATAGTTCAGAGCTCCTAAAAGATGAATCTATGGGAGATTGTATTGAAAACATTTGCAACATCTACTTGCAACGTCACTCATTTGAAATGGACATATGAAGCTACTCAAATACCATGCACCACGATGTCGCAATCCCCCCTAACCATAATGTCAAACTAATTAGAAAATAAATGAGTTGAAAATGTGTCACAAAGTTGAAGGCATAAAGTTTTACTCACTAATTGATATAAGATGTGACCCACTATGATGGGCCAAATGCTTTCGGAAGGGTTGGCCAAGGCTATGAGATAAACAACTCCCAACATGCAAACTATGCTCCTAGGGATATACCATGCTATTACATAGGAGCACACCAATAATAACTCAGAAAAATTGTTAGTCAAATCTTTAAGGTCAAGTGTATTTCAAAAGGTGTTCAAATACCATGCTCAAATACCATGCTAGATGGTCCACTTGTTAAAAGATGGGAATATGGATGAATGTAGACTTGAAAAAATCAAGAAAACGGTTCAAGTTTATGTCCCGTAGAAACTCCATCAAAAAATTTGGGTTGGTTGATGACAAATCTAATGGGTGGAGAGCTTGCAACTATTGAACAATCTTAGTTGAAACAAGGGTTGAGGCAAGGCACATAAAGGTTCTAACAACTCAAACATACTCTTTGGCATGCCCCGAGGTTAAACAAGATGACGACGTTGTGGTGGGGTGGAACTCAAAGGGGATGTACTTTTTGACAGGGCCTATGTCGAGGTAAAGAAGCAAAAAAGGCTTTATACATGGAATAAATGCTTCACTTGAAGTTCCTCTTGATCACTTGGAAAAAATGCCACGAATGCACCTTGGTCTTTTATGTTCAGCCACTCCCTTTTGAAAAGGGAGGAGAAGGCTGATATGGGAAAAAAAGGAATAAGTGCCAAACAATGACGTTTGAAAGGCATCGAGCCAATCAATTTAAGGGAAAGCAAAAAAAAAATGACATCAATCATTGTCACATGTGAGTATTGCAAAACCTTGCCGTCCTTCACTTAAGTAAAGCTTTTAATTTGTTGACCTCAATTTTTGTGGAAGATCAAAGCAAGTTCTTCCATCCCACTGGGAGAAGTGGGATGGAAAAAAGTGTAGGTGGAAGATCAAAGCACTTGTGCACACAGAAAAAAGGCTTAACTTCACATTACCTAGTGTTTACTCTCTTGGGACTATGCTATCTTTCATGCTAGGGGTGGGACATGGCCGAAGCCAAGTTGAAGCAAGTAAACTTACAAAGTGCAAGAAGACACAGAAGCCATTCACTTATTGATTTCTGGGACTAATGAACTCATCAGCCATATACAAAGCCATTATTTACCCTCTTTTCGTTTCTTTTCTTTTTTTCACAATGGACGCATCCAAGATTTTCAGTTGAGTCTGTGGTTTCAAAAGTTGGGGGAACTTTGCCAAAATTTTGGTTTTTAATTTTATTTGTTGAGTTTACACAAATATATATATATATATATATATATATATATATATATATATATATAATTACTTTTGTGCAATTTTTATGTCACAACATTGAAGAAATTCGCTTAAAAAGAAACATTGGGACCCATGCAATTGCAAAATAAACAAATCTTCATTTTTGACAACCATTATGAAAACACTTCACTTCTCATCTCTCTCTCCTCAAACAATGAAACAATCCAAAGCAAACAAGTTAGTTGATAACCATTCTTGGACTGTGAAGCATTGGCAGAAAATTTCTTGTATATTTGGACAGCAGCACCTCATCCAGCAGAATTTCTCTCGTGAAAAATGGCACGACATTTTGAAAAGCAAAATGTCTATTCTCGACTTTTTTTCTTCATGTTATACCCTGCATCAAGGTATTACGGGGAAAAAAAATTAAATAACGCGCCAGTGCCTTATGTTGGGTAATGGAATTGGAGTGAGGTGTTGCCAAAATGAGTGTCCCATGTCTTTGCCTTCAGCAGATCCTTATTTCAAGACTGCCCTGCTCCTTGGCCGCTATCCTACACTGAACTACATTGCTAGTGTACATCAAAAGTGGAGAGAGACTGAAGCAAACCCAGAAAATCCTTAAACCCTAATGGCAACGAGTTTTGGTGTCTTATTCAGGTACCTTGAGGGGTTTTCCCAGGTGAGACCAGGTGATCATTGGCCGTCGCAAAGCAAAATGACAACCACATCGGGAAGTTACATCCCATCTGTTGTGGATGAAGGTCCTCATCTGATCTGGTCCCCCAAGAATTCACCTCATGAATTTTGGTTTGATCCTAGGAGATTGGAATAGTAGACCAAAATTCACCTCATATTTGCCTTATCATAGATCCATCTAGTTTCGTGTTGATTTCCTACTTCCAACTCAACAAATTGGTTACAAACTCTGTATGTTGAACCCTGACTAGTCTATCTACCTTTGAAAATAAATCATCAATACCTAACAAAGTATTCTTCTAAAATTGGAGCTACAAGAATGCAAATGTCACCTAAGCGTGGAGCAAGAAATTGATGTTTATACATTTCTAGAATCATCTGGGTCAATGAGAAAGATTGATTTGAAATAGAATCTTGCCTGGTATTGTGTGATGTTGCCCACCCATAGATGCCATTTCAAAGTGAAATCCAAACTTGTACATGAGTGCAAAAATTGTGTGCACTATTTTGATAGCCAAATCTCCAATATTGACTTCATTTGGATGTGGCCCAACAATAGCAAGCATGGCAAAACCCATAATTTGTAGGATAACCAATTCTCAGCCTCTCCTCCCATGGATCAGGTTCATCAAACCACTCCTGTTGCCATCTTTTGACTTCTTCAAGAGGTTGCCATCCCCTTGAGTCTCCACTTGAACTCATGATAACCATCCAATCCCATGTACATGACTTATGACCTGAACTTTGTAATCCCACAAACTTCTTAACCTAACTATGATGATACCAAGAATTCAAGGTACTCAGAACCACTTCCCTTGCACAACACACTTCACAAAGTGTGGGTTTCGCACATATGACAACTTTCACATGCTTGTCAACACAAGAATCAACAAGTGAATGCAACAACCTTTCATACATTGGAGTTCTGAAAGTTGAAGGTGAAACTCTATTAAATACAAAATAGTCACACAAATACTTGGCTTGAATCTTTCAATGCCAGCAACATCACACATCTAAACTCTTGCAATGGCACTTAGCCTCTGCACTTCAAGCTTCTATGCACCTCACAGTATTTGTATGAACTTGTCACACTAGCAATTTTGTAGAATAGGTATGCAATTGAATCAGACCCTTGATTTTTGTCAAGTTTTGTCCATCTCTCCCCTCACTCTCAACATAGCTCTCCTGACTTACGATTTACAGCTCAGTGAACAAACATTGCATTATCATGGTAACTCAGACTGCAACTACTTGTAACACATACATTGCATTCATATTGTGCAACATCACAAGATCATTGGTCTACAGACCTTCATGTCTCCTTTGCACTGCATAAACAACTGCTCAGAGGAAATGTTTGGCAACTACAAGTCTACAACACATGCTGAAAGACACATTGCATATTAAAAATTTCTAATGACAATATGAAACACCACACTCCCTGAGTTCAAGTGCCCTTCCAAGCTGTTGGGCCTTGCGATTTTATTTGCACATGGCAACACTCACAACCATAAATAGTTCAGGTGCTTGCAGATAATTCCATCAACATGGTCTCATTCTCCTGCACTTCTGTATTTAGGCTAAATGCTAAAAACAGCACCTTATTCACCTGCATCAAATAAATCACCAATACAAAAACAAATGCAACCTCACACCCTCTGTCGTCCATTTACTGGCAGTTGGTCTCATTACGTTCCCTTTTGAGAAAAATGACAACCCCATCACATCACTTTTGCTGAATTGTGATGCATCCCTTTGGTAAACCCTAATCCACAATCCCCTCTTAGTTTCTTTCCACAGCACTTTAGGTCATGCTTTTACACCAAGCAAGTGTGTTGTGTGTGACTGAAATTCCTCTCTTGCTCAGTCTTCAATGGCTGATTTTGCCATTTCCTAACTAGTAATAGTTTAAAGCCTACCTATGCTACTTTAGGACATACTTATGATAGTTTATGACCTACCCATGGTCCCCAGGAATCGTGCCCCTATGGACACATTCTGTCTCTGATTCAGACACATGGCTCAGCCTACTTTACTTACTCTAGTGACTCACTAGGAGGCAGAATGCGCTCATGGAGACATGTTCTCTGGTACATAGAATACTTCTGAAGGTTGCATTTTCAGGAGACAACACACAACTTTCTCCTTACCATTTGCATCTCCTTCAGAAACAGATAGAGTTCTTTTCCAATGTGCAAACCAGAGGAAAACAATTAAGCACTCTTTGACTCATATTTCACTGTCAATCTGTGGAACTTCATCACACCCAATGTCAACAAAACAAACATGTGCACATGGTAATAAAACAAAGAGATGCTGACCACAAGCTTAAAGTAGCAAAATGCAAGCAGGCTGCTTCTCTTCATTGGTGTTGGAGTCCCTGCCCTTTGTTGGTCTCATCATCTTTTTGGAGTTCTTTCAATATCTGCACCACCCAGCTACCACCAAACTCTACTATCCATGTTTTCTAGAATTGTTCAATGAAGTACAACATATTGAATGAACCATTGTGAAAATCACCTTGCATGTCACTCACAAAGTATATCAGACCACTGGATAGCAGTGACTAACTGCCATGCCACCCCACTGCTTTCATCAGCTCCTGACACTGGGTCTAGATAGTAATCTAACAAATCTGCCAAAAATTTCATACAGATTGTACCAAAATCTGCATCCTTAGTTCTGAAGTGCCTTCTTCAAAGTTCATAATTGTCCACCTTCTACAAGCTTGCATGATTGATAAAGTCCCTGTATTAGACTCAAGCACAGGAAAAAACAGGTTTCTTAGCACCACTGAACCCTCATGCCTAGACCATCACTCTAATTTGTGGATATGATAAATCAGAGCTATTATTGATCCACAAATCTACATAGCACCAACAGTGAAATAAGTGCCAGCTAAACAGAACAGAGGAGACCCAAAACTAGAATTCTGTTTCATGCTCAATCAAAGTGTAAAAAAAGTTTGAACAAAAGCACATTTGAAGTTCCCTGGCTTCCTAAATGCAAAAATACTCTAGCTAGATCATTCTGTGGTACACATGACAACATGATCCTCACAACCCAATCTAGATTTTTGCCCTGCACAGCTGTTCCAATGTGAAACAGACATGAGATGACAACTGATGGATATAAACAAAAAATCCAATGTCATGATTCTATTTCATTGAAATGATGTGCACAATAATACCTACAGCAATTGTCTTTCCACCATCCCTCAGTGCTACTCGCCCTAATCCCCTAAAGTCAGCATACTCTTCAATGCACACAAGTTCATCAGTCACCACCTGCAAACAAAGCCCCCACCATGCCTTTTGTCAGACCTGACATGGAACCGATTGTTCAATTTTCTCCACTGTATAACATTGCCCATTCTCCATGAACTTATAACTTATAAGAGAACAATGCAATAGAACATGGAGAGGGAAGGATCAACCTCAATAACAGCACTCTGATTAGCAGTGAGATGGCGAGGTCGTTGCCGGATTATTCCACCTGTCTTAGGGTCAAGCAGTGAAATAAGCTGAGATATTCTTGCTGGTCTTCGCAAATGATGCGCATGAAACACAACCTGCTCATAATTTCAACCATACAATGTCAGCTTCATGATTGATGGACACACTACAGTCCACATGTCTGAAAGGGAAAAACCATGAGGGATGTATCTATCTATCTCCTGTATCTATGCATTCTAGTCCAGTGCCAAGATACAGGAGAGGAGATCCATAAACAACAAACCTGTGAGCCAGGAAGAATGGGAATCGTGATTCCTAACGTGAGCACTCGAACTTCAAACCTAGAAGCAACAGGAATGGGGAAGTCTGGATGACATAGAACCCCGCCAGGAGACAGCATTCCAGCCTCTACACCTGTGAGTCCAATGTCTACTCCATCTCCAGCCATTGCAACTGTTAATGGTTTTCCTTCCTGCTCAATTGCCTTTATGGTTGCAATTTCTCCTGATGGCATCACTCGAACCTATCAAAAAATCCAAATGAATTTTTTTTCACACACCCATATGGAAGCACTGACAAACCACAATTATGCCTGGCTTGAGAGCCAAGTATCAATGAAGTTGAACCAGAAGTGCCTTCATGAATCAACTTTATGAAAAAGTCTGCAAGGGTTTAGGGTTTAGGATACCCAACCTTGGAGCCAATCCGAATGGCGCCACTCTCAAGCTTGCCAGCCAAGGCAGCTGGGCCAAGTGAGCGTGTCCTCATCACCTCTGCAATCACAAGCCGCAAAGGCCTTGCTGTCAGCCTCACAGGTGGCTCCAACATGTCCACTGACTCCATTAGGCTTGCTCCTGCATACCTGCCAATTGTGGTGCAATGGTTTTGGTAACCTGCATTTCTTTCTACAGCTGCACAACAATGTCTCATGTAACCTGCAAACTTGCATCAATGGAAAGAATGGACACAGATTCTAACCATGTTCTGAAAGCCTCCTCTGTGGGTGCAGAGGTCAGATTTTGGCCATCTATAGCACTAACAGGAACCCACTGCACAGCAGCATCTTTGAAACCACAATGCTTCAAGAAGGGCTGCAATGTGCTCTTAATAAAATCAAAGCGCTCCTTGGAATACCCAACTATGTCCAATTTGTTTACTGCAACCACCAGCTGCTCCACACCAAGGCTGCGCACCAATTGTGCATGCTCCCTTGTTTGGCCGCCTCCTTGGCCTTCCCCCTCCAAGCCTGCTTCAAATGCTCCTGTTGATGCATCTACAACCAGAATAGCTGCGTCTGCTTGAGATGCTCCAGAAATCATGTTGGGCACAAAGTCCTTGTGGCCTGGGGCATCCAATAGCACAACCCGCAGTTTTGGAGTTTCAAAATGGGCAACTGCAATGGTCATTGTCACACCTCGTGCCCTTTCTTCACTTCCCTCATCTAGGACCCAAGCATATGCAAATGATCCTTTTCCCTGTCAAAGAACAATGGTGTGTAGACATGCAACAGAGTGAGGCCCAGTACCCATATGAATACAATGTCACAGTGTGTCCTCTGAATGTAGATGACAAGAAGGATTGTGATGAATATGTGCAAAAACTGCACCTGTTGTTTTGACTCTCTTTCATTCTTATGCATGTCCTTCTGCGAGATACGGCCTAGCAGATGTAGAATGTGGCCCATGAGTGTAGATTTCCCTGCATCCACATGCCCTACCTGCACAAAGTCATGTAATCAGCAACAGTCCTGCAATCTTACTCACAGTCTCTAATAGCTACATCTAACTGCAGTGTCGGTCTTGTGATCATGACAATCACAAAACACAATCATAAGTACTCAAAAGCTTTCCACTGTTCACAACAAAGAGATCAAACAAACTGGCAGCATCACCATATCCCCCATCGCATGAAGTTTCAAAACCATGCAGAAGCAAGCAGCTGACAATTTGACATCTGATCCAACCTTGGTCACCCTCCTCCACCAACAAAACCCATTGGAATGGACTGAAGGTTACCACAATGAGATGAAGCAGCTGTTTCTTCTGTTTCTTAGCTTCTGGGAGCATCCAAGCTTCGGGTACATACATGTCCAGTGGCATTCTCTTCACAGCAACTTGGGGGGCCTCATTTAACTCTCTGCCCTTTCGTTGGTCCTTATGATCACCATCCAGAGTCACTGATCTCATGGACTCGATGATGTTAACATCCTTCCTGGAGTCTGCTGAACTCCCATTCTGCGTGGTACGTTTCCCATGACCCTCTGTGATCCCCTCATGTTTACTGCTGCTGCTTGTCAGCATAGTTTGTGTCATTGCCATCTTTTTGCTAGCTGGGACACTCTTTGACACACTGGCTGCAGCAGTCTTTGAGACATTGGCTGGATTGGAGTTTCCTTCTACTGACACAAATTGGATGTTATTACATCACACTGGTTTGGACCGACACGAAAGCTGTTTTCCACCAGCAAATTTGCTAAGGATAAATCTAAGACATCATATTTAGCACTGAGCTCACAAGAAAATTTGAGATGCATCACAACTGCCAATATATATCTCCCACCCAAGAACTACACCAGCTACCATGTGAAGAAGCATCACAATGAGGATAGAGAACATGGTGGGGAGGAGATACTTACTTGCAGAGCCCCTCATGCCAGACTGGGATCCCAACACTTTGTCATCTGGAGACGGTGTGTCAAATTGGAAAGGTACTGCAGGTAACAAACAGTCAGAACTTGTTGGTCAGCCACACAAATGCCCAATGACTCCATAATTCTAGATTCCAGAAACTCATTGAAACAAGAAATATTGCACCCAAAAAGAAGCTGATCAGATTCTGCATCACACAATAGACCAGGGTTAGGGTTTAGGTGATGCAGCCAAACATACATCTAAACCTGAGGCATCACGGAATAGCCCAGGGAGCATGTCATCTTTGAGCAAAACACATGGACAGAGCCCCAGCTGAAAAACCTTCTACCTCTTGCAACATGGAAAATAACATAGTTACTTAATATAGTTCATGTGGCAAACAATTTGGCAGAGCTTGAAGACCATTTTTCTCTTAAAGTATGTGCCAGTAGAGAAGGTAAACAAGACAGTGAATACTTGGGATTCTCCAGAATGTTACACTATTGTAAATCACTGTGGTGGTGGCAAATACGATGCTAACATCGGGAAGCTCATTAAACCTGTGGTGAATGCTCTGGTGTTCTGACCTATTCCAGAATCTTTGGACATGGAGAGGGGTGGAGACCAAGAGAACAGAGAATGGCTGCCAAGTGCACCACCATCTTTAAGCCTGCTTCCTGTAGCATGATCGCCTCTAAATTGAAGAAAAGGCCTTGCCTCTTTCACCTTTGAGTGTGGCAATGAGGAGAAGAGAGCTCTTGCAAGTGCTGAGGGTGGAGCCACAGGTTTAGATTGATGTTTGGCTGCAGGGACAACCATATCATCACTGTCATTTTCCTTAACGAGAGATCCAAGACTTGGCCAGGTCTTCTGCAAAGTTGGTCTGCCATTGATTAAGTATGCCACAAGGCCACCCAAAGAAGTGCTTCACAGGGGCCCATCATCTCTATCATTTGTGTTTCAGCAATCCGTGGAAGACATGGCCAAATCCCATCAATCACTGGAAAAGAACAACACGGCCTACAATCCCATGCAGGCAATCTTGTTTTGCGTTTTAAAACCCATTATAAACCCTTAGTGATGGACCCCATTTCAGGAGTTTATCATATACCTGGAGCCCATCACATCATTCTCTTGCTGCAGAACAAGTCAATCGCAGAAATGATCTGAAATATACCATCTCCTTGCAGATTGAGGAAGTTGAAATATATATCCATTTTGTAAACTAACCAAGCAACCATACCCACCATAGAGCACTGTTCTAAAGCTATGGCTACTGTGGAAAGCAAGGAGACACAACTCTAGAGAACAGAGAGAAAAGAGTGAAGAAAACCAAGGAGGGTATGAACAACAGCGGCAGACACATGCACCTACAGTGATGGTTACTACCATACAGATCTGCACTGACTTCATGAGTTCCAGGCAGTGGGCACCCCAGTGGTCCACATGAGTAAAACTAATCACATACATACCAGTATATCCATCGAGGTTGCAAAGACAAATACACTGTAATACTTTGAAGAAATGACTGTTATGTCCTTTCTGGCCAAACCAAAACCAGACATGAGGACAATGATGTGAAAATCCTCACGTGTCCTCCTGGCTTACAACACTTGGGGGAAAAATGTCATTGTTTTATACCTTTTGAAACTTGGGTTCTTGTCAAAATCTGAGAAACTCTAAGAGAAACCATTTAATAATTGTACAATGTATATGAAATTGAACAAAAATTATCTCCACAATGACAATTTGAAGGTATCACAACAACAAGCGCAGTCAAAACCAGTGTGGGTGGGTCTGGTATTGACATTTTGTACATACCAGCCTTATCCTCCTGATATTGGATCCAAGACACATGGACATGAAGTTTGAGAAATGAAGGATATTAGAAACAAACACATCATCAGCACACCTTCCCTTCTTACTTACTAAGAACAACTCGAGAAAAAACTTCTTGACACAAGATCAGAGCTAATAAGATTTCAGAAGAAGAGAAACCTCAAAGAAGTTTGCAGAAGTTTGATCTCAATCCACAAACCCAGAGATACTTATTGTCACAACATTCATTGTGGAGATAAACACAGAGAGAGAGAGAGGCTTTGGGCAATCCACGGAATCAAAGTCCTGTGAACCAGCTCACTCCAGCTCAAGTGCTGCTTCCACTGACATGAGCTGAAGACAGAGTTGCCAACAATCACCAAGCAAGCAAATTGAGGTTCATCACAACCAGGAATTGAAGATGTGGGAATTGAAGTGTGTTTTTCATACCTGAAGCATTCTTGCTGGTTGGCAAGAAATCAGCTGGGTTGTGGCGTGCAACTCCACAGATGTCACATGATTGCAAATCCACAGCATTATCATATGTACAAACTGAGCATCGCCACAGATCGGCCACTCCTCTTGCATCATCGGTATGGCCTGCCACTACTTGCTGCTGCTGCTGCTGCTGCTGCTCCACTGCATGTGTCCTTAGAGATTCTGAGATGAACAAACTAGGGCGTCAAGGCATCATTATCAAACTTGGGGTGCACAGTCCAAGCCAGCAAGAAGAAGACATGGATTATGATGACAACCACAAAGGTGCACAAAGCTCCATGTCACAATCTGAGTGCACATGATTGTCAATCCCTTTTGCACAGCAGCAACAGTCCTGACTGAAGCCTGTGATTTTCCTTCCCACGAAAACAAACACTCTTGGCAAAAAAAATCCCACCCCAAATTGTATTCTCAACGAGAAGAAGGTCATTCATCGGTATCCAGACAGAAACCGGGTGTCGTGCAGCAATCACAAGAAAATTCTAGAGCTGCTGCAGAACCTCGAAACCGATGGAGGGATTGTCAGCAGCAGCATAAGAAGAGAAATTCAGCCGATGCAGACAGACTTTGTGGGTGGGTGCAAGGGAAGAGAGAGTACCGGAGGTGGAAGTTGCTTTTTGGTCATCGCCATACTCCTCCTCTTCATAATCGTAGTCGTCGTCGTAGTCCCCATACACTTCGTCGTCGTCTTCAAAGGCCGCCTTCCTCCACTTGCGAGGCATGAGGGCCGCACTCACAGCATCCGCTCCAACAACACAGCTTCTACTTGTCGCAGGAAGGAATCCAGAACAGAAAAAGAAGAAGAAGGAGGGCAAGAAGAAGAAGAAGCTCTTTCCTATCTACGCCACCCGCAGAGGTAGAGAGAAA
>Ga0209611_10009638_pt1 | contig 14536 bp, 11 predicted proteins | sample S1TSphgellanicum_3_FD_187693 | JGI IMG/M metagenome (GOLD analysis project Ga0209611, IMG submission 187693) | Host-associated microbial communities from peat moss isolated from Minnesota, USA - S1T2_Fc - Sphagnum magellanicum MG (SPAdes) (version 2) | ecosystem: Host-associated > Plants > Peat... | reverse complement strand
TCCCCACTGGCGGAAGCGATGGTTTGACCATCCGGTGCAAAGGCTACACTATTAACCGATTCGCTATGACCTTGTAAGGCAAGAAATTCCTCTCCTTGCAAATTCCATAGCTTCACGGTTTTGTCCCTACTAGCGGAAGTGATGGTTTGACCATCCGGTGCAAACGCTATGCTATTAATCAAAAAGCTATGACCTTGTAAGGTAAGCAATTCCTCTCCTTGCAAATTCCATAGCTTCACGGTATTGTCCTTACTGGCAGAAGCAATGGTTTGACCATCCGGTGCAAACGCTACGCTATTAACCCTATCGCTATGACCTTGTAAGGTAAGCAATTCCTCTCCTTGCAAATTCCATAGCTTCACGGTATTGTCCCCACTGGCGGAAGCGATAGTTTGACCATCCGGTGCAAACGCTACGCTAGTAACTGATTCGCTATGACCTGCAAAACGATTCTTCTCACGGATGCGCTGATAAATGGTTTTGTATAGTTTAACTCTCACCCGCATTTCGTTATCAGGCGTGAATTGAGTTTCCTGTAAGCGTTTTCCAGCCCTTACAATTGCAATCAACGATTCTAGTTGTTTATTTTCCTTCCACAACACCTCCGCAGACATGTACAATGCTTCCAGAATTTGCCGCTCCTTTTCCGTTTCCTCAGCTATCCAAGTCTCCTTGCTCTGACGGATAAAATTTCGCGATCGCTCATCAAAATAACCCAAATCCCCATATTTTGCTAAACATTCCTCAGCCTCCTCTAACCTGATTCCTCGTAGAAAGTGTTTAGCGTTTTCAATACCTTCTATTTCCCATCTTGATGCTTCAATACGTAATTGTCTAATTAAAGGTAATGCTTTCCGATGTTCCTTTAACCATTGACGCAACAATTTCCAATGGCGGATTGTAGCTTCATGCGCCAAATCAATCACAATCTCTGGTTGGGTATCCTCTCCCAATTTCAATTCATCTATAACCACAAGCCTTGCATCCACCAGCTTATTCAATACTTCATCTACTAATGATTCTGGATGAATATAACTCAACAATTCACTTTGGCGAATCCGACGACGGACATCTTCTGTCCCTTCCCCTGGTTGTACTAATTCTAAAAAAATGCGCTGTACAAGTCCCTGCTTAATCGGTGAATCAGCAAAATCCTGATAAACTTGATTAGCTTGCTTCTCTAGCGCACCTTCCACACCACCAATGCGATCATATCCATCAAGAGTCAGTTCAGTTAATATTGAGTTATCTGCTTGATAACTTTCATGCCAATTTTTCCACAATTCTGTCAGCGCATATTGTAATAAAGGTAAGCTACCAGGCGAATTTCTCACGTCTGATTTCATCCGTTCCACTAATTTGGGCGCAACCCGCAAGCCTACTCTTTCAGCAGGTTTGGCGATCGCTTCTTCTAATTCCGTTTCAGACATCGGCGTAATATCCACCCGAAAAGCCTTAATCCGTTCCGCGATTCCGCTATAAGGTTGCTCCAGACACTTACCCAAAAAATCCGCCCGCATCGTCGCGACTATTCGCAGCCTACCCGCCAACTGATCTAATGCGCCAAACAAACAAGCAAAAAAATCAATCCGTTCTTGTTCCTTCTCAGGACTACCCTTACACAGAGTAAAGACCTCCTCAAATTGGTCAATTACCAAAACAACAGTTTTCTCATACTCTTCCACAAGTTCAACCAATGCTAATAAACCCCGTTCCTTCAGATCGCTAATATGGGTTTTAGCTAAACTTTCTCCCGATTTTTTAGTGCGGATTTCTTCAGGAATAAATGCACTTGCTAGACTATCAAAAGGACTCTCACCCGGTTTAATAATTGGCAAAATTTTCCAAGCATCAGTTCCAGAACGACGCACACCTTTTTTGATTTCATTCAGTAAACCCGCCCTGACAACGGAAGACTTACCACTTCCCGACGCTCCCAAGACAATCAGAAAATGGTCGTTGTAGATTTTGCTCAATAATTCATCTGTTAATGCTGTCCTTCCATAGAAAAACTTAGCTCCACGCTCATTAAAGTCAAAAGCTTCTAAAGCCATGTAAGGACAAATATTTGCTTGTAAAGGAATCTTCTCTATTTCAGAAGTTACAGTAGTTTCTCCCCGGATCAAGTTGATTGGTTCACCGACGTTTAAAAATATACATTGTTGGGGATAAGTCTGACGCTTACTCTTCATATAATCATCAATATACGCCGAGAGAGATAATGTACTAATCCACTGTCCCGGTAGTCTATCTGGATTCAATCCTTGGAGCAAAGCTTCTGTTAAAACTCCATGTTCACCACTAGTTAATTCATAAGCAAGTTCAAATTCCCGCGCACTTGCGATAAAACAACGGCTATAACCCGCTTTTTCCCCTGGATTAGCTTGATCAATCGCCAATAAACTCCCGCTATGACAGCAATCTAACCAAATAATTTGTTTTCGCACTGGACTGGATTGAACAAGCTCGCGCAAGTCCCTGAGTGAGTATCCCCATTTTTCCTCATCGGGATTGACATCACTAGTAGCAAGATAGCCAGACTGATCATCATCATACAAGCCATGACCGGAGAAGTAAAACAGAGCGGTGTCAGCATGGTTTTCTCCTTTTGGCTTGAAGAGATTTCTTAAAGCGGTTTTCAGATCTTTCAATTTTACTTCTTTTATTTTACCTATCTTCAGCGCATCCCTTTGCTTGTCCATGATTTCAGGTAATCGCGTCACCCGAAATGGCGATGGGCTGGACTCTAATTTCTGCGCTACAGCTTCCGCGTCTAAAGATGGTGCATTTAAGTTACCTAAGCGACTATATTGATAGGTACTGATACCAACAACTAAAGCATCTCGGCTCATAAAATTGTGTCAGTCATTTGCTTTCCAGTATTATAAACTACAACACTCAATAATTCTACAAAAAATGGCTGCTAAAATTCAACCCATCCAACTTGACGAAAACACTATTATCTATGTTGAAGTGACTGAAGATGTTGATGTTACTGCTCATGGGTTAAATATAGATAATTCAGAAGAGGAGGAAGAAAGCGCTACGACGAGAGGGATCAAAGAGGATTTTCAAAAACACATCTCTGGTTTACAGAATACCATCTTTACCTATACTAATTACACTCTCGCGGCTTTTAAAAAAGTGGCTGTAGCCAATATTGACAAAGTTACACTGGAATTTGGCGTGGAAATTGGTGGTGAGGCGGGTATTCCTTATATTACTAAGGGTACGGCTAAAACTAATCTCAAGATTCAGGTAGAGTGTACTTTTAATGATCAGCAAGGGTGAGCGGTAGGGGCGCAAGGCCTTGCGCCCCTAACTCGATCGCCTAACTAAATTAAACAGTAAAAATAGACAAATTCTCTCCCGCCAGAGCCGCACGGCCCCAACGGGAGAGAATATATATCCGTCGAAGTCCTCTCCTAGAAGCTTCAAGATTAGGAGAGAAAATTGCCAATGAACTTTACATCAAGACAACTTCAATGGATTTGGCTTAATCTTAATTAAAGATGAGCTCACCTCTCCTCTATCTAAAGGAATAAATGAATAGCATTCCATAGAGAGAGGTTTTTAGCATAGCAATTCTTACCTCCTGTTCTTTTGTGTACTTATTTTTCCGCTAAAATTGCATAAATTTCTCGCTTAACTTGTTCGACCAATTCACGCACTTTATTGATGCGCTCAACATTACCACTCTGAGCAACGTGCATAATTGCAGATGCTAACTCTCCTGCTGCATTTCGCAACTCCAGAAGCTCTTGCGGTTTACCTTTGACAAATTTTTTAAATGCATCCCTCGGTGAACCTTCATCCTCTTTTTCTACACGAGTTGATAAAAGTTTCCTTCCTTCATCTGTAATAGTATAGACTCGCTTACCATCTTCTGGTTGACTAGTGAGATATCCCCCATCTTCCAACATCTGCAAAGTTGGATAAACGGAACCGGGACTGAGATGGCGCAAACCACCATAGCGTACTTCCATCTTTTTAATTAAGTCATAGCCATGACTAGGATGCTCAGATAATAGTTCCAAGAGTAGAAACTTAATCTCACCCCGTCTAGTACGGGATTCATTTCCCCAACCACGAGCAAAGCTCTCGTCTTCAAAATCCTTACCCCGCCCTCTACCAGAATGAGAACGGTGCTGGAAACAATTACTTAATCCTAGAGCGTCTTCTAAATTACCACCAACCCAGGCAGGTGTAAAAAATTTAGCTGTAAATCGTCTGTACATATGTTTGATCTTTGATCGACTCCTCTATTTTACAACATATCAGAATATATCGCGATATATCGGATAATATTACTTGCTGCTTATTTCGTCGGTTAATTCGACTTTGTGATAAATATCTGCTAAAGATATGGAAAAATTCAGGGAAGAGAGGGCGATCAGATCATCTGAGCGATCGCACTCCCGCAAAGACCAGCGTTTAGCTCCTGTTCTCACAAAGTGTTCTAGATAAACTTTGTTCTGGTCAATCAACAAATATTCTGCAAATGTGGGGATTGTGCGATAATCGTAAAATTTATCACTACGGTCATATGCTTGAGTAGACCTTGACAGTACCTCAATAATCACTTGGGGATTGGTAATTATATCTTGACGGTCATTGAAATACTCTGGTTGTCCTGCAACTATCATGATATCAGGGTAAGTATAAATGCGTTTTTCGGGTATCCATAAACGCAAATCGCTCATAAAAACTTCATAATTTTGAGTTTTAAAAGCGAAATTTAAGGTAGCGGAGAAATTAACTACTATCCGATTGTGATTAGTAGAACCACCAGCCATAGGCAATATTTGACCATCGATGTACTCACTTTTGTCATCCGCTACTTCTTCTAAGGCTAAATACTCTTCTGGGGAATAGTACTGAATTTTTGTAGCTTGTATCATCAGATTGGGATAGAATATAGTAAGTTGTCGATCTGTTCTAAATACAGGTTAACAAATCTTTGCTAGTCATATCGTAGGTTGGGTTTCCTTTACAAACAGTCTCTTAGAGGAACCGTATTGGAAGTATTGGAATTGTAGACCCAAGCGATCCGCTGTTTCACAGCACATAGTCCTAATTTGTAGTGACTAAGAATACCATCAAGGAAACTCCAAGCTAGCTGTGGTATTAATGAGGCTTGTGCTAAATTCTCTCTGGTGATTTCATGTCTTGTAATCAAAGTCATGAGGCTAAGTTCTGCATCCTGATCATACCCCAAATCTTGATCAATCTGGTCATGATGATACATAGCCTCTAGTAGTGTAGATACCCCAGCTACTTTATCCGTAACAGCTTGGTAAAATAAGGAGTGTCGATGTGTTAAGCTAGACTGTAAAAAAGCTAATGCAATGCAGTATGCTTTCCAATCACTTCTAGCAATATTTTGCAAATACCCAACAAAGGCAACAGTTGTGCTCAGAGGTCTACAATAATTGATGGGTAAACTGATCGAGCTTCGCTCTAATTCTGTTTGAAGCAACTTACCATGATCGAGTTCTTCGTCTAAGTATTTGAGCAAGCTCAACCGAATCATCGGGTCAGGACAAGCTGTTATAGCTGGTGAAATGTGCCTAGTTGCGGATGATATATAATGGTAATTTTCCAATATAAAACCATAAACTAGTTCGTAGCTGGGAAAATCCATCATCTCCTGCCAAAGTTTGTGTCCCTCAATGCTACACATCCAGGAATTAACAAGTTGTGGAATTGTTTCAATATCAACAGTAGTATTATCTTGTGAAATCAACTGGTTTCTTAAAACCAATGCATCTTGGGTTATGTCAATCTTATGATTGCTACTCAGAGTATGATCACTGAGACAATAAGCAGTTGCTACAACTTTACGTACATTTTCAGGTTCATTATTACTCTGACTTATTAGGTGTAGGATGTTAGCAGGCCAAACAGGTAAACCATCAAAAGTTCGGTCTATAGTTTGTGGATTAGTTTGTGTATTTTCGCCTGTCAATTGGAGTTTTGGCATAATTTCAACAATATCTCCAGAAAGCCCATTGACTAAACTATCACACCAGCGATAGATCATTTCCGCTGACACAGTGACTGCATTTAAAGCATCACATAATTTCTTAGTTGGGATAGGAGCTTCATACCTAATAGCTGTTTCCCAGTTATTGGTATGTCCATAACCAATGTCAGTTTCTACATGCTCAAATATAGCTTCAACCGCTTCTCTAGGCAGTAACTTTTTAGTAATGAGCATTTCATGCCAACTACGAACAGATATTATATCTGCTGCTGAAAATTCCTTCAGTCCAGAGCAAATCATTGCTACTAACTCATCCTGAGATGCTATGGCGCGGGTCAAATGAATCCACTCTGTTGTCGCAGGTGCAGGCCGTGATGAGATCACCAATTCTAAAGGACAACCAAGGATACTTAAAGCTTTCTCGAAAAATATTGAGTGGTCATATTCTTCTAACATATGTCGTGAAAGCAGAAAAGCCAAAGGACTGACTCCTATTCCTGTACCAATACTGGGTGCCATACGTGATGCCGCCGCAGCCAAATAATGGCGAGTTTCAATCAGATACGCATAGAGAGCTTGACTAGATTTTCCTGAACGCAGAATTTCCCATACTTTATGGGAGTAGATATATTCCAAACAAACTTGATACTGTTCAGTCACCAACTCAATAGCCTCATCAGCTGAGAGTATAGTACCAATAAAATCCAAGTTGAGGCTATTCGTTAACTTAGTATAAAAATCACTCTTTGTGGAAAAGGTTTTTGAGTCTATATGAAATCGGTCTAACAAAATAAAAGAGGAGTCTGAGTCTTCTTGTGAAAGCAAGAAAGGAACAGTGCGCCGTAGTTCTTCCACCATTGGTTATCTCATTAATTCTTATAAAATACTCAAAACTAATTCATAACTTAGAGGCTCTCCAGATTTATCAGTGATAAGTTTTCCTAATAAAACTTCCAAAGCTTTAGAACCATAAACATTTAGACAAATGATAAAAAATCCAGCAACTTTTGGTTGCTGAATTTTGGATCATTTACTCTGATATTGCTGCACGGAGATTCTTAGCAGCTAGACCTGTTTCAACTACTGAGTTTTCAATCGTTTTAAGGTCTTCTTGAGTTAGCTTTCCTTCTGTGAGACGATTCTTGATTGCGGGAAGTGAAATTTTTGCTTGTTCAGACATGTTTTTTCTCCTGATAAAATAATAATCTTTGTACAAATTTTGTGTTGAGGTTCTGAGAACCAGCAACAACGATTCTTAATGGTCTACAAATAAATTATACCATCTATTCCAGAAAAGTTGAAGACTGATACGAAATTTTACATTCTTAATTATACTATCTTGGTAGGCGCTGCTGAATGATGGGATGATTTAGTTTAATACGGATAGCGCAGCGTTAGCGACGCAGGAGCGTCACGAAGTTTTGGTGTTTCCAGCCTCCACTTCCTCCCGTATTTATGCAATGATTTAATGAAATGTAACGCAGAAATTGACTAATGACATCATCAACTATTCTAGAAACATTTTGTTGAAAAAAATCAGGTTCTAAACCGTAAAATACTCGAGATATATTCTCTGCAAAAATTCTTAATGCTTGTTGACGTTCTGAATTTAGTGTACAGCATCAACATGCGCTGCGACAATTCCCTCTTGTTGTACCCACAACCGATAGATATAATCTTCAAATCTAAGTCGAGTGGGAAAAAAAGGCGGTAATCCCAAATGATTATCATAACCAGCTACTCCACAATCCATACGCCAATTTCTATTCGTTACTACAGGTCGAAAATTGGTAAGTATGTAAAAATCGTTTAGCGCATCCGGATCAACTTGATTTTCATTATTGAGATACATATGAACAAAGTCAATAGTATCAATATCATTAGTTCCTGTACGAGAAGTTTGAGCAATCTTAACAACAGCATTCTCCGCCACATCTCCAGCCTGTAGAAGCAGACTATTTTCTCGGAAATAGCCTTTAGTTGAGTTAGTTTCTAAATTCATAGCTGTATCAACTATCAATTACATCCCGCAATCTATGAGTGGGAATCACAAATATTGTTTCTTTCTGTCTCATACAAACACCTTTGTATATTTTTTGCCATTAAACTCAGTCTGAAAATTGAGAAAAAAGGACAGTAGGTTATAGCCTACTAGTCCAATGCTAATAGTGAATTCTTGAGTGAGAGAGTGAGAGAGTAAAAACATTTACTAGAAGACAAAAGTAGTTCTCAAAGTACCAACTACCGCGTCAGGATTGTTGTCAATTTGTTCGGGGGTAATCAACCAAATCAACCCAGGGGTAACGGAGATATTGTCGTTGATCTTATATTTATAGAACGCCTCGATTTGATATGGTCTGATACTACCAATATTAGTACCACTACCTAGGTATGGTTGCGCACCGCCAAATAGTCCTAGAACATTACCTTTTTTACCAAAGTCAGGTAAAGCTAGTCCAATTCCATAGCTCCAGACTTCATTTTTACCTACGCTACCAGTCAAACCACCTATATTGCTATATAGGAAGAACCCATTAATCGACAGTTTGCTGCTAGCCTTCACAGCACCTTCAAAACCGTAAGAGTTACTTTCATAAGCTCCAGGAAGGTAACCACCGATGTTAGCTGCTGTCGTTCCAACTACAGGACTAGCGTTTGCTTTACCTAAGAATGCAGAACCTCCATCAAATAAATAAGTACCAGTGCTATTGTATCCATGGACATAAGTTGCTCCTAAAGCAATGCGATCGCCCACATTCAAGTTCAACTGTGCTAAACCAGCGTAGTTACCGTCAACTAAACCTGTACTTGGAGCAGGATTATTGGCTGTTGATGCTAGATAACCCAAAGTTAGCGAAGGTTTAATAATACTTTTGTTATTACTAGCCAAATTGAAATTGATACCAGCACCAGAACCACCGCCAATGCGATAAATCGGACTTTCAGAAGCAAAAGTAGATAAAGCTCCATTACCACCATCATAATCTTGGAAGTATGGACTATTAGTTGGTACGTAATCGCTTTGAATACCACCAGCAGCAGCTACATAAATCTGGGACTTACCTACAGGAAAGTAGTAAGCCAACCAGTCTATATAAGCTTGGTTATTTGCTCCATTAAACAGGTTAAAGGTTTGGGTAGTTTCATAGGAACCAATTAGGGGATTAGTACCATTACCAGCAGCTATACGTGTATGTAGTGTATCTTGACCAGTAAAGCTAGTTTGTAAATCTAGACGTACCCTATCTTGAAAAGCAGCTTGATTGTTTTTACTCAGAGGTCCATTGACATCAGAGAAAGTTTTGTTGTTGAAATTAGTAGTAAGTGCAAAAATTGCTTCGCCAACTAACTTGGTCGTAGTAGAAAACTGATGTGCTTCTAGTTGGCTAGTTCTTGTTCCTAGAGCGTCTACTCTACTACCCAGAGTAGCTAACTCAGTTTTGAAATCTCCTTGTAGGCGTTGAACAGTCTCTAAATCCTGTTTGGTAGCTACATTAGCTGTTCCTGACGCAATTATTTCATTGATCCGATTTAAACAAGCATTCAAAGCAGCAGCAAATTCAAAACGGTTCAGAGTATGATTCCCACGAAATGTAGAGTCATTATACCCTGATATACAGTTATAGTGTTCAACTAAACTTTGTAAAGCTTGAAACGCCCAATCGCTTGGTTGAACATCGGAGAACTGAGAAACTGAGGTTATTTGACCAAGTGAATTTTCTGGATTATTTTGCTCGATATCATTGCTATAGAGGTTTATTCCATTCAGAGTAGTTTGGCGATCGCTACGATCAGTAGGACTAATTTGTAAATCGGACTTCGTGGAATTATTAGTTGTTGGTTCGACTGCTAATTCATTTGCTAAGGTTCTAGCTTCAGCCAGAAATGTTCCACACAAAAATACTGAACTTAAGACCAGTATCTTCCATAAGGATTGAGACATCTGTTTATTTCCCTGACATACTAAATAAGTCAATAATTTGGGCTTTTACTCTGCGCTTACATAGCATTAGCTTTGACTAAACAGCTTGACCTGTAGTTTCAGTTTACTTCTAAAATTAAGCTAGTTGAGAATCTACCCTCTCTAAGTATTATAAACTAGTTTTATCTTAGTGCGATGTATCAAACGAAAAGCTATCAGGTATAAATATTATAAACAGACGCTTACCAAATTTAACTAAATGTTTAGACTATTGTTTAAATAGAGAATAATCTTTGACAAGATGCTCAAAATTTCTCGGGTAAGAACATGACAAAAAATAGATAGATAGATAGACCAATTGACGTGAGGACTAAATAGCCTAAAGCCCAAGCCTGAATCCGAGACAACTGTGTACCGCTAGCAGCATAAACGATGGGAGAAGCCGCTAAATTACAGCACATTGCTAAAAATAAATAGAGTGGTAATTTGCGTCGGTCTGATAAAATTAAGGGTTTATTCTGCAAGATTTTCATACATAATTTCCGCGAATATTTTTCAGTAGATAAAACTAGGAAAAAGGTAAAATAATATCAATTAATTTGATCGCGATAAAGGGAGCAATAATCCCACCAATACCGTAAATTAGGATATTACGCTTAAGTAATTGGTTTGCTGTTAAGGGGAGAAATTTCACGCCCTTAAGTGCTACAGGAATTAATACTGGGATAATCAAGGCGTTATAAATTAACGCCGAGATGATAGCAGATTGACCACTTTTTAATCTCATAATATTTAGCGCCTCAATCCCGGCTGATGCAAAAATAGTCGGAATAATGGCAAAATATTTGGCGATATCGTTGGCGATGGAGAAAGTTGTCAAAGCGCCGCGAGTAATTAACAACTGTTTACCAATTGTAACTAAATCAATTAACTTAGTTGGGTCAGAATCTAAATCCACCATATTTGCAGCTTCTTTAGCTGCTTGGGTACCAGAATTCATAGCTAAACCTACATTGGCTTGAGCTAAAGCTGGAGCATCGTTAGTTCCATCCCCAGTCATCGCAATCAAATTACCTTTGGATTGTTCGGTGCGAATGACATTCATTTTGTCCTCTGGAGTTGCTTCAGCGATAAAATCATCAACTCCTGCTTCCCGCGCAATTGTCGCAGCTGTCATCCGATTATCTCCTGTCAACATGATTGTCCGTACACCCATCTGTCGCAGTTGACTGAATCGTTCTGGTAATCCTGGCTTGACAATGTCTTTCAGGTAGATTACGCCATAAATTTGCTGATCCAAGCAAACAGCTAATGGTGTACCGCCTAGTTTAGAGATTTTTTCATAGGCTGCATCTATCTCTGGCGGGATGACACCACCGCGCTCCTGGACAAATTTCTTAATTGCTTCCACAGAGCCTTTACGAGCTTCACGACCATCAGGTAGGTGAGTCCCACTCATACGAGTTTTTGCCGTAAATTCTATACCTTCCCCTTTGTGAAGGTCGAAATCTAACTTTGCTCCATAGTTTTCTGCTAATTTCAGAATTGATTTACCTTCTGGCGTTTGGTCAAATATACTAGCAGCTTTAGCCACCCAGACTAAATCTTCTATAGAGTAAGGGTTAACTGGAATAAATTCATCCGCCATCCGATTACCTAAGGTAATAGTTCCGGTTTTATCTAGAATTAATGTGTTAACATCACCACAAGCCTCTACAGCCCGACCAGAAGTTGCAATTACATTAAATTGAGCAACTCTGTCCATTCCCGCAATCCCGATCGCACTCAGCAAAGCACCAATTGTAGTGGGAATCAAAGCTACTAGTAGTGAAATTAAGATGGTGACGCTGACACCAGACCGCAAACTATTTCCAGCGGTTGTTCCCAAAACAGTACTCATAAAATCAGCTATATAGTTAGCGATTGGTTTCACCGTAGTCGCCACAATCAGAAATATTTGTGTGAGTACTGCTAATAAAACTGTCAAAGCAACTTCATTGGGTGTTTTCGTGCGTTGCGCTCCCTCTACTAAAGAAATCATCCGATCAATAAAACCAAGACCTGGCTCAGAGGTAATCCGAATTGTCAACTCGTCAGAAATTAAGCGAGTACCTCCAGTCACAGAACTAGCAATATCTGTACCTGGCTGCTTCATGACTGGAGCAGATTCTCCCGTAACAGCGGATTCATCTACAGAGCCTATCCCCTCAATCACTTCACCATCGCCGGGAATCGCTTCCCCCGCAACTACTTTGACTACATCACCCCGTCGCAATTGTTGAGAATTAATCGATTGGATAGAACCATCAGAAAGAATTTTTCTAGCTGTGGTATCAGATTTTGTAGCTCTCAGGCTATCTGCTTGTGCTTTACCACGTCCCTCTGCTACAGCTTCTGCAAAATTAGCAAATATAAGTGTAGAACATAAAATTAAGGCGATTAACCCATTAAAGTAACGTTGTTGGTTTATATTTCCTTGCATAGTACTGAATAGATTGGGGTTAAGTGTCAACAGAAAACTGATGACTGTTCCTACCCAAACTACAAACATGACTGGGTTTTTCGCAGTGCTACGGGGATGAAGTTTGAGGAAAGATGCGAAAATTGCTCTTTGGTAAATTTTCCTCACATCAGCTTTTGGGGTGTGTCTGTGAGGTTCTCGTGTTCCATGAGGTAAATCAGGAGAAGATGGGGTTGACATATTGGTTGTCATAAGCTTCTTTATATGTATAATTTATCTAAAAAATTAATTAATCAACCTAAAGTCATGCTTTAAGATCTAAACTTTAGATATAAAATCAGTTTATTTTTTCTATATAGTGTTTAGTCCAATTAACTCCATAGCTATTTCTAGATTTTGGGCAAATTTTGTCCCAGGCTCTGAATCTTCAGCGCCACTACTACATTTATGAGATGATAGTCATAATGATTTCTGGAGAAATTGCCTAAATTTAGTCTTCAACTTCCTTCATCTCTCTCTTAACTATCCCTCATATGTATGGTTCCCAGTCCAATCAAAATCCTTCTAGTTGAGGATGACGAACTTTTCCGTTTAGGTTTGCGTGTACGTTTACAACAGGAAACTGGATTGGAAATTATGGCTGAATCCGAAGATGGTGAAACTGCTATTGAGTTACTTAAGCAGCATCCCTTGGATGTCGTGCTGTTAGATGCAGGATTACCTGGAATCGGTGGTATAGAGGCTTGTCGTCTAATCAAGCAACTACAGCCACAATTACCAGTCTTGATTTTGACTTCTCATTCCCAAAAAACTCTAATTACACGTTTAATCGAAGCAGGTGCTCAAGGTTATTGTTTAAAGGGAATAGCCGCGGAAAAATTGGTTTTAGCTTTACGTTCTGTTGCTACTGGAGCATCTTGGTGGGATGAAACAGCAACACAGGAAATTCGCTCTTCGTTGATTTCTGGAACTCATTTAACCGGTATATCCAAGCTGACTAATCCCTTGACTCAGAGGGAACAAGAAATTCTCTCGCTTTTAGCCAAAGGTAAAACTAACCAAGAAATTGCTAGTACTCTCTATATTACACCTGGAACTGTGCGAGTACATGTGCATACAATTTTACACAAACTAGAGGTGGGCGATCGCACCCAAGCTGTGCTTGTAGCTTTAGAGAAACAATTGATCAAAGATGAAATTATCGAACAAGGGTAATCAACGCCAGACCAAAAAGCATTACACTTCATTACAGGGTAAGAGTTATAGCGAGTGAAATATGTTAACCTTATCCCTAGCGTGAAAAATCACTGCAAAACAAACTTATCTATATCAGGAGGATATTGTGGTCGTGGAATCAAATGTACTAACGGTGGTAGATGCAGAAAATCAGGAATTTAGCGAATACGTCGCTCACCTACAGATGCATATGTCCCTACAAGCACGTAATCTAGTTCCCAACTTCAAGCAGATTGTAGAAGATAGCCGTCAGCAATTGCTCCATCAAACCCAAGCCCACTTTGAAAAATTAGCTTCTCGTCAAGTAGTTTAAATTCAGCTAGATTCCCGTAACATAAAATCAAAATTATTTGCTTTGATCATTTTTTCGATATTTAGTTATGAAAATCGCTCTTTGGGAACAGTAGCTTAAGAGCAAAAAGCCGTTAAGATTATTGCAGTAGTACTAAGAGCAATTGCAGTTCGTAAATGTTTAAGTGGCGGCTTGAATCTAATGACTTCACTACTCCCTCGCAACCTCAATGTAGTAATCCGACCGATCCAGTACCGAGACTTAAATGGGATTGAGACCTTAAATCAAGAGTCTCAACCCCTTGCTTCGACTAGAGTTGGAGTCAAGATTAGTCAACAAATGCAGTGGCTGCGTCAATGGTATGGATTAGTTAAATTTTTGAGTTGGTTTCCCAACCCATTACGATATCGTTTCTGTAGCTATGTAGCCGAACAGGAACGTTTGCTTTTGGGGATGATTCAAGTATCACCATTTAATCGTACTCACAGCACTTGGCGAATTGACAAAGTGGTACTAGACAAAAGATCTGACAATCAAGTAATCGGATCACAGCTACTCCGCTACTGCTTGGAATCAATTTTGGAAGCTCGCACTTGGCTACTGGAAGTTAACATTAATGATATAGAGGCACTGGCACTA
>Ga0209611_10009636_pt1 | contig 14540 bp, 20 predicted proteins | sample S1TSphgellanicum_3_FD_187693 | JGI IMG/M metagenome (GOLD analysis project Ga0209611, IMG submission 187693) | Host-associated microbial communities from peat moss isolated from Minnesota, USA - S1T2_Fc - Sphagnum magellanicum MG (SPAdes) (version 2) | ecosystem: Host-associated > Plants > Peat... | reverse complement strand
CTTCTAAAGGTTGCTAGAATGGGACTCGGTTATGGTTGTCATTGACGAACAGCGGCGAATAGGATTTATGCCAAAGTGGGGGTGGGGGATAAAAACAAAGTTGTTCCGTAAATGCTGGTATGCCCATCTTTACAGACAACTCGATATTCGAAAAAGGTTGTTTTAAATATTTATTCATGCCACCATTCTCGCCCATGACCTTGGAAAAGGGGAGCAAGTGGTGTATGTGTGAATGGGGTCCCCTTTTTCTGTGAAGGAATTTTTTTTTGGGTTGTTTTTAGACAAATGTTAGGATGGGGTGGGATTTGTCTTCTTTTGGTGGATGAATGGATGGATGGATGGATGGATCACCTACATGTAAAGAATGAGATTTTGGTAGTGCATTTTTCTGTCTTTTTTCTCAAGGTTACTTTGGTATGAAAGGTAGAGCAATATTCGGGAGTACAGGTTCCCAGTTCTCTGACATGTTCCCCAAAGAGTTCCCCAAAGACATGTTCTCAATAGCACCTCACTTTTATCCTATATTTGCTTTGCCAAATTTTGTTCTCCTTTCACCTCTATATAGGTTAGCAGAAGGGGAGGAACTCTATATTTCAAGATAGAGAACTTTTTTTATTTTGGGGAGCCTCCATAGTTTCAATTTTTTTTTTCAGTGATAGGCCAATCAAATTGGCTCATTGCAAAAAAATAAAAATAAAAATAAATAAATAAAAATTGATCTTGGGAGGCACCTCTTCTAATGAATAGGAGAGGTGCCTATTATTCAAATTGCTGCTGTCAACCCTCTCCTTTTGAAAAGTGAAGGATTAGAGACAATTAGACCAGATGGGGTTCCTTTTCTTTGGCTTGAAGACAAAACTCAAGCCAAATTAGGTACATGTACACACTACATAGTTGTACAAAAAAGTAGGTACTTCTTGTCATGGTTTTATTCTTCTTTCAAAGGTGAGAAAAATGGGTCGTCAAGATACAACCCACATTGAAATTTGTTAGAAAAATGTCAATGAAAAGAATTTTTAAAACAAAATTTAAATGAAAATTAAAAATTTTACTAAAGAGAGTAGATATATATTTCATTGTGACACATGTTAGACTTGATGATGGTTTGTATAGGTTTTTGTATGACATGTGCATTCACAACTTGGATGACTTTGATGCAAACTAAGTTTTCAAAGGAAAAAAAGAAGCAAATAGAAGCAAATTCAACATGTATGATACATGAAAAACTCAATCATATGTTCACCTTCTCGTCTTTTTCATCTTTTATTACAATTACAATTGCCTTCTTCCTAGCCTGGACATGGGTCCTTTCCTTTTGTTCTTTGTTTTCCCCCTCCCTTAAGTGTTTTGTCATAATGTTAGTTTTGACAAGGTTTCATCATTTTCCCTTATTGCTCTCTCTTTGGGAAGGGAGCTAGTTTAGGGATTTTTGTGAATTCAAATCTCTTTCAACTTGTGAAAATGGGACATTTCAATGCTTCATAATTTATAATTTCTATCTTCATTTCTAAAACACCTTTATTTCATGCAATGGCAAAGCATTAAAAATGAGTTCCTTCAACTAAAAAACCTTCTATGAATTTACAAATCTAGCATTGTCAATAATAAAATGTGCTCAAAAAATGGAATGTTGGATGCATTCAACAACATCGATAATCCATCATGATATGATGATATCTTTCATTTTTACACAACTTCAACAAGAAGTGCAAAAAAAATTATACAAAACAAAACAATGAAAACAACAAAAGAAACAACCACGGATCTTAAGTTACATAACTAATCCAACACCATCCCTTTAAAAAAAAAAATTCCCTAGTGTATCCTATTTTGCAATGCATGTCACTTTGTTTGGTTCCCCCTTCCCCTTTTCTCTTTTTTGTTTGCCCCCTTTGTTCCTTTGTAAACCCCCTTTTGACTTGCCTCCCCCTCCTTCTCTCTCTCTCTCTCTCTTCTTGTTACCTACATAGACTTTTGCATGGTAGATTGAAAGACCAATATGTAAAAAGGGCAATTTAAAATAAATAAATAAATAAATAAATAAATAAAAATCCCAAAATCCATTTAAATTATTTCTAAATATTACAAATATCCCATGCTTAGACTAAATTCGGGTCTCTAGGTTCAAATATCTCTAACATTTTTTGGGGGCTTAATGTGAACTAATAATAATTTTTATAAAAAATAATAAAAAATATTTTAAATAAAAAATATTTATTATTATTATTTTATTAAGGCTTAATATGGTCACTAAGAGGCCCCACTCAAAAAGGTCAAGGTACCAACTTGGGTGCTGGTTGGCTCCATGGTAGTGTGTGCCAATCAGTGTCCATAAAACCTTTTTTCTGCCTATTCAGAGCCGATTTATGTTGCAGAATGTTCCACTTTCATGTACTGATTCTGCACTTCTACATAGCAATTCTGCAGTTGGAAAGGCAGAAAAAGGCAACTGTAGTCTCCTATGCCAGAGGTTCACATCATCCATAGGGCAGGCACATTCTGCCACCTAGTTCAATCCCCCGGCACAATCTCCAAGGTACATTCTGCCCAATTAAGTTCATCCCTACCATGGCCCGTAGGCCATATTCTGCCACCTAGTTCATTCCGACCCTAAAATATACCAAAAGGGACAAATTCCAAACATCTGTAGGTAGGTAGGTAGGTAGGGAGGTAGGTATGTAGGAGGTACATTCCAGACGCCGGAAACATGAGGATGGGTTCTGGAATCCACCACCTGACTGCACTCGTCGCTCACGTCGGTCGTCTTCTCTTCCGACTCCGACGCTTGTGCCGCGGAAGAAGGCGCTCCTGGGATCTCGCGACCTTGTTGTTGTTGTCTTTATTGTTTTTCCGGGAATTATTTTTTTTCGTTCGCCAAAGTCAATGGTTGGTTGGGCCACTGACTGACATTTTTCTATTGGGGAGAGAGACAGAGAGACAGAGAAAGAGAGAAAGAACATCACGGAAGCTTTTTGATTTGTATGTCGTGTGTTGTTGTGGTTGATTTGCTGCTGAAATCCAGTGATAAAGTGGTCGTAGTAGTGGTGGTGGTAAAATGAAGAATCTCCTGTGCACACAAACACACTCCCTCGCTCCCTCCCTCCCTCCCTCTCACACAGACAGACAGACAGATTCTGGAAAATCATTTGTGAGGAGGAGCAGCTGATCCCCAAGCTCGTAAGTTCGCCTTTGCTCTTTTTGGTATCCCAGCGGTAGCTGATTGAGTTGGGGTTTCTATCCCAGCTTCGTTGTTTTGGGTTCTTGCAGATTCACACACAGTTTTCTCTCCACCCACCCACCCACCCACCCGTCCACACACACACACACACACACACACACATGTAGCTACAGTTTTGATTCTGTGCTCGAGAATCACAGAGAGAAAGACAGACAGACCGACAGAAAGACAGAGAAGGGGATGGGGATAACAGGAGTTTTGGACTCTGGACAGAAGCGTTTGCAAGAGCTTGGTTACAAACAAGAACTCCAACGGGATCTCTCGTACGTGGGGGTTTCATTCCCAAACACCCCATCAACCAAGCTTGATCTTCTGCTGCTGATTTCCAAATCCCAACAACCCCTGCAGCTTCAGAGCTAGATTTAGATTCACTCAAATTCACTCCAGTGATTCTTCTCTGAGGTTCCTTCTGTGATTCACTAGTGATCCTTTGTTTTGTTGTGTGTGTCTGTGTGTGTGCTTTGCAGAGTGATATCGAATTTTGCATTCTCCTTCGCAATCATCTCCATCCTTACAGGAGTGACAACATTGTTCAACACAGGATTGACATATGGAGGGACAATCTCCATGGTCTATGGATGGCTCATCGTCGGTTTCTTCACCATGTTTGTGGGTCTGTCCATGGCAGAGATTTGTTCCGCCTTCCCCACTTCAGGTGGCCTTTACTTTTGGAGTTCCCAATTGTCAGGTCCCAAGTGGGGACCTTTTGCATCATGGATAACAGGCTGGTATGTATATTATTTCTCTCTGAAATTCTTTCCGTCTCTGCAACAATCTTCTCTCACATCCTCTCATCTTCCTTTCTTTCCAGTTGATCCTTGAAGCTCTCATCTGTGTGGGGGCAAATCCATATCTCCTTCTTTTCTTATGAAACTGTAGTGCAGTGGGAAGAAGAAGATGACGTCCACCCATTCATAGCTCTTTCTTTCAACCCTTGAGAGATGGGTTGTTTGGAAATTGTTCAAATGTTTTGGGGTTTTGCAACAAGGTGCAGTTCTAGTAGAAGCACCACAAGGATGCATGTGAATCAACTGAATGTTTGCTGAGATTGGTGGTGGCATTGTGCAGGTATAATATGATTGGTCAGGTTAGTCTTTTTTCTGAAGCTCTTGTTTTCATTCTTCTTGGGTCAAAAAAATCATGATGTATGTTTTGAGAGTGGATTTTAATTTGCAACTGACCACATGTACTGCTCAGCAGCATGTTACAACCCACCTCTTGCAGTAAAAAGCTTCTCACTATTTTGCCTTTGATGCTTTGTGTCTGCTAGTTGCCCAGAGACTATGACACAAAGTTCTGTACTAAAACTGAACAAAGCATTTTTTGTGTGCAATGGCATGATGGGCAGTGAACATAGTTTTGTACTAAACTGAACAAAGGATTTTTTGTGTGGATTGGCATGATGGGCGGTGAACATAGTTCTGTACTAAACTGAACAAAGCTTTTTTTGTGTGGATTGGCATAGTGGGCCATGAACTGAACAAAGCATTTTTGTGTGGATTGGTGTAGTGGGCAGTGACATGCAGCGTGGACTATTCATTGGCGCAACTAATTCAAGTCATAATTCTGCTCAGCACTAGTGGCAAAACTTCACTCAACAAATATGAGGTTATTGGGATCCATGGTGGCATCCTCTTTCTGCACGCGCTTATCAATAGTCTTCAAATTCACTGGCTCTCCTACCTCGGAACACTTGGTGCTGCCTGGAATATCATTGGTTTGCAAGCTACCCCAATCCTTTACATTTGATGTTTGTTGATGATTTTTTTTTAGGCAATAGGGAAATAATGCAGTAGCAATTCCCCATTATATCTATCCTCTGTGATTCGGGCTGTTGGGATGATGCTGTGAACAGGAGTGTTTGTATTGATTATTTTGATCCCAGCAGTTGCAATCGAACGCCAGTCGGCATCATTTGTATTCACCTCATTTGACACAAGTAATGTTGTGGGAATCCATAGCAAACCATATATTTTCCTCCTCGGTCTTCTCATGAGCCAATACACTATCACAGGCTATGACGCCTCTGCTCACATGGTGAGTGCTTCAACCTACCAGAACAAAATGATTTTCTTTGAAACCTTGTTAATTAGGTCTCTCTGACTTGATTGATCAGGGCATCTCTCTGTCCATCTAAATCTTTTAATTGCTGGATATGTTGTTTTGTTTTTTTGTTTTTGCAGTCTGAAGAAACAAAATCCTCAGACACAAATGGTGCATATGGGATCCTAAGTGCAATTGGAATCTCCATTCTTGTCGGATGGGGTTATATTCTGGGACTCACATTTGTTGTGATTGACCCCACACATTTGTTGGACCCTACAAATGAGTCTGGTGGCTACGCCATTGCGCAAGTCTTTTATGATGTTTTCAATGGACGATACGGCACAGGAACTGGGGGAATTGTATGCTTGGGCATTCCTGCATTTGCTGTTTTCTTCTGTGGCATGAGCTCTATCACGAGCAATTCAAGGTTCTTATCTTTCTATTCTTGACTCATCTAGCCTCAAAAAAATTCTTCCAGCGTGATGGCTCTCTTCTTTGACCTGTTGGTTACATTAGAAGCAAAATGTTGGCCTATTTATGTTAGTGGTTTTCTTTTATTTTTCTTCAGTAGAGCCCTGCTTCAAGATGAATCATAGGCGCCCATTTCTACACCTTGCAACTCTATTCAACCAAGGAGTGTAAAACTTTAACAATCTGAGACAATATGAGAACAGAATGAGAACAATATGCACAAATGGGGTGAGGTTGAAGACAGACTCAATTATGAGATTCAGGACTGGATCAGAATTTGGGTCTACGCAAATAATTGGATCATCATTTCATACCGAGTGACATATCCTGGATCTGAATCTGTTTGTCTTTTGTTTATGAGGGTAGGATGGTGTATGCATTTTCAAGAGATGGAGCTGTCCCGTTATCACGTTTTTGGCACAAGGTGAATCGTCAGGAAGTGCCTTTGAATGCGGTCTGGCTCTCTGCTCTCGTTGCCTTTGTATTTGCTCTGCCGGTAAGGTGACATCCCTTCTTGTTACATGATCTCTCTATCTCTCTGTGTGCTTGATGGCCTCCATTGCCTTGGTTCATGTCACAGAAAGACAGGAGGAATGTCTGCATGCCAAATTGCTGGTTTCTTCAAAAGTCTGAATGTTCTTGGGGGGTGGGGCCTGGTTTTGCAGTCGTTGGGGAGTTTGGTGGCATTTCAAGCCATGGTATCAATAGCCACAATTGGTTTGTACATTTCATATGCACTGCCAATATTCTTCCGCATCACAATAGCAAGGAAGACATTCGTACCAGGGCCTTTCAATTTAGGGAAGTACAGCCTTTTCATCGGATGGGTTGCAGTCGCATGGGTGGTGGTCATCACTGTCCTCTTCTGCTTACCTGTTGCCTATCCGGTAAACAAATCATCATTGAATTACACCCCTGTTGCAGTTGGGGGAGTCTTTGTGCTGGTTATGCTCTATTGGGCACTTAGTGCCCGGCGGTGGTTCAAAGGCCCACTAGTCAATCTGGATGAATCAGCTCGTGACCAAAAACTAGCACAATTGTAGTGCCTTTTCCATGACCGCATGTGCATGGAAGAATTTTTTGTGTTTTTCAAAATCATTCCATTGGTCAACTTGGTGACTGATTTATACTTCAAGAACAGGGGTAGTGGTACTACTGACTGAAGCTTTATCCAGGCATGCTCCCTTACAGAATGAATATAGGCAAAAGCATTGTCATGATAACAAAGAGATGGATTGAAGGCACTGAAGGTGCAGAGATTTTGGAATCTGGGAGGCAAAAGAGAGTTCCTGCATAAAAAGTTGTAACTTGACTAGCCAAGCATATCTATGGAGATTGCAGAGAAAGTCTCCACAATTGCACTTTGAAAGTAACCATTATAATTAGTTGCAACCAGAAACCAAAACAACTAGTACAAGAATTGGGTGCAGCCACAATCTTGTGAGGCGACAGTATCATACAAATCACCTTCATTACAAAATGCTAGTTACTAGTTACTACCTGCCATTCACTCCTCATCGACTTCATTGCTTCCCTATGGTGGGTGTAGACAAATGTATATTATCAACTATTCAAGATTTCATGCAAAAAAATTATACAAAAATCTGTGTCCTGAGTTTCTGTGGCATTTCTGGAAGCAATGGTTGCATGTGTTGACTAGCCACATCTCTAGAGAAATGGGTAACCTTGGTTGCTGCATGTCCAGAAGCAATGGGAAAACTTGGTTGTCTATGTTGACTTGCTGCATCTCCAGAGCGATGGGAAAACTTGGTTGTCTATGTTGGCTTGTGCAGCAGTAGAGTTGATAAAAACCTCACCATAATAGCAGTGACTGAAATACACAACAGCAATGTTGTAGAGCTATTGATCTTTGAGATCCTGACTCCTAATTTGGCTTACGCTGCTGATGAAATATTCACAGAGAAAATGGATTGCCCGATGGATGGACATTGGCACAATGTTACACATGGTTGGTTTTGATGAGTTTGTAAACCAAATAACGGGAGTAATGCAAAAACCTGCATGTCCAGAAAATCACGAAACAGGAACTCTAGAAGAACCTGAAGGAGCAAGAGGGAGTTGCCCAGCATCAGGTGTGAGCAAATAGCCTTTGTGAGGTTGTCATAAATGCCATCACTCACTCCCTGCTCCAAGAAGAGGGGCACCCACACAAAAAAACCCACTGATATTCCCAGACTGTATTAGGGTACAAAAGGGACAAACTCCCCCTTCCTTACCACCGGCTCAAAGAATGTCAAGAAAGACAAAACATGCAAAATTGATGGAAGATCATCAGCAACACTCAAGAATATTGGACACTGCATCAAATGAAAATTACAGCTATATGTTGTTGCACACCACACAATGGTGGCATGCATCATCATAACTCCCCAACTTTCAAACCCTTCCAGCAATGATCAATCAAACCTTGCAAATTCAATGAACTTGCTTGGAGCCTACAACAGTGCAACATCATCCATATTTGTTGATGCCACTAAACAGCATGTTCATGATGACGCCATGAACCTCAGGTGCATGCAATTGAATGAGAGATCTCAAGTACTGCTGCTAGCTTTGTAGACGCAGTGAAGTTTTTTGCGGTTTTGGAAAGGGAGCTGGAGGAAGAAGCATTGTGGGAAAGAGGAGAAGAAAAAGTGCTGCAGTGATGTGCCATAATAGTGCTTCCCATGCCACTCTTGCTCTTTGCACCTGAGTGATGTCTGTTTCTGAGCTTCATGCTCATCTTGAGGCTCCATAGCACTTTTCTCTCTCTTTGAACCCCCATTTTCTCTTGAATGTTATGCCACACTATCTCCTCCTCTCACACTTCCATAGCATTCTGTAGTTGCAAAAAGGTTGTACCACTCACCTCTGTCTCAGCTTCAGAGTGAGAAGCAAAAGGCAGCAGATTCATCTGTTTGGGAGTTGCCATCTGAGATTCTGAAGCAGAATTTCAGAATTGGAAGTTGAGATTCAAGGGAGAGGTCAAGGGGATCAAGTGAACCTTGTAATCACCATCTTAAATTCTGAAGCAGAAGATGAGCATGGGCATTTGAGATTCGAAGGGAAAGGTATCAAGGGGATCAAGTGAACCTTGGAATCGCCATCTCAAATTCTGAAGCAGAAGATGAGCATAGAAGAAATTGTTGCTGTTCTGGGCCTGGCTTCTGGGTTTGGTAGGTAGTGGGCCTGGTTTACGGGTGTAAGCGGGTCTTGGTGGATGGTGGGCTTGGTTACTCATGTTAACCGGGCTTGGTGGCTGCTGGGCTTGGCTGCTGATGTGAAGCTGGCCTTTGTGGGTGGTGGGTCTGGCTGCTGATAACAAATGGAGATTGGTGGGCTGGTGAGCCTGGTTGTTGATATTTAACTGGGCCTTGGAGGGTAGTGGGCTTGACTTGAAAGCAGGTTTGCTTTTAAGTACACCCATGAAAGTTTCCTCTCCAAGTGTAGAAGAAATTGTTGCTGTTCTTTTGGTGATCCTCAAGCTCTTTTGTTGACAAGGATAGAGAGACCTTAGAAGAAGGAAAAAACCTAGCAGATTTTGTTACCCACCCAATTGCATGGTTATCTATCTATCTAGACAGAGTTTGAGCTGAGTGTTTTGAGAAAAAAAAGCTTTAAATTCAATCCAAGCTCCAATCAAGGACTTGGATCAGTTTAAGCTTTAAAATGGGTGTGCTCTCTAGACACTGTGCTTAAGAGATCATCATCATCATCATCACAAGGGCCCATGACTGTTGTGATACAGAGGGAGAGAGATTTGAGCTTCAGATTTAGGTGGACAATTGAAGAGAATTTATTTTTTCCCTGGTTACAAGCAAGCAACCTGGAGCAGCAAGAAAGGAACTTGATACAGACACAGAATTGAGATAGGTGATCATGGTCTAGGTTTGAGCTTTCTTCAATGGAATTGGTGTGACGTGAGAGTCGAAGAGATCACTTACTTTCTTCCATGGGAAACAGAGCAGGATGTGGGTGTAGCAAGGGCTTACAAGCAAAGGAGGCTGCTGCTCCTATCAATCCCAGTACCAACAACAAAGATGCAGCAGACCAGTTTGAGGCAAACAACAACAACCAACACCTAGTACAACCACCTCATCCACAGAAGATTTCAGATTCTTTGGTTCTGAATCTTTTTAAAAACCCTAAACCCTAAACAAGATCAAGAGAACCACCCAACAATGGTTTAATACATATCACCATTGTCAGGTTCTTTGGCTTTGAAAGGTTCTCTCAAGTTACTCCAAAACCAACTTGTAAAACCTTCAAACTCCTTCCGCAATGAAGAGCAACCACCCAAACATCAAATGTTGAACAATGATTTACCACAAATCAAGCTGTCACACAATAACTTGAAATAAACAAAATACAAAAGCAAACAATAAGAACCATTGCAACTCCATCACCCATCACCGTCAACTGCTAGCATTTTGTTGTGTACCAAATTTGATAGTTGATGACACTATCCCATTGCTTTAGGCTTTCATCCTTACCCAACTTTTCATCACAAGCATATTATGACAATTATATATACAAAGAACCTAGAACAAACAAAATAGGAAAGCAAAACAAGAACAACCATTGCAACTCCATCACCCCTCACCATCAACTGTCCACACTTTGTCGTGTACAGAATTCAGCGCTTGATGACATTGTGCCGTCGCTTTAGGGTTTCATCCTTACCCAACTTTTTATCATAACACAATCTGATGATTATATGTATCATCAAAAGTATCATCGAAAACAAGACCATAGGCCTGCATAGAGAGAACATCGACGACATGCACCGCACATGAGCTCGACCTCCTGGATACCCGCAGTGTGCTTTCTTTCTACCCTTTGAACATCGATCATTGCGGCGTTGAACATGGGCATCGGTCTGAAGTCATAGAAGGGGCATAGAAGGACCAGTCCGCCGACGTGAAAGGCGTTGTTGTCCCCGAGGCGTTGCCTCCAGCGCCAATTGACGGAGTTTGTAGAGAACAAACAGAGCACCACAGACTCCAATAGTGATCACGACAGGCCAGAAAAAGTGGCAGACTGTAACAGCCACCGCTTTACCGACAGTGACAAGTTTAGCGGCAATGACCGCCGAGATTTCCTGTGACAACAGCAGCAGGAGGAGATAAAGCCGGGAGCATCGTTTGGGCTTGGGACGGCGCTGCTGCAATGACCTGCATCGTCAGCGGTGACAAAATCCGGTATAGCGCCGCTGGAGCTGGGGCTTGCATTGTTGGTATGGTGTGCATGCCACCTTGGGCAAGGGTTGCACAAGTGTGGTGCAGGAAATTTTGGACAGTGGCACTATTTTGGGTTACAACAAGTTGACCGAGTTGCTCTGGAGGAAACAAATTGGCTGCGACGGCAAAAGCACCGAGGACAGAAGCACCGAGGACAGAAGCGCCGATGGACGCAACAAGCGCAAGTCCAGCTAGCGTCCCAGCAGTCCCAAGGGCTGCTTTACCAGTGGAATCAATTACTTTGTCTGGCATGGTTGGAGCAGGATGGTTGAGAAAGCCTTCAAGTTCGCTTCTCCTCTCCGGACTGATGGTGGGGTGCGCTGAAAAATTCCTGATCAACCTCCTGAAAGTTGAGTCCGCGTACAACCAACAGTTGTCGCTGAGGAGGCAGTAATCAGGACTGTGCTTCTTCAAAATCGCCAGTAAATCCCCCATCCCAATCTCCCCGCAATCTTCCACTCCCACAGGGCCGTGCTTGATCTCTGTGCCATTGGTTTCCAAGCTTTCCACATTTGAAATCTTGATTTCCCCCTTAGATTTCTCTGCCTTGATAAGCTTTTCCCGGACTCCTACTCTCACGCGAAACCCAAGGAAATCGTGCATCAGGTCCACGCCCCTTCCGCTGGGCTGGAAGGGCTGCCTGTAGTGACCTATCTCGAGCACAGTGATAACCTCTCGATCTGCTTCTAATACTTCAAGGTATCTATCAACGTTATATTCGCCGCGTTCTGGTACAGAAGAAGACGACGACCCCTGGAAACTATTGGACTGGACGGAGGATGTCTCAGAGCTACTGGACTGGACTGAGCCCATGTTGCGTCCGCTATTGTGCAATAAGAATGCAAGTGTTGGACTACCTCTGAACTGAACACTGTGTCTGTTTGAGAGTGGAGGAGAGGTAATACAGAGAGAAACTGATGGAAAGGAGAGACTTGAGAGAGCAGACAATGTTCGTGAATTATTTAAGCCCAAAAAAGTCAACAAAGTTTTAAAGGGATTACAAGGTAATCATCATTACATATAGTAAAGGAAGAATGAGTACCGACAATGAAGCCGCCCGTGAAGCCGCGCACGGACAGCCCACACTTTCTTACTATTCTATTCACATAGTAGTGTGCTCTGGGACTCCAGAGATCTCGCGCTTCCAGTTGAACGGTGGTACGTACACACACAAGTGCTGACACAGAGTGATGACCGTGAGTTTTGAGCGATCGCTCAGTGGTGTCGAAATCGAGTCTCCTCTTTGAACATTCATACTATTCTGTTCATGCACACACACCCAGCAAAACACAGAACGGACGAGCACCTGTCCCTCGATTTGGTGTGCCCAGAATGGAAACAACACCTGCCCTTACGGGAGCTAGATTCCCTCGATAGCTGGCACTCCATATAGCAACACCTCCTCTGTGTAATGTCAGCTCGCTTTCAGAAAACATGAAACATAAAAATCCTCACATAATCCATCCCTAGACACACTGTCTCAAGCAGGAAACTATCCAGCAGGCTACATATTCTGACCAAGAACAATCCAAGGAACCACCATTTGGCCGCCGCGCCGCTTCTGTCTTTCACCCTCTCTCTCCAGGACTCAGGACTTGGAGGACTCGAAGGACCGTCGCGAGCTCCTGCTGCGAGAGCCACCACTCGCTGCGCCTGAATAGTAGTCTGTAGCAGCGCCGCAGTCCTCAGTATCGGTAAGCGCCATCTCCGTCTCATCTTCTACGTCCTTCATCGTGAAATTAGTCGCCATGCACGTGTGCCATGTCATCTTATTGTTGCAAGTGTCCACTAGATGACTTCAATTTTCCATCCGCAAGTAATTAAAATTTAAATAAAATAGTACAATTTTTTTGGAATGTATACCCATGTTTGTTCAGCTTGCATCTAATTATAATGTCCTCCCTGTAAGTCATTTTATCTTTTACTCAATGCAATTTTATAATTTCCTATCTACCAAAATGTGGGTTTTATGGACTTGGCTACTGTCTAATTATGTTCCCTCTTCACCCGTCTGTCCGTCAATCTGTCGTTTACGTCCGTAGTTCGTTCCGGAAATCTCCGAGCTCCCGCGGCGGATGCTTCAGCAGCCGGTTGTTGCCACGACAGGCGCCCGCTGTGGTGTTTGTTTGGACTTTTGCTTCACTTTGATCCTCTGCTTTCTTTTCGGTCCTTCCTTTACTGCTGTTGAAATTTCTTCTTCTGTCTTAGAATCGACTGCCGCATGTGTCTCTCTCATCGAGAAATCGGACACCGGGCAGGCTTATCTGGTGATGATAATAATAATCGTAATTACGACGCTTAATAGCAGTGGGAGGACAAACTATTGCTGAAGTGTCGGAATATTGAGTACGCGTTGATCATCCGGAATCCGTCGGAGCTGCTGTAGTGATGTTGTCTTAATTATTTCTTTCACGGTGGACCTGCAATTTGTGTGATCTACGTCTTCCACCGACAATATTGACGCCGTCTGTCTATTTTGACAGATCCGAGTACCGATCCTTCAGGAAGGAAGAGTTTGAGGTTGGTCCTTTGATCCTCGCTCCTGAACGGGATCAATTGGAAAAACACGTAATTCCCGTGGGATTAGGAGAGCAATTGTGGAAAACATGTGTTGTTAATCGAAAAGAACACACTCTGCCTGCATGAAATCGCAGAAGAGTGAGTGAGTCAGCAAAACTTTCAAGCTTTGAAACAGAAGGTTTTCTTTCTGTGTCGTTCATGGAGTCTGGAAGGACATTCTCCATGTGCTGATTTTCTTTGTAAACTTGCTTTCTGACAGGCTCCGGTACTGCGACACCACGGTCAGGAATTCCAGGTTCACCACCGGTAAGAAAGCTTATGTGTTTTGAAGAAGGCCTTTCTGGATCCGTACTTAAAACTTTCTGTTCCTTGAAAATGTGAAGCCTCCCTTAACTCCGCTCGGTACGGACAGTGGGAGAGAGAGTGTGTGTGAACTCCGCTCGGTACGGACAGTGGGAGAGAGAGAGTGTGTGTGTTCAGAGTAACTTCCTTGACTCCGAACGGTACGGACAGTGGGAGAGAGAGAGTGTGTTCAAAGGATCACAACCGGTGGTTCTTCGTCGGTGCTTTTAGGAAAGTAGCTAAATATAGCAGAATTTTGCTTTTCTAGCGGAGCTTTGGATTCCGCAACGATGGTGTTGAGGGAGGGTTGAATAGCCATGGGATGAAAGAGCTCTACGTGCGTTCGTCTGTTCGTCTTTCTTTCTGTCTGTTCGTTCGTCTATCCGTCCATTCGTCCTTCATTAACCTCCCCATCATCCCTTGCGCCATTTTTCGTTTTGCTTATATATTTATAGTTTTTTAATTTTTTTTTCGGGCAGCCACGTGATTGGCCTACTCAGTATGTGTAGTAAGGTGCATACTACTGTTTACATGGAGTTCCGTGATTTTTTTTATTGCCATTTTTTTGGCCAAATTTGCACCTGAAAAATATGATTTCAAATTTCAACCTATCTGCAGGATTTCTCATGAAAAAGAAATTGTCTCAAATTGGCCAAATTTTGGGGAAAAAATAATTCTAAAAC
>Ga0209611_10009635_pt1 | contig 14541 bp, 13 predicted proteins | sample S1TSphgellanicum_3_FD_187693 | JGI IMG/M metagenome (GOLD analysis project Ga0209611, IMG submission 187693) | Host-associated microbial communities from peat moss isolated from Minnesota, USA - S1T2_Fc - Sphagnum magellanicum MG (SPAdes) (version 2) | ecosystem: Host-associated > Plants > Peat... | reverse complement strand
AAAAAAAAAAAGAAAAAAAAAAAAAAAAAAAAAAAAAAAAAAAAAAAAAAAAAAAAAAAAAAAAAAGGTCCGGGAAATTTAACAGAAAAAAAAAAAAAAACCCAAAAAAAAAAAGAAAAAAAAAAGAAAGAAAGATAGGAAACGGCAATAATATGGAAAGAAAATCATGCTTTGGTGATATTCTCTATGGAGCACATCTGACCGTCCATCATTTGAATCCAACGCATGGTCCGGTAATAGATCTGGGTCTTCACGAATTTTTTCCGAGTCAAGCCTGCGGCCTCATCCAAAGATGTAAAGCGGCAAAGCGGCAAGGCCGTGAATGGTGCAGGTCAGCGTTCTGAGTCAACCCTGCGGCCCGATCCAAAGGATGTAAGGCGGCAAAGCGGCAAAGCCGTGAATGCAGGTCCGCGTGCGAGGCTCGAGCGAGACCCGGCTGTTCCTCTCTGTCGCGACTCCGGCTTCTCCGTCTCGTCCCGTCCCGTCCCGTCCCGTCTCTTCTCCTCTCTTGCACGCCAGGGAGCAGACGTTGTCGGGGAGCAGAGGAGCCTTGGTGGCGTCGTGAGAGAGAGAGAGAGAGAGAGAGAGAGAGAGAGAGAAGAGATGACGAGAGTCGCGGTGAAGACCAAGTATGAGTCGGCGTCGCAAGCGGCTTCCGGAACTCTCACAGTGGGCGCAGGAGAGCTCAAGCTTAAGGCTTCGTGCTCGGATTCGACTTTCCTCAAAGGTGTTAGCCTGCACGGCGTCTCCCTGGGCATTGAGAAACCTGGCGCATTCCTCATTGACTATGACCTCCAACAGCAGGTTTGGTGTCTCTCGTGCTTCTCCACCTCCTCCGCCTCTACATCTTCTCCTACTTTTTGCTTTCATATCGGTTTTACTTTGTATTGTGATTTGCGTTTTTCCTCTTGGAATTTGTGCGGGCGGCATGGAGTTTGGCTTTGGTATTCTGCCTTCGGTAAACTGTCGACGAACCTAGACGTCTGTAATCATTTTTGCGCTTTACTAATGATGAGAGAGTACGAGATATCGGTAATTGTAACGTGATGTAGTCTTCAAGCCTTTCACGGTGAATTTTGAAATATCATTTTGTCACCTGTGGACTAGTTCCTCGACGCAATGGAATGAAGTTGGGGAATTTCAGTTACGAGAACTTGATGTTGGAAGGCGACATGATGTAGATAGGTGTCGCCAGTCCTCGGACAGTAACCCTAGAATCACTACTATGTCTACTTGCCCTCAGCACCCTGTGAAGAGAATTCCACTAAGAGCTTGAATGTAAGTATAAACATGATTGCTGTTTCGTGTTGAGAAGCATGCATGCTTCTATGTTTGCAATTGATATATTTTCTGTATGATTGGTACACAAATTGTACACAGCAATTTCTTTTGTTATTCTACATCTCTGGCACTTGTCAGATAATTCACACTGATCACAATTACCTCAGAAATGAGGATATGTAATGTTATGGAATAGATTGCTGAACACAAACAAGTCAGACCTGTGTTTGTGCAAGTTTGAGAGCTCCAGCTGCTTTGAGCATCAAATACAAGAGCCTTAACAGTTGGGGCCAGTGGCAGTGAAAGTTGTGTGTGGTTTCTGTGTGGATGCATGGTAGAGGTATGTCTCTTAGAGCTAGTCGACATCATGACTGAGTCTTCCCATTGCTTGCAAATACACAACAGAGACGTAGGACCCTTGGTTTTGTATCATGGTTTGCCTGAATTTTTGACTGATTATTATTGTAAACTTATCTACATGTGCTGTCAGCAGCTGGCTAAGTCAGCATGGGTAGTTGTGGCAGCTCATCACTGCTATTTGTGATGCAGGTGACGGTCTGAAACTTTGTGAGCAACTTTCATAAGGTTATGGCTTCGCTCATTGTTTTAGAGATTTCTCTGCAATGTCATAGATATTGGTTTCTGTTTGGATGTATGGCAGAGGTGATTCCAGTTTTGATCAGCTTGAAGTGATCAATATTTGGAGCTTTCTATTAAGTTATGTCTGACCAATGAAAAAACTAGAAATCGGCAAGGACAAGCAGGGTTTGATTGTAACAAATCAGGTATAATGTGTTCTGAGGACAGGATTTCTTCTTATCCAAAACTTGTACATCTGATACTGAGGTGTCAAATGGTTGTGCCTAGACTTGGGAGTGAATTGTGAACCACAGACCCATGTCTCCCTGACATTGTTATCGGTGTCTTAGAGTAGATAACTGTAGAGCAGCCGTGAGCAACAGATAGTGTAATTGTTTCAAAGTTCCTGATTCATCAAGGTATGGTTATGATGATGAGATTGTGCACAAGCTGAGTTTGCTATTTATCTAATGGGAAACATCAAGGACAAGGTTATGAAAGAACTCTGGTAGTACATATCCCTTCCACAGTAGGAGCTGAATAGTGGAGACATTGATGGCTGCAGGCTGCCAGGTTTCAATTCATGACAGGAGCAACAGTGGCTGGGAAGTCAGTGAGACTGACATATATTCATCCTCAGAAGCGTAATGCCACACTGTTGGAAGCGAGTTTGGCTCTGGATTCACGCAACAAGGTGACTGCTAAGTACAGCTTTGCATCAGAACATGGGCACCTTAAATACACTTATGTGCATGGCAGTGGTACCACATTAGAGCCTGCTTATGATTTCCACACTCAGGGCTGGCACTTTGCCATTGGACGTAAGTTTGGCAAGCATGATCATACCAAAGCTGTTTATGATGGCCACATCAAAACAGTGGGCTTGGATTGGACCCGCGAATCAAAGGAATATGGCCACTTCAAGGTATTAATAGACCCATGCCTTCACCTTTCAACTCCTTAAGCACCAGGTGAATAAACTGGATATTGAATAGCACAAGTCTTCTGGCATCTCAAAGACTCCATAATATTGTTGGTTGATCTTTATTTGCTTTTTCTCTTTTCCTCTACAATATGCTTGACCAGGAGACTCATTCAATTTATATTCTGCAAACAGTAGAGAGTTCTGTGTCAAATTTCTGGAATGTCTCTGTTACCCCCTTCCATCTAGTGGTGATAACTGCTCTTCACTGCAGGCAATTCTATATCTTTATAATGGCCACATGCATTACAATAACACTTGTAGTATTTGAATAGGTACTCAGTCCTCATGGTCTTTTGCAAATATGGACATATGGAAGACTGGCACATTTGGTTTGAAGAGTAATAGAAACAAGGTTTCACAAGCTTCTGTTTGTTGCACATGGACAGGTGACTGCCACAGTCCCTCTCAAAGATCACAGAGCTGCGAAGGTGGTTGCTGAGAAGACTTGGAGTGTTGACATTTAATATTGAGGACGTCCACAACTATCTTTAGCTGGTATACTTGCCACCTGTAGAATGGTGCAACTGATTCATGATTTTTTAAGATGCATCACACCTTTGTACTGAACAATTGAGCATAGATGGCAGGTCATTTTTGCATCCATAATTATGTGGGGTATTTAATCCACATTTGACTTATATAGAGTGAAAGACATTCTGCAATAACTAGTTGTCTGAATTGTGAGCAATCTTCTTGATACTGCATATTTGGCAATGGAGACCATCATCACTGTAATTTAGAATCCACTTTCATAGCCTGAGTCGGAAATTTGTAGGAACTGTGTTGATGAAACCCCTCTTAGTTGCCTCTTACTAGGTCAAGTAACCACTGATAAGTTGGCAAGTTATTAGAATGAACAAGAAGAAGAGAGTGCAGTCTTGTCGGAGTAAGGACCAGTATTTAGGAGAGGACAGTAGCTGTTCTGATTACTAGTGAGAGCTTCTTTTCATGAAGATGTGGTGGCCTGTTGTATGCATTTCATTTTCAACGGCCATCTTTAGAGTGTAGTGATTTTGTTCATGCATCAATAAGGTTGTGTGAAACCACTCAGTTGTCATTTTGCTGAACATACAAAGCTCACATGCAGAAGGGGCAACTGTATTCCTTCACTGTAGCAAATTTGATCAAACAGTTGTTCTGTTGTACAATAATATTCTATCTCCTTCTTGGGGAGTCAAAATTCTGGAAAGATGTCATAAAGGGACATGGTTATGGACATCTGAACTGCTTGATGTCTCAATCAAGTAGGATAGATCCCTGAGAGAAGGGTGTGCATGCATGAAATATGGCTTCAATCCTATCCTGCCTCACTTTCAAATATGCAACAATCCTACAGTTCTTGTGATACAGAAGATCAGGAAATTTTCCTTAAATATCTAAGAGTGCAAACTGCTGATGAATTGCAAAAACCCAAAACCCAAGCTCAAATTGAAATTAAAGGTGGCCATCCTGCTAACATCTGCTGCTAGTTGGACTGACTTCTTCTGTTCATGCACCCAATAAGGTGAGGATAGACATCAACTGTAAGCAAAATGAAATGTATGGTCAGGATACAGACACAATCTGCAAGTAAAATGTGACACTTTTTTGACCTCCCAACAAAAAAAGTTGAAAAAAGTTGTTCACTCATAAAAGATGTTGCTTGGCAGAAAATCAGTGGTAAGAAAGACAAACCCAAAAGGTTGAAATCCTCATTCCCCCAATGGTCCGATAACTCACACCAATTCAGATAATTTTACATTTGACAACAATACCTCTGAGCCATCACCATTCGTTATCCAAAACTGCAACCAATATCTCAAAGATGTAATTTCACAAATAGAATAGTTTATCCTCCTTACACTTCATTCTCACCATCTCACAGAAAAAAAGACATTTCCGCCTTTCAATTGTATAATTTTAAAAGCTGTAACCATATAGAGTGATAGTTTGCTGACAACTGCCTTATTGGCAGGAGTACATCAGATGTGACACTAATGTAGTGTCGGCATGGGATAATTTTTGCATGATGTATTCCTCACATGCAAATCTGCATGTCAAATTCCTGATGGAAATAGTTAATTATCTGAGCCTGTACTACACAGAACTCATTGCTGAACAGGAACTTTACAGAGAGAATAGAAAAGACAGAACTGGTATCTGCACATCTAAGCACATTTCACCTATTGTCCAGTGATGGTGAAACAGCTGAAGAGAGCTGCAAGTGAGACACACGGACTGAACCTATTAGGCGTTCCGGTAGTTCATCCAAACGGTTGCCCTGCAACACACAAAAAAATCCACAGAGCTTGGTAGCAAGAAACTCTAGAACCACACCAGGAAGATCCTTCTTAACAGCACATAAAGCCTACAGCACTAGAGCCCAGATGGGTGGATTATTCCTCTTTTATTTTCAACACTTCATTAAGGCTTGACTAGCCTTGATCCAAGCTATATCTAAGAGGTTGGAGATCTGGTGCGGAACAAATAGGTGTAACCAGAAATTGCTGATAGGAAATGCCTTTAGAAGGGATTAAATCCCACTGACAGAAAGAATCAAACATGTCACTAGGCCTCTCTGCAAAGATTTGTGGTCTTGATCAACCAACAAAATAAACACATCCACCATATTCAGTCTCCTCTCAGCACATAATCTAGGTTAGCAGATGCTTTAAATTTTTCAAACTGTCCTAGATTTTGAAAAGTTTAGCAATGAAAAAAATTTCAGAGACACTTTTATAATGACAACCATGTTTGGAGGTGAAAGAACATGAATATACCTGAACCAGAAAGGCCATGTCAACAACCAATGATGTAATGACACCGAACACAAGCCCTAGGACTCCATTGGCCACTGTTGATGATCCAATATCAACATCAACCTGCCATCAAAACCTATCTGTCAAGCCTCCGCATTGAGTGAATTTAAGACCTAGAAACTGTGGATGTGCAAAGGAAAAAGTGAGACCCAAATACCTCAAGATAATTTGGACCTCGATAGTAACTGCAGTCTAGAGCTTTCCCAAGAAGGCAAGGAGTTGAGCCCACACTCTGTCTTACAATCCAAGATCCCTGAAGAAAATAGACACAAAGTTTATTAAACAGAAAGGAAGAATATGGTGCTTGAGAACTATTTGCATGAGAAACTCTTTTGATGTGGACAGTGAATCACCTTTGGGACCAAAGGAATAAGTTTGAGGCGACTGTTGCGAAAGTTGTCATCTCCATCTACAAAACGCTGCAGCAAAGAACCTTGCTGAGGAGCATTGGATGCCACAAAATAGAACACCATGCTGTAATGACTGGCTGCTGGCACCTGCAAAACGCATGAATGAGCAACTGTTAACTTCAATTGTAGAAGATACTGAGTACCTGAACAGTATCTTCTGTCTATTTTTGTACCCTACCTACCCAGTTGTGCCCACATAAGTTATTACAAAGAGTCTAGAGCTAACAAGGGGAAAGACTGGTCACACTGTGAACAACTTATAACACCGTGTATCAATGGTAAAATGGCAAAAGTTAAATACCTGCACATTGAATGCCAGAGTGAATAGACCCCTCTCTGCTGCAACCTGTACCAAAACAAGGCCAGCATAATACAAGGACCTTAAGGCCAGCAAAACCCTTAAGGAAACCATCATCCTCGACAAGTATACCAAGAGCAGTGAGCAGCACCACTCTTTTTTATGGATACCCTTCAGTATCTTTTCCTGGTGACTTTAAAAACAGAATCATATCATAGTGGCATACCTGTGCCACAGAGTCTTTGCACCTCACAACATGATCAATACGTTTGCTATCTTTAAACCAGTCAACTGCCACCAGCTGCATCAATGGTTCCCCTGCAGGAGTCTGGCATCCACCCACATGGATATTAGGCACTGAATACTCCCTTGTTATAAATTGTAGAAAATTTCAGCACATCAAGGTGTACATGTTTCTGTGGAGATCTCTGGTACTCAGATTTTCATCTATATGGAAAAATTCTCCATACTCACAGTTTAAATCAACCTGAACAGAACTGGGAGATAACCAAAAAATTAAGGTTGTGGAAAACCTCTCAGCAGACAGGAAAAAGAGAAAGAACAAGGAAAAAAAGGTACTCAACCCTTGAGAATTTTGAAAAGACTGAGGAGCAGTTTGAACAACAGCAACAGTCACCATTGAGTTCAGTGACCAAACAGCAACATGTATTAGAGTGACCAGCTACCATAACATCCACACTGACTTCATGAGCTCCCAGCAGTGGGCAGAGGTCAATGTCAAGCATTAACCAACATACTGAGTTTCTGTCACTAGACAAGAACAGGGAGATTCACCCCTGGTACTCGCTAGCTCCAATGAAACATAACAGATGATGAGATGACCAAAGACACCAAGAAGAAAGAGGGAAAGGAGAGAAATAACATAGAAAATATTAAGAGCATGGCCTATTGAGAACAAAGCAGGCTTTGAAAAGCCCTTGAAATAAACATTTTGAAACTCCAAGGCAGAACCACCAACCAGCTATCCTTTTTTGGTTAAGAAACCTCTGGTTCAATTTAATAGATGTTCTGAAGAGTAACCTTCTCTATTCATAAGACTAGTTTAAGCTTCCCATTTGAGCTACAAAGAAGTCTCTTGAGCCATATCTCTGGAAATCAGAAGATATACATGGAACTGACCTTTGATTTATCAACCAGGAATCGCTTGCTTCTGACACGGAAACTGTCTTTGTCAGGAATACTCCAGCAGTTCTTACCAGTATCATGGGCACCTTTGCTTAATGAACCTGAAAACAATGGTAAGTCGATAGCCTCCCCATTTACTGCAGTGCTCAACACATTAGACCTGCTTTCAGCTCCTGCATATGGAGAATAGATAACACTGTTCAGAAATTCCAGCATCCAAGGTGCAGGAACTTGAAGCAAACAGAAAAGTGGATGAACAACCTCTAAAACAACAATAACCATCAGTTAACAACACAAGAGTTGCCCTTCGAGCCTGGAAGACCTAACCAGTGAGTCCCTAACCTATTCATCACAGTGCCTGCTGTCATCATTCACACATCATTTAGTCACTGGGATGCTTAGTTTATTTGTATGGAACTAGCTTCCTACCATCAATAGGTTGTCACCAAAGGTCCAAGAATTTCAAAAGAATTTGAAGACAAGCCAAAAGTCAAAAAGAAGGAGAAAGCAGCACTACTACAGAACAATTTAAGAGGGGGATTTTCCTGTAACCTGGCAAGCTTGTACTCTTCACACGATACACAGTCTGCAAACCCACACCCAGAGACCAACCAGTAAACACCACAATTTTCTGACTGCCAGAATGAATGAAAAACAAATTAGTTTGTGTATGCAAGAGGTTACACCTTGCAATCAGAAAGAGAGTGGAAGACAACATCCTCATCATCTGACTCTTGCAAGCCTAAATGCCGCCCAGCGAGCATGTTCTCCAGTGAAGCACTTGGCTGCAGTCCTGAATGCCGTTTTCTGAGCTTCTTCCCAGGTAATGTTTCTGATCCCATTTTCACAATCCTTTGGACAGGTGAGGAAGCCTGGTCTCCATCTCTTTGAGCAAACCACTCACGAAGTCCTGCATGTTACACCATCTGGATGAGCTATTTGCAATCCACCTTTACCAACTCTGTACAATCCTGGATCCAAGTGTACCATACTGGGCATACTTCCCTACACTGCACACAGGAATTAGACAACTCTGGAACAAAATCTACTATGAATAACAACTTGTCTCCGGGAGCATAAAACCATTCAACCAGGAAACTGCATGAACTTATTCCACATATCTCTCTGCATAAACCTTCAGATTAAGGAATTCATATCCTCTTTATACTGTTGCATAATTAGGCAGAAAGCTGGCAATGCTTTTGCCTACATAGGATAGGACCTACCTGCTTCCAGATACATTACTCACAAGAGGACATCTTATGAGGTTTTTCTCAAACTTCAGTTTCATGAGATCCACTGGCATGCACCTTTTCAATATATCCACTCAAACCTATTTTTATTTCTCTTCACTGCAGCCTGTTGTTCCTGCATACTGCATTCTATTATTCCAACATCACCAACCCGCTATGCATGCTAGCCTCCTAATAAGATTTCACACTGCTTGAAAGCCAAAGCAGCTTACCAGCAACACTATTCAGCATTTGTGTGACGCTGCTGTGGTGGCATGCAGGAATATAGTTTGCACCCCAACCCCTTAAATCAATCTGCACCAAGTGCTGCACTCGCGCTCGCACTTGTGAACCTCCTCGCTGCTTAAGGGGAGTAATAGTGAAGCCCCCGTCTACACAGCACACACCTTCACATACATCAACTTTCATTCGTTGCCAGCCAGTGCCTGGCTGAGACAAATTTAGCACAAACATGTTTGGCAGCATCCCTTCCCCGACACATCATGAACTCAAATCCCTCATGCTCATCCTCATGCACTTAAATCCTGAAACAGTTACATTACAGCAATGCATAGTGATACCATCAACTCAATTGTATTGTCTTTTGGTGTTTTGAGATCCGATCCAACTCGAACGAAAATATCTCATCCCAGAGAGGTTAAGAAAGTAGATGCAGTGCACTTGACAAAAGATACTTACTTTCAAGATGTGCGCGAACACAACCTGGTTGAGGAGGGCAGCTTGGATGCTCCTGAGACCGAAATAGTATGACTGGAGACAGAAGTGTCACAAATCAGGACACATTCAAATATGCAAGTTAGCAACACTATTCAGGGAAAGGATGATGAGTGAGAAATCAAGATAATAAAAGGACATTGTTTATCCAACCATGAAGCAGCAAGGGCCTCCAAACATACGTACCATAGCTTCCATCATCATTGCGACGCCAATAACGAACATAGCAAAGGTCACGAGGCCATAGAAACCTGCAGCATGCAACAATTTTGAGCATCAAGACACAAAGCTACCTCATGTGATTGCTCTAAGGGTTGCAATGAAAGTCAGTAACTGAGGACAACATGGCATGCGGTCAAAATATCACCTTAGGGTACAGTTTGAAACATTGCAACCTAATGTACAAGGAAAGACAAGCATCTCACTAACATGCGAAACCAATCTAACTGAAGCCAGTGATGAAGAATTGCAGTGTGACCATCCACCTCCTGCACAATCCTGCCATGATGAAAGCTGCAATCCCATCTGCGAACCAAGCACCAACAGCAGTCTGAACAAGTGCTATGCAACACTATGCAAGAAACAAATCAATATGCAAGACACTGAAAGTAGTCACAAGGAGGGAGAATCCAATATGCAATGAGGGAAGCAGCTTACTCATAACGGGTTTCATCCATGCCCATTATAAGCTCAAATATCTGTTCACATGTTGCTTCTATCACACCTACAACCTTCATTGCTGTGATCCGGCTCTGTGTCTGCAACCACCAAGCCTGATGTCATCAAGATTGTCTCATCTCCCCACACCAACTCTTTCCATTGGCATGCATAAGCATCTTTGCGAGTTGTAGCACAGTCACATAATTCAAACACAACCACAACTTATGAAGCCTTGAGCCACATACATTGTTGTCAAAATCTGGAACCTCCTCAAAAAACCGCAGCCCTGCACACAATCACATGAACCTCACCTCTGAATTAACCCAATATCTGATGCATCCAGTGGCATCAGATAGAAAACAGCATCATTGTAGAACACCACCAATTTTCTTAAAGGCACGTAAGGAGGTACAAACTTGCCATTTTGGCACCGGACCAAATGCCAGTGTCTTCTGCTGGCTGCAGCAGCTTCAGCATCTAGAGGACCCCACCTTGGTGGCTCCACCCTTTCACCCCAGTCATCTAGAGACCCTGAAGGACCTTGCATGACAGGCCATGTCAACATCAGGAATCACACAGTTTTCTTTACATCCACCATTCCACTTTCTCTCCCATGGTATTGAATTTTGTTCATCAGTGCCAAACTGAAACAAGCATCTTCTCACTTACCATTTGGCTCCCTTGAAACACCCATTTGTTCCTTCTCATCCTCCTCCACTTGTGACTTCCCACTTTGTCCCCTTGAGTACAAGTATACACAGGAAAAAGAACCTCAGAAATGCAGCTCCAACACTTCAGCAAGGAACTACAAAACCACTAATCCCAGCAAGCTCAATTAATGACAAAAAGATAAGACATGCACAGAAAGAGAAGAACTGCAGGTTAAAAAACCATACGGGCTTTCATGATCAGATGATGATGCAGTTCGCTCAAGCTCTACACTCTCTTTACGTTCATGAGAGATGAGCATTTGCCCTGAGCTTGCATGTTGATTTTGATACTGCAATGAGACAACTTACATCATTATGTGTGAAGCTGCCAGTGCTTAATACTCAACCAGGATTAAGTTTAGGGTGAATGCTTCTAACCGCAAAAGCAATACCTGCCCCAGGAGATGTGCCTCAGCAAAATATGAAACAGCAGCAACATAAGGGCTGCCAAAATAAGCTAATAGCATATGCCAGCTCTCACACAAGGTCATTGACTTCTCAAAGTCCGTACATAAATTGCAACCTTTGGAGGAAACAAGAAGACAAGGGTAGATTATGTCCACCTCAATGATGCACAATTGAAGCCTACGAAGAATGTGATACCAGTGATCTAGAACCGATACTATACCTGATCAATCACACGTTCTAGAGCTTCTTTCCATGCACATGCCTCCTGTATATTCAGTGCTCCCATCTGCACATAACAAAGAACCTGTAAATGGGAGAGATGTGAGTTATCCAGAGAAAACTGAACATAAGCTGTAAGGCAGACCCAAAATGAATGTACAAATGAAGGGAAAAGAAGTGGCTCCAATGTATCATCTTCATCTCTGATCCAGGGAACCAAAGTCCGAAGGTAGGTCCCAGCAAGTCTATTACTGTGTAACCAAAGAAGCTTGTACAAGATTATTGATAGAAAAGAAGTACCGTAATACGGTGCGAGCGGTCTTTCTTGCTATACACTGATAACATATACACCGCCTGTATCACAGCCAGAGAATGCACAGAGATTACTTTCCATGTTGCCATGCCATGATGCCCTTGTTTTGTGCATGCTCCTGGCAGATCATACAGTCTGTTGACAACCACTTGATCATCACACTAGGAATTGGGACCTAATCATCCCAGTGATTTTTGCAGGTTATTGCTTCAGCAAATACCAAACCTATTACATATGTGTTGATTCCAGTCTAAAATTCTGCTGTGCTGCTGACTTGGGTAGAAATAGTGCACTATGCCAGGGTAGAATTGGGCACTGTTTTGCCACAGGTCTGGCTGCAACTGATGACCAAGTGCCCAAAGCCCTTCATGCAAGTTCAAAGCCAGAGAAGAAGCATCACTGAACGTATTGAGATCTTGTAATGGTGTCTGTTGCATCACAGGCTGGTCCAAATTCACGCTACACTATTGGACAAATGCAGAGGATCAAACAGCCTCTCTTAAGCTATACTGTGAGATACTGCAAGCATCATCAGCTGCTACTCAAAAGCAGAGCCAAAACCTTAAACCCTATTGAGTCTGACAGTCATTCTAGTCCAGTTCATTAGATGATAACACATTGACACTAGTACTAAGAGGACTATTAGTCTAAAAGACCTGAAAGCAACATGTGTGCTATGTTGCAACAACATTAAACACAGAGATTTTCAAACGCACATGTCCATGGTGAGTCTCCAGTCCTCGATCATCCACTCTGCAATTTCCATCAATGGCAAGTGACTTGAGAGGGACCTGCAAAAAAAATTTTAAAAATCCATGTTGCCATGCAAGTTGAATTCTGCAAACTGCTGGCTTGCTATATGACTATGGATACAAGCTTGGTCATACAATGCTTCTCACAGGACCATCCACATTTTCCATTTGCTGGAGAGATCTAACAGCTGGTACTAACCAGACAGCCCTTGAATCTAAACCCTAATTTGTGACAAAATTGGCGATAGAGGAACTTTGTCAGATCCGAGAATGCCCGAAAAGAGAAGACCTAAGTTGAGCATATATGATGAATGTAGAGAATGCGAAAATAAAACCTGTCAAATTTGAGAGACTACCTAAATCGCACCTCTTGATCAGACGGCTTGCGCTTGTAGTAAGCCAGCACCAGGGATTCCAGCACGAAGTAACGCTTGTGGAAGAAGGAGCGGCCGATCTTGCGTCGACCGTACCTGACCATCCATCCCTCCTTCACCGTCCTCGCCATCCTTCCTCTTCCTTCTCCGCTTTCTACCCGCCGTCGCATCCGGTATTCCTCCTCCTCCTCTTCCTCCTCCTGCTGCAGCTCCTCCCCTATCACGTGCATCGGTGGCACATCCTCTCCTCCCCGTTCCCTCCAACACCACCACCACCACCACCAGCATCCTCCTCCTGCAGAAAATCCTCCACCACCACTGGTGGCATTGCCGTCGTCATCTACAGTCTCCAAACAGCTGAACAACTCTTTCCTTTCTCGCCAGGGACATTGCAACACTCTTCTCTTCTTCCTTTCCTTTCCCACAGGACTGAACCAAATGCTTACGGGTACTGCGATCGCGCAATTGTTATCACGATGCAGACAGGAGGAGCAGCTAGAATCAGCAGCGGGACTAGTACTAGTACTACTGCTGCTGCTGCTATTACAGCAGCACCAACAGCCAGGCGGCGATGCCACCAGAAGCAATTTCATTCAGATGGAGGAAACCAGGATTCCTGCTGCTGCCACATGCAGACGACGAGGGTTCTTTGCTTCCTTCCTCGTCTCCGCCATCGCCAGCAACAACGAATGCTGAGGAAGACACAACTACCCACGCCCACACAAACAAAACCAAAGCGCCAAAGCCAGTGCAAACGCTCTACGTTAGCGAAGAGTTCGTTACGGTAAATAGTAAGTAACTTAAGTTAACTAAAGTAACGTAAGCAGGTCAGGGACTTCTTTTTCTCTTTTCAAATTTGTGGGGTAGGTGGGTTGGCGATCGTCCACAAAGTGGGCCTAGCCAAATTTGGCTATAGGTCACAGAAGAAAGTAGAAATTTTTAGGAGGAAAAAATATGTTGGAACTTGGAACCTATTTTCTACATATGGCGACCTCAAAAAAACATTTCCTCAAAATTTTGCGAGTTAGGCCCATTTTTTCCAGAAAGATCCGTTTTTTTATCATTTGCACCTCCCCTTGTTTAGTGACCAGCCAGCGACGAAAAAAAGTAGAAATTTTTAATGAGGAACATGTTGGAACATATTGACTAAATATGGCGACTTCAAAGAAACGTTTCCTCGTAATGTGGCGACTTCGGCCCATTTTTTCTAAAGTTTTTTCCTTTTTATCATTTGCACCTTCACTTTTTAGTGACCAGCGACCCAAAAAAAAAAAAAGTAGAGATTTTCTATGAGGAACGTGTTGGGACCTAGTGTATAAATATGGCGACTTCAAGAAAACTCTCCTCATAATATGGCGACTTGGGCCATTTTTTTCCAGAAAGATTGCTTTGTATCATTTGCACATCTCCCAATTTTTTGTGACCAGCGAAAATTCGCCCAAAGAAACAACTACTGGGAAGGGGGCCTGGAGGGTGGGGATGGGGCAGGCCCGCAGTGTTTTTTATTTCAACAAATTTTGACCCACAAAAAAATTGGGAAATTTTTGGATATGGTTTTTCTATTGTAAATTCGACTATTGTCTCCTAAAATTCTCCAATTTTTCGACATCACAAAATTGAAAAATAAATAAATCCCTAGTC
>Ga0209611_10009633_pt1 | contig 14541 bp, 10 predicted proteins | sample S1TSphgellanicum_3_FD_187693 | JGI IMG/M metagenome (GOLD analysis project Ga0209611, IMG submission 187693) | Host-associated microbial communities from peat moss isolated from Minnesota, USA - S1T2_Fc - Sphagnum magellanicum MG (SPAdes) (version 2) | ecosystem: Host-associated > Plants > Peat... | reverse complement strand
TTTTGTTTTAAATTGAAAAAAAAAAAAAAAAAAAAAAGTGGCATCCTAGACTCTCTCTTTTTTTCCCCCTTCTTACATGGGCATGTAACAGCATTGTACTGGCATATAGGGTGCAACCTGGCTATATACATAGTATTGAATTGAGTATTGTAGCCTAGGGTCAGTTTCCACCTTGACAAAAATGAATAATTTTTTTTTTCAAAAAATGAATTCCTTTTTTTTTAAATTATATATTTTTCCATCATCTGCTATAATATTGTGATATGAGTAGGTAAATTATTCGGAGCGTAGCCAATGATAATTGTGATGATTTTCAACATGTCAACTTCATATAATTTTTCACAAAATTTCATTTGAGTATTTTGAGGATTATTTAATGATAAAACTGACCTTAGGGTAAGGTATGGGTATTGAAGAACCTAAATACCCTAAAGAGGCCTTGGTGGGGGTGGGGGTGAGGGGGTGGCGGTGGGGGACGGTGAACCAGCACCCAAGTTAGTAAGTACATGGTACCAACATGGGTGGTGTTGGCTGCTGCTGGTTCAGCCTGGCCCAGTGACAAAGGGGACGGTGCGGCCGAGATGAGATGGACGAGATTGGCCTATCTCGTCTCGTCTCGTCTCGTCTCGTCTCGCACCGTCCCCTTTGCAAGGGGCCCTTTGAAGGGGATGATGTTTTTCTCTAGTATAAAGGGCCGAGCTTCCCCGAGCCTTGTTTTCCCATGTACATATATCCATCTGTGAATACTACCCACCCCTCCGTTAGTGAATACCACAAATCATCTGCTTGTCTTCAAGAAACCATCATCAATCAATCGCTCACCATCGTCATTTCGTCAATCAATCGCTCGCTCGCTCGCTCGCTCGCTCGCTCGCTCGGGAAAAACAAAAAACTTTCAGTGTTTTTTTTCTTTGTTTTGTTTCTTTGTCAATACGTGTTTTGGTCATTCGGAGTTGCGGGTGTGTTTTCTTTCTTTCCTCTCATCTAAGCATATATACGTCGATCTAGCTAAGTCCGTCTCTCGTGTTCATTCGTATTTGCAGCAGCTCTTCATGTGATCTTGTATTCAGTAGTAGTAATCCTTCCGGCCTTTTTACAGCTGAATCCATCGATCGATCTGTGATCTGCAAAATATTATGCGTACTCTTCTTGTTTGTGAAGCTTCGTTTGTGTTGTGGTCGGATTAAGCCCAAGCTGTTGATGTTTCGGCTTTGATCTCCTTGAGGTACTCCAGCAGGCGCTAGTAGTGATCTCTAGTATTGCAATCATCTCGTGAATAGCGCTTTCAATTGAACTGATCTCCAGATCTAGTGAACGATTTACACACTGTTGCTTGTGATCGAAGAAACTTATTATAGATCTACCACCCAACACTGGACGACGACTCGAGGAGCTGTCAATCTAGCCTTGTTTTCGTCACAGATCAGTTGATCCAATTCTGCACATCGATCGAGCGCAGTATCTCTCTGCAACGTCAATCCCAAGCGCGCTTTCTCTTTGAAAACCTAGTGTCCTGTCTCAGCTGCTGCTGGTGAATATATCCTCGCGGGATCTTTGTGACAAGTTTCTTTGCACGTACTCAAAGAAGTCAGTTCAGCAGCCACCCATGATGTCCATGCAAGAGGTAAGTAAGTAATACCAGAGAGAAATTATTTCTCAGCTTCTTTCCAAATCGCGAAGCTTGCTGTGTACGAATACTAGCTGTGCAGCATCCATCGGATTGTTTGTTTGTTTGGTTTTCGGTGAACAGTTTGTTTTCGACTGCAATAGGTCTGATATTCATGAGGATTTGCGGATTGAGAAGCTGAATGGGCAAAATCTTCTAGATCCTAGTGATGGTGGGTTCTTGGTGGATTAACGATCTGCAATATAATGTGTTGCAGCTATTTTACGGCGACAGGGAGCGCACATGGATCATCCCGAGTTATCCGCAATATTATGATCAGGAATATGATCAAGCTGACTTCCCCCGCAGTGCGTATCAACAGCATCAGCAGCAGCATCAGAAATCAGTACCCCATCGCGTGTATTACCAGGATGATGAGGGAGATGAAGCAGCTTCTCGTTACCGAACACAGTACAACCAGCGATCACAAGCTGCCTTCCGGCTCCAGTCCCCCACTCGGCACAACTACCAGCAGGCGGATGATGTGCTACCTTACGCGCCGCCTGAGACTCGGTACAAGGCACCCATCGTTGAAACACGTTATGATGCTAGGCCGATGCAGTCGGTATGCCATCAATCCCTATTCGTCTTCCTTGTCCTGTACTAATGATTTCTTCACTGCTGCATACAACTGATCTGAACAAATCTGGCTGATTTAATCGTCTTAAGGATGATCATCACTTTGGATACATCACAAAATTGAGAAAACAAAAGACAATTCCTGCATCAAGGTTCGATCAATAAGCTAGTTGAGAAGAGACGAGTCCAAGTGCAAATTATTGTACAAACTTTCTAATTGTGTGATAATGTTTCCGGGGGCGGTGGCACAGCTGCAGGTTGTGGAGTTGATGGTACCCTTGTGTTGCACCAAGTGTGAGGAGAAGGTGAAGAAAGCCCTTCTAGAAATGGAAGGTGAGCCTCAGCTGCTACACTTGAAGATCAATCACCAAAAAATGAGAAATGTTTTATGAAAGATTTTTCTGAAACAGTTTTCTCCAATTTGTACACAACTTATCTACAAACATGAATGCTAAATGTTTTGTGGGATGATTGCGAATGATGCTACATCTGGAAACAAAAAACTGGGAAAAAGAAAAAGAAAATTACAATGCTCACATGTGACAATTGATAATGCTTTTTTTTTTTTTTTTCCCTTGTCTGTTGGAATGTTGTTCAGGGGTGGAAAGGGTGAAGACTGATCAGGAGAATCAAATGGTGACTGTGACTGGAATGTTTGTGAATCCCACGCGAGTGCTCAGGCGGGTAAAGAAGATCAAGAAGCGGTCGGAGTTGATTATGCCTAATTGGATACCAACTGAGAAGCATAGTACATCTAATTACGCAGTTGAGAGTGCCAAATCTTACTCCAGATATCCTCAAAGCTCATCACAGGTGCACACCCAGCAACCATATCATTCTCCTGGAAAGGATTTCAGGGGCCAGGAATTCAACTATCCGCACAACTTTTATGCCCGCCCATCTTATCATCACCATTTATAAACAAACCCATCCTTCGGCTTCATTCGTGCTTGGTATTGTAGATCACGGACAGTGCATAATTTCTGATCATTGTTGAGCTCAAATTTTGTACATTCATTTTTGTGGGTCACTAGGACCTGGTTGTTAGGGACCATATTTTATTTGAGTGCAGATTATGACACTTCTGTTGCCTTGCAAAATCTTGAAGCTTGGACACGATCAACGACTTTGCATTGCAACAGGAGGGTACTATCCTGCGAATTTTGTGCAAGATCTAAAGATTTTTTAGCTGCAGCTTGGTTTAGACTTCAGCTCTTCTGTGCACATAGAAATATGTGGCTCTTCAATTGTTGCTCCTCTAATGTTCAGGAACATTAGAGGTTTGTAAGACACCCCACCCAATTTTTGCAAAAATAAAACTGTACAGTGTATATATAAACCAGGTCTGACTAGAATATCTGGACAAAGTATGTTGAATGCTGAAGGCACTAAAAAGAGGTTGCAACATGAACAAAATGCAGCACAATCTCGAATGCAAAGCAATTTATATATCTCTGATGCAAAATGTACATAAGTTTGCTTATGCCTGCTGGTGGTGCTCAAGGTGGGAAGGATTCCTCTAATTTTTGGAGTGTACCCAATTGCATAATTTCATACTCTAATTTTTCTTCAAAGGTCTATTGTGTTCTTGGACATGTGATCCATCAGTTTAAGTTTCATCCTAATTTGATTCGATCCATGGTTGAAATCTGATGGAGATCACTTTCCACTTGTTTGTCTTCACAAGCAGTCAGTTTGCATAAAATGCCTTCTTCAACCTTTTTGAAAGTTGGATACTTGAACATTGGATTTAAATTTTGGGAAGTTGACTACATTTTCTCTTGGGACTGCATCTTAGGGGAGTTCACAATAGATGGAGATCTAGAGAAGCTTGTTGCATTCCTCCAGATAGGCATTTAGGGAAGTTGAATGAGGGATAGAAATTTGTGTTTTTTCACCAAGTGGTGAAATTTAGCCAGAAAACAAAATGCTGAGCAAAATGCCTAATAACTTTTTTTTGGGTCATTTTTGTTCAACATTATCTATCTATTAAGGAACATAGTTTGTTTGTTTGTCACATTGAAATCTTCCAAATCACACTGCCTCTTGTCATGAACTTGGTATGGTTGAAAAACCCTTGATGAGGAGGGGTGCGTTGAGGTGGTTTTGTGTTGTCTAGAGAGTATTGTAATTAACAAATCTCACTTATGATCATCAAAGCCATGGAGTAAAATATCCCATTTAAGCTATTTGTACACTTAGATGTATCTGTTAAAACAACTTACAACATAGTTTTTGCACGAGGTCCAAGTTTACACCTAATCAATCAAAAAGATCCTTCCATTGTGATGTTGCTCACTTGCAAAATGAAATATGTTGACAAATGTATTTTGTAAACCAAATTTAGAGATAGCAGCCATGCCAAGAGATTTTGGATTTGATATTTGTATTTGCCATCAAGAGCTATGATCACCTTTTGTAAGCATTCAATTTTCCTTGTATAAATCTACAAACTCTTTGAAAGATTATTGACCAATAAGAGGATCATCTTCCCCCCCCCCCAACCAAACATTCCACTTAAATGTTGCATCAATCTCCATGATCTCTAGAACATCAAGGTCATCTAAGAATGTGGAATATTCTTGAACAAATATATTAAACCACTATGTCACATTGCAAAGATTTCTATGAATTTTAATGGATATGATGCATGACTTCAAAATTTATGTTTGCCATCTAATTATAAGCAAACCCAATATGACTTCACTATTGCAAACCTTCACAGATAAAATGACTACACCTTCAACAAGTGCAAAAGTAGTAGTGATTAGAACTTGAACTAGATGGCCTAAAACAAATGGTGCCTTTTCATGAAGTTGAGGAGTTGGTGTTTCGAGCATGCTTATAAATTTGAAGCAACTCCCCAAACCCTAATCTTCTTATGTAGCGTTTAGCAACCTTTAAGAGTTGTCCTCAAAAGAATCCTCAAAAGAATAGATAGATTGTAATGCATTTTGAATGTATAGTCTAGATGGTGATAGGCTCCACGATTACAAGTGACTTGGATCCAACACATTGAGCACATGCCAAGTATCATGTTTTCAATTTCCAAGCTCAAAGAGATGAAGGGCAAAAGCTTCTTCCCCCACCCCCTTTTTTGTGCATTTGAAAGCAAAATTAAAAAGTTCCCCAAACAAACCATAACTTCCTAAACTTTTAACAACCCTCCTCCTTGGAAAAATTACAATGTAATCTTGTATTACTATCTTGATGAAAGAGCTTGTTGCAATTTTCCAAATTGTAATCTTCTTCTAGAGCTTTCAGAAACCCTAAAGAAGTTTTTTTGGGTGAAAGTACACTAAGAGTGAACCACTTTTCACCCAAAAAGGTGATTATAATGAGTATTATAATATGCACTAAGTTAAAATCATGATGGTGTTCTTTGGTTATCTTAAACACAAGCAAAAAAACTTTAAAATTTATATAACAACAATTTGGAACTCAAAGTTCATTCTGAGTTAAAATTAATCTTGATCCAACAATTAGATGAAGAAGATTGGATAAAATTAATGTACATACAATATATAACTTATAATTTTTCAATGGCCATAGGGCTTCATGTTTGTGGTTCATGAAACATTACCAAACAAAACAAAATTGAAAAAATAATGCAATGCCCATCTATAAAATCTTTTTCTTTTTGATATGGTAGTGGTTTTTTTTCTAAAAAAAGATATTATTATGCATTTATTGTTCAAAATTGCAAAAAACACACTTTTTTTTAATGAAATTTCATCCAAAAACATGAAAATCTTAAATGGTTTTAGATTTAATTTGTGTATATCAATATCATACACCATAAAAAAATTGACCCAAGATTCCATTCATAACCTTAGTTTTGAAGTATATATGCAATTTTTTCAAACTTTATGACATGTATTATTTTTTCAAAAATATACTCCATATATTCAAATTTTTCATTATTTATTGAATTTTTAAAAATAATTGATTAGATTAAGTTTCAAAATTAATCAAATATACTTAAAACAAGCAAAAATAATGCAAAATGTGATTTCCATACATTACTAAAAAAAGTAATTGCAAAAATATTATACTTGTGACTACAATTTTTGGGGGGTTTAGTGTGCTTATGCCCTTCTTTGGGGACAAATAGATTATAATGCATTCTAAGTGAATAGTTTGAAAAAAATTTGAAGTTCCTCCTCCCAAGTCCTTGACCTATTCATGTTCTTGAACTTTCAACAACCCTATCAAAGGTTTTCTTTTCTTCTAAAGTATAACATTTGGGCAAGCTTCCACCACATGTCTTTTCCTCTAGATTTCAAACAATAAATGTTTGCTCACTCCAAGATCAAAGTTCTATCATCTTTAGATGTTCCAATTTTTATGATCATGACCTTTGTTCAAACCTAATGAACAAATTGTTACAACTTGAAAATTGGTAGAAAATCGTATTCAAATGAAGAACTTCAAAGGATCATGTTCTTCTAATTAGATTTACTTCTTATTAAAATATGATATTTATGATACAAAAAGGCTTTGGAATATAAAGAAATATGAAAAAACACATGAATATCGTGAATTGGCTTTAGATATCCCTTGGACTAAAGTTGATTCCATCCCATTTGATAAGGAATCCAATTCTTGTACAAAATCAATTGACATGGCTAGGATTGGAGACATGTTATTTAAACATGTCCAAGTAAACATGTCTAAAGGTACACCTTGTTTGACTCAGGCCAAACATCCTTTTATTTGTCTGATGTGCCAATCCTTTGCAAACAACCTACCTTCATCCTACCTATATATGGTTGCTCTATGTAGGAATCCCCATCATACCAATATCAACTTCACCTTCTAGGCGTAGATGAAGGAGTATTACCTTCTTAATTACTCCCCAAAAAAAGGCATTTGAAAAATCTTGACCAAGATGTTTAAATAAAATCAAATTACCTAATTCAAGAAATGGTGGACAATCCTTCAAAGTTAACAAATTTGTCCTTGATGATATATTAACAAGCTCAATGGCAATGATTGCATCAATCCTACTAAAGTAGAATGGATGATAAATTTATTAAGCAATCTATGGATTTCTTAGATGTCATCACTGAATGTGTATGTGGGGTTCACCTAGAACAATCACATGTGTGATATGTGTGAATGTGTGGTTCTATCTAAGCTTCCAACCTTCAATATTCGTCAAGAAAATTGGGCTTAAAAAAATAGGTCATGATGCCCCCCATGAACTCTTCAATAAAAACAAAGGTGATCCTTGCCTTCAATGTCCAAATGTAGTCAACGGGAAATCTTTCATGTCATCAAATCTTGCAACAACATGATCCCCCACATTATATCATATCCCATTGAAGAATCAAGATTGCATTTAACATCTTCTCAATCACTTCATCGAATAAGTTAGTGATCTCTACAATAAGGACCTTTTCTCTCATGTCTAATACCTTTGTGGATACATCTTTGTTGTGTTAAACATTGTGCTTGACCTTTTCCCAAAACACCACCTTATAGAAATTCCTTTTTTTCTATTAAATCTATGATGGCAAAAATTGTTTCAACTTCCAAAGTTGTTGAATTTTCTCCTTTAAAACACAAGCAAAATGCCCAATCCATGAATCAATGGACACGATGCACCTATCAAACATTCACATCCAAATGAAACAAAACCTTAAATTAAACATTAACAACCTTGGAAACCAACATTTATGCCATAATCACAATTCAAAGTACTTTGTACATGTAACTACTCACCCATTGTATTCCCACCATGCCTTTGAAAAAATATCATCAAATGTTTGTGGTACTCATACATAGTTAGTTGAAGAGAGACAAGACAATCCCTATCAATTTGTAGTTGTTTTTGTAATGTCATGATACCAAGGTTGTATAATGTTCGACATGAAATGCATCCATTTGGACATTAACGTTAATACCGAATGTCCCATCAAATAGGGTCAACATAGGGTCAACATAGGGTCAACCTAGGTCAAAGTCCAAGTCAAGCTGCTTAGGGCAAGTTTAAAGCAATCAATATTCGTGTCATTTGATTGCCCTAAACCTTGTGGCAACCAAAATGATGGTCGATAATTAGAATGTTATGATTAAAATTTAAATATTTGGTTCAACAATCAAAAAATGATTCAACTTAATACAATCACTAAATCAATGGTGGAAATTGAATGACTATCAACCAAACAATTAAATTTTTTGGGCAACGACCAAATATTTATGGCCATTGCATCAATGGTGGAGAACAAGCCACCATTAATCAAATGAAAAAATTTCAAGGTAGTGATCAAAAATTTCCAAGTGGTAATTGAAGAATTTTGGTGCCTAGTTTGGCAATTGAACATTAAATGACTAAAAATTTTCAATCACCAAACAGAATTTGACCCAAAAATTTTTGTCATCAATTGAAAAAAATGTCAACATTTGACTTGATGAATGAAACTAACACATCTAAATGAATGTCAATAAGATGAACAACACAAAATGGGCATGTCAAGTCCTTTTGAACAACCTTACATGATACATGGAATAGGTGATTTCATTCCTTGTATTGTTGGTCTTGATGTGTACATAGCTCAATATTTTTAACTCAAACATGTAGCACCAATAAATGTCATGTGGCTCATGTCTTTTGACATCATTAAGTAGTTCATTATTACCTACCAATAATCAATAAAAGAAAAAATTCAATTAACATCAATTAATTAAAACGTACAATATTTTGGGAAACAATATTCAACATATCAATCCATCAAATTTAAAAGATTCATCATTTGTGAAAGTTAAATTAACTACATGTGTAGGTTTTAATGGTGCACCATTAAGGCGTAACAATTTTTCTAAATGAATTTTCCATGAAGAAAAGAAGTTACGATCAACTATGAATGTGGATTCATTTGTCCACCCATAAGTGCAACTATGACAAAACATAACCTAGCAATCTCTATCAAGATGACTCCTATCACACAAATGGGATCATCCTTAATAAATCCCAATTAATCCAAGATAAAAGGAAGATCAAGCATAATGAAATTCTTTTACTTTCCAATAGGGTGTAAACAAAATGAGGTGAACAACTTAGTTACCTTATCAAAACTAGAACAAGTTGATTTAAAATAGCAACAAACCCATAATAAAATTGTGGAACAATGAGTGTTTTCATTTCAATCATTAAATATAATAAATATGGGGTGCAAACATAATAACATGAACCACACCCGCCCTTTTGGGATTGTTTTTAAATTATTTTATTTTTGGAATATTTCACAAAAAGTTTCAGAAAAAATCTTTTAAAATCATGATAATTTTTTTTATAGTATTTTGATAAGGCTTGCATTAAAAATTTGTCAAAATATGTCATTTAGAAAAAATTAAAACTATTAAACATGTATTTTTTAAACTTGTATTACTTAAAAACATTGGTTATAGTGCTTTATTAATGTTTTTTCATATTTTTTATTCATTTGATTAATTTCAAATGTATTCACAAGTTCCCATGATATATTATGAATGTTATCATATAAGTAAATCTTACAATTTCAACAAGAAATTAAATTACATTTTCAATAACCTGGAACATCAAACACCGGTTACACTTGTTGTGGTATGTGTTACCATGATTGCACCCTATGGTTACACTAATGTGCATTGATTTTCATATTTCAAATTGTAAGTAGGTTTAAGTAAGTTTTTCAAAATACAAGTAGCTTTTGACATCTATTTTTCATTATGGGCTTTTGGTTTCAAGTAGGTGAAAATAGGTTCTTACAAAAAAGAAATAGATTTTTTTTTATGACTTGCTAAAACATATGTTGATCTTCATTTCCTAACTTATGACATATGCTTTCATTAATTTTTCTAACCAAAAAGTAGGTTTGAACATGTTGGTTTCAAAAAAAATTTAATCTATTTTTTTTTTTTTAATTTCATTTTTTTTGAATTAGATTCTTATTATAGAGCAAACTAATGTTACTTGACACATACTTTCACCTAATTTGATGTTACTTTATGGTAGTTATATGAATTGTGTAGGGTTAAAGTGGAGATGTCTACTTTTTCTATATACTATATCTTGTTTTGACCCAATATCCAAATCAATCATTGATGTGAAAAGGCCATTGAATAGCTAAGTTTCATGGCCTTTTGATTTTTTTGTGATTTTAAACAAAGCAATTTTGAACTCTAATTCCTTACCATGAATATTATCTTAGAAATATGTAACAAACTTTTTGAAAATATGCATGATAAACCAATTCCAAAACAAATCAAACCCATGCACAAGGTATAAAGTCTCCATAACTTGGAGACATGAATGATGCACCTATATCAAACTTGGATGGTTTCCATATTTCTAATTTCTTGAAAAATACTTGAAGTGCTTTAGAGTCCCAATGGATGATCAATTTGATACCTATTATTAAAACACATCACCCTATGATGGTAAACCTGTTCTTCCATCTAATCACACCAACATGCATTGTAACCTCCAATCGTGAAACCAACAACTAGGTGGGGTAATCTTGGTTACAATCTTATACAATGAACGATGTCATATGAGGGCAAGAACTAAATAATTGAATGAGAGGGGTATGGGTTGGTCACCTTCCAAAAAATCTAAATCAAGGCCTTACACAAATGATTCCAAAAAGACATTCATCATGTGCTCTTATGAACCTTTAACAAGTTTTTTGAATGAAAATGGGATGAAGAAAATTGAGATTGGAAAACTTAATGTGCTCTATTTTCCCCCATTGAGAACTTAGACTTCAACCACCCAAATGTCTTTAAATGTGATTGTTGCTATTAAAAATTCATCCCAATGGGCAACTAAAGCAATATTCCAAGGGTCACCCTACAAGAAAAAAAGGGCCAAATTTCCAATTTAGGTCTAGCTTTTGCTCATAACATATGAAATAATTACACATGGAAGGTAAATTTTAAAAATATTGAAAAAAACACTTTGAAAATAATATTAGCATTACCAAATAGAAACATTGCCATAAACATCAAAATTTTCTACACCCACTAACATAATTAACCAAAGAGAAAAAAAATTCAAATAATTCAAAAAAAAAGAAAATTTCCAAGAAAGTGCCATAGAGACATAACAAGACACAAAAAGAAATCTTATCTTTTTCCACCTTCACACATTGTGGCTATTGTTCGATTTGATTACATTTCAATTACATTTGGTCATCTTCAGTTTACAAGTGGTTTGTTACACTAATCAATGGTTAATATTGTTCATAGTTGTTATGTTCACTATGTTGTTCAAATATGAGTATAATTTGGACCTATTTAGCTTTTTAATAATTTCAAATTGTTGATGTGAAAATTAATGTAACCTTTAATTTCATTTATACAATGCATTATAATGAATTAATGATTTTTTTGACATTCTTGTACTATCAACATGATACATGAGTTGAACCATTAATTTTAAACATGTTGAAACCATTATTTAGAAATTGCATTTTACACTTACCATAATTTATTAAAACACATGTAACAATTTTAAACCCACATTTATAATATAATGAATTAATAAAATTATTTCACATCTTTTCAATTATCAACATGTGCACATGAATCGACCCATTCACTTTTAATATGTTAAAACCATTACTTGCAAATTGCATCATGTTTTAATATAATAAAACACATGTTACTCAATGTTTTGTATTTATAATTGAATAGTTTAATTATTTTTTCCACATTTTTTGAACTGTCAACATCTTTACTTGAGTTGAATCATCCACATTAAAGTTATTGAAACCACTATTCAAATGTCGCATATTGCATTTATTAATATATATTAAAACACACATAACAACTTAATGCATCACATTTATATTTGAATGGGTTAGTGAATGTGTTGAATCCATTACTCATGAGTTGCATTTTGCATTCACCACAACTTTTTTAAACACAAATATAAAAATTTGCCAAGTCTCATATTTATATTGAAATAGGTTAGTGATTAAGTCAAAATGTTCATGCATGCAAAGTTAGGATGCATGTGAACCTTTACATTACAAAAATTTCATATATTAAATTTTTGTGCATTTATGTAAATTAGAATGTATGTTTTTCCCTATTTTTTTATAGGCATCATGGACAAGTTTATTATTACAAATATTCTTGATGTCACACCAAAAAACCCCAAAACAAATCCTTAATTTTTTCCCCATTTTTTCATCTTGGTGTATAAAAACAAATCCATGTTTTTAAGAAAATATTAGAATTTTTAATTTTAAAATATTAATATTATTATCATATAAAATTATCAATATTTTATATTTATTATTTTTATTTAAAACATGATTTATTAATTTCTTTAAACTTGTTTTGTTACAAGTTTATGTTTAAATATTTAGAAATAACTTTCGAATTTTCATTTTTTTAAATTCAAATAAATGAATGCGTTATAAATGGTGATAATAAAAGTGATATCATTTTAGTTTTTTAATTTTATTTTTAAAAAATCTTCTCCAAAATCATCCACAAAAAAATTTAAACATGTTTTGGCAATAAACCATATATGGAGGTACAAATTTGTAAAAATATTTATATAATTTGGCTACAATTCTTTAAACCCATTGTAAAAATATATATTGTAAAATAAATAAAGATGTAAAATAAAATAAACTTTTTATTTTTTTCTTAAAATATAAAAATTATTTTGTTAATGTTGATGGACTTTTTTATGTTCTCAAAATGGTGGAAATTCACCACAAAAAAAAAACACTCAATTACATCATTAATATTTATTTTGAAATTTCAAAAAGATTGGACAAGATTTTTAGTGATCTCAAATATTAAACTTAAAATTTTTCAAATACATTTGATGTTCAAATTATTTATGTGTTTAATGTTGGAATTATAAGAATTATTTTCAAACTTTTATTCATTAAAAGGAACATTTCTTTTTTCAATTTTTGATTTCAAATTTTTGGCATTTGTTTTGTTGTTTACATTTTTAAAAAAAATTGCACTATGTTTTCCTTCTTTTTTCAACAAGAATTGCAAAGGGAAGAAAATTTGAAATAAAAAACCATGTTGGATATTGAGGGTTGGGTAATGGACCCAAATTTCACAAAATTAAATTGCTTTTACTTTTACAAAGGAATAAAAATGTAAATTAAAATATTACATCATTTATATATTGCAAGTTTTTTTCAAAGTTGTGTAATTAATCATTTGTATTAAAGTATGATTTATTTGTTAAAAACATATGGTCTTGATAATTAAGTGGCTATATTGACTACTTTATTTTTTTTTGTTCTTGTGGCATTTTTGCGAATTTCAGGGGACAACATCAAGAAAGGATTTTTTTAAAAGAAACTTTCTTCTATCAAATTTAAAATATATATTGTCAATTTTTTACAATAAAACATAGTATGCATTTCTAAAAAAATTTGACATATTATTTTATGTATTGAAAATAAAATTGTAAAATATTTAATGAATGAATGAATTGATTTTGAATTTACAAAGATTTTAAATCAATTTAAACAACAAAAAATTTGTAGATATATTCATGACACGTAATTTCAAGTTTTTTTAACCTTTAAAATTTAATTTTTGCAAAGTATAATTTTTTTTGGAATACATTATTGAATGAGCTTCAAGATCATGTTTTAATTTGTAGCATTTGAATACATTTTGAAACAAAAAATTTATGTTAAAGTTCGAATTTCCTAAGGAATTTAATGCCAACCACAATAAATTTAAAATTTTTCTATTTTGTTAACAAAGTTTTGAAAATGGATTGATAGTTAAAACCTTGGTGTGCTTCCATGAGGTCTTGGGTTCAATCCTTGATGGGTGTGTGTATTAATGTACTTCAAAAAAATGAAATTTACAAACATGTACATCATAATGAATATACAAACATGTACATCATGGTGAATCATGTCAAATTTGTTTTTGACAAAATCAAAAGAAAAACTTTGAAAATTTTTCACAACATGTATCTTATATATTAATTCACTTAGTCTATGCGTCTGTCTGACACGACAATTCTGCTGCAAAAGCATTCTATGGTAGAACCGGCCTTTCCATTTTCTATGGCAGAACCGGCCTCTGCATTTTCTATGGCAGAACCGGCCTCTGTATAATTTTGGCGCTCCGGGTCGTGGTGGCGGAGAGACACACGCCAGCCATCGATCGCGTTTGTTAGTCCGTCTGTCTTTATCTTACTTTAAGTTACCCTGGGGGGGGGAGAGGAATAAAGATGTTATAAAGTGAGTTAGGAGCGTTGGATCGGGAATCGAACGGGTGGAATGATGCTTTTTAGGGGTAAGTATCGT
>Ga0209611_10009630_pt1 | contig 14543 bp, 11 predicted proteins | sample S1TSphgellanicum_3_FD_187693 | JGI IMG/M metagenome (GOLD analysis project Ga0209611, IMG submission 187693) | Host-associated microbial communities from peat moss isolated from Minnesota, USA - S1T2_Fc - Sphagnum magellanicum MG (SPAdes) (version 2) | ecosystem: Host-associated > Plants > Peat... | reverse complement strand
AATTGTTCCCATTGTTCACCAAAAAAGTCGCATCCTAGTTGTAAATGACAATACGTATATGACAAGTCAAAGGATGAAGGCGTATTTTGTTGACTTTTTCCTTCATCCAAAATTCGTTGTCGTTTGCAACTAGTGTTGTTTGCAACTTGTCCAATGCAACTATTAAGATTTTAGTTGCAAATGTCGCTTGCAACTAAAACTTAGTCACATGGACCAGTTGTAAAATGGCCATTTTCTACTAGTGTGGTGAACTAGTCACAATGTCAATGAATGAGCAACCACCCCTCTAGGCTCTAGCACATCTATTAGACCTTAAAGAGATAAAAGAGCCATGGGTTATAAAACATAGGTACTGCCTTTGGAAGGATTTTTTGAAAAGAGATTATAATTATGTTGCAAAGTGGAATTCTAGGGCAAGAGAAGAGCGTGAAAGAGAAGTAAGGAGTCTAAAAATAATAAAACATTAGGATACATTATAGGGAAGAGGTTTGAATGAAAAAAAATTTGCAAAAAGATATGCAAGAAAGCACACATTGTGAGTTGCAACTATAGACAACTGTCATGTTTGTTATTAAATTGGTGAAAAGAATAGTGGTGAAGAGTCTAAACATAGTGGTTCCTACAGTTTTGATGTTGACGATTTTTCCAATTTGTATCATTCAAAACTAACTTTGAAAGATAGAAGAGAGAAACTTCAAAGTTGAAAAGTTGTTATATTATAAGGAAGTTTCAAAGTGTTTCAAGAAAAAGAACGAGCATACTATGATTATGAATTAGAAAAGAGTCATTTAAAAATGAAAGAATTCTTGACAGCCCAAGAGATAAAAGAAATTGCATTAATATTTAGAAGAATAATAATGTAAATTGGAAAGCAAAGTGTTACAAACTGGGTTAGAGTTTTTTTTTGTTGGTTTGTATCGATAACCTACAGAACCACCGTATCAACATTTGTTTGCAATTTTCTAGAACATGGAATATAATTTGTTTTAAGACACAGATTATTGAAATGAATTGAAACCCGAAAAGGCTAATGCTCCTACTACTTCAAAGCACCAATGGGTGAAGGAGTTGGAAAATCCAATTGAACTGAAAGATCTTGAGACGATTAATTTCATCAATTGCATGCACGACATGATATGAACAATTCTGAAGCGGGAAGTGCAATGGGCAAAGAAAGTAAGGCTCACTCATATGCGTAAGTTCAACTAGACACACGTTGATTTGCGTGTGATTATAGAGATGATTTGCAATTATCGAGTTACAAAAGAGGTCACAAAATTGAAAGGTAAGGTAGTCAATTTGACCATTGAAGGCATTACTAAGGTTTTCAAGTTGCCTTCTACTAGGATTGTAACAAGAGGAAAGGAAGGTTATAGCACAACCATAGCCAAATATTTTTTAGGAGGAGAAGAAGAGCATTACACTCCTCATTCTAGCTATTTGATATGTAAAGCCAATGGACCACTGAAGGTCATGAGACTTGAATCCTTGATAGAAATTCTCACTCTTAGACAGGGAAACAAATATGCTCCTGGAGCACTTGTTGTCGTTATCCAAGCTATAGAAGAAAGGGAAGTGAATGTGGTTTGCACAAAAGTTACAGAACGAAATTTTAACTCTGCAAAGGAAAACATGTAAATTAGGAAATCCCTTAATCGGACTAGCCCTTACCATTGTAGGAACATACCATTTAGATCATTTTGTTGAAAATTTAAAAAGACCTATGACAACATGAAGAAGATATCGGTCTAGTGATGGCAGGGTTGTTATAGATGTGCATGTCGTAATGTTTGAACCAAGGCAGAAAAGGAGTAGTAAAATGAGTAAACCAACCCATCCATAGCAGTCAAAGGTATCTCCAATGCTAGAGGGGAATATCGATAATCCTTCTATTGATAAATAAAAAAATTCAACGTCATTGGAGTTGGAAATTGAAGCTATTGGAGAAGGCAACAATGTTGAAAAATGTGTAGCAAATATAGGGATTTTTTAGGAAAAAGAAATGGTGAAAGTAGTAATGGAACTACAAACAAAATCTCTGGAGGTTACCACAAGTGTTCTGGAAAAGATCGACAAACTAGTTGAAAAAGCAAAAAAAAAATTCCAACAATACATGTGAATACCAACAAGGAGCAAATTGAGGAGGAAGTGGTTGTTATAGGAGCAAAACAACCATAAAAAAAAATAAAGCAGGGCAAAACGATATGCATTGAGATGGCAAAGAAGGAAATTGATAAACCAAGTCAAGTTGGTGAGTTTCAAATGTCCTTAATCACTACTATTGTAATGTTAGGAGTAGGAAAAGAATGGGAAGACATTGCATATCGATTTCTGGTAGCAGTAAAGACAACTCAAAACTAAGAAATCCAACAACAAAAGAGGTATACCCAACAGCTGGAAGAGAACATGAAAATGAATAAACAAATTGAATAACTTAAGAAGGAAATAGATGATGAACGTGTTTAAGATGAAATCGATTTGCAGCAAAGTAAAATCCATTAGAAGAAATAAAAAATATTAAAGGTAGCAGAGAAAATTTTGGAGCTGCAAGAAAAGATTATGGAAATGAACAAGCATTCTAAGGAGATGCAGAAAGCAATAGAAGATTCAAAAGGACTAATAGAAGTAGAGAAGCAGCAGACAAAAGAAGCTCGATTGGAAATCATAGTAAAAGCAAATGTTGAGATTAGATATCACGATCAAAAACTTCAAAACTTCAAGGAAGAAAAACAAAAACTTTACGAGAAAATTGAGATGTTTTAGGAGATAGTTAACGCAAAGGACAAAGCAAACAAGGATTTCAAAGAAATAATGGAGAGATTTCAAAGATCTTACAATGAGTTGTGGGGAAATTTTCGTGTGAAAGAACAAAAATTCAATAAGGAGTTGCATGTTAAGGATGTGAAGCTGCAAAGTCTAGAATTACTTCACAAAACCTTAGGGAAATGCACATATTGGGAGAAAATTACTACAAAGAACCAAGTTAAGGCTCTTCTTTATGAACAATTGGTAGGGCAGATGGAGCTTAATGTGAAAACAACATTGGAGGAAGGGTAGGTTGAGATGAGGAGATGGCATTTTGACTAAACTAAAGGTTACATCAAAGCTCTTAATGCAACGTATGTCAAGATCCAAGAACTAGAAAATCAAATGATGAAGAATAATAGGAGAAGGAGATGGAAGTAATAGACAAACCTAAAGATGATGAGACGACTCCCATTGGGAAGTTACTCATGAAAGGAAAGGAAGTAACATAAGAACCAATGACTTAGAAAGAACATAAGGATATAGCCATAGGGATGGAGATCAAATGGATAGAAACCAAGAATCAGAAATCAGTTTATGAATTGGTGGCATCGTGGGGGGGATCACCAACAGTGGTAAAACAAGTCAACATTAAGCCTTGTTCCTAGAGTGATATAATACACATGATGTTAAAAATGGAATAATTTTATCCTCTGATGCCAAACCTTGAAGTTTATTACTTGTTTTACCAATTGCCTATGAGTTTTAGATTAGGAGTTGCTTTACCAATGCTTGGTGCACACATCACCAAGAAGTAGCTATTGGCAATGTGGAAGATTGAAGACTTGGAATGGAGATAGTATTTAGCTTATAGTATCATCTGTGGTTATATTTGGTACAATGAACCAAAGGGTTATGAAGCGATGGAGTTTACAATGGGCTGTTTGGGGTTGTATGCATTGAGATATTACCATAGATTGGAAATCGAATATTGTAGCTATTATCGTCACCATCAAATCGTTAGATGTGGATGTCCAACCTTCACAATGATGCCAATTAGTGAAGTATCAGATCATGTAGTAAGCCGAGCAAAACAAGTTCCTAAGGAGTGGAAGAAGACAACTGGGACTTGTTAACAACTCACAAAGATGGAAGAACTAGGTGCTCAAGCAATGGAAACCATTCAGTGGAAAACTAGCTATGAGTACACAGAGATCAAGCAAAAGACACATATATTAGTACATGTCCATTGATGCTACATGCTACCATTGCAAAGACAACATTTAGTGAAAAAGTTGGCAATTCGACCGCATATTGGGAGGCTAAAGTAATATAACAATGCCTTCCACATCCACTGAAAATGTGAGAAACTTGAAAATACTAATAAGGAAAAACCATCACAACCACTAGAGACATGGCATAATCATTAGATAGTGAAATCGATGACTTCTTAACATTGTCTCAAATATTTAAAGACCTTGTTGTGTGACGACACTACAATAGATAAAAGGGGGATAATGTTAGGAAAATGATTTTTTTTACATAGCAAATTGGCAAAACGATTCGACAAGACTAGGCATTATTATAAATCAATTTGACAAACTTCAAAGTGACATGATAAAGTAATAAGTAATGTAGACAAATTGAAATATAGCAACATAGCAAGTAGTACAAATCGACTTACCAAAGTCAAAATGTCAAGGGTAGTTAGATGGTTAGAATTGTCAATTGAACTATAAAAGGGAGAAAATAATAATGTCTAGGGGGGTTATTGACACTTTTGTAAATGAGGACTTTTGATAGAGACCCACGTTTTTGTGTACTTTGGGGGTTGGTGAAAAATAAAAACTTCCTTTTCCTATAGACCTATTTCTTCCTTCATTCCATGGTGTGTGATGATAATTTGTTGTTGTCCAAGTTGTTGTATTTACATGGTATCTACTACAATGTGATAGGACCCTAGCCATGACACTTTATTTTAATTTAATTAATATAGTTTAAAAGAAGTGACAAAAAATATTCCTTACACTCACATAATGTTCAAGCCAAGTTTGAGTTCATTGAGTTCAATGTGGTTGACAAATACAATTATTCCATTGTTTTAAACTAAGATTTCAACCTTTGAAACTTTGCAAGATTCACAAGGGCTTTTGGATTCTTCAATTTGAATTATGTGAAAAAATTTGGCTACCACACAAGAACACAAGAATGTAAGTACATGTCATCCATTTGCATTACACCACAAGGTGAAAGCACACTACACAATCCTTTTTTAGGTGTCACACTTGTAGTTTTTCTTGCATATCTTTGAAACTTAAATATAAAATGTTAATATTTTCATTGAAATATTAAGAAAGGGACTCACATATGTAATGGTAATAAAGTTGGCATTTTAGAAATGCAAAAAAAACATCAAAATCCTAAATATTTAATGAGTAATGGACTTCTAAATCTTGGTGATGAATTTTGTCATGTCCTACAAAACTCATAAATATTGACTTTTATCTTACATTGTGTTAATCTTATGTATTTGCAACTTTGGGATATTGAATGAATTATGTTTAAAAAATCAAAGATCCATTGATGAATCAAATGTGATTTTAATTTGTTATGTTATGGACTTTTCAAAATCCCAAAAATTGTAATTATTTTAAAAGCCTTTTAAGCATTTAAAAATGATTATTGTTAAAAAATTTCCTCTTTTTTATATGTCTTGTAACATCATGACTTGAAATTGGAAATGGAAAAAATAAAATCTTTTAATATAATATAAATATTCGTATTTTAAACTAGTTTCCAACTACACTAGAAAAGGATTTTGAAAAAGGATTCCAATCTGTCGAAACTTAGCCACTCTAATGTGCTTTCACCCCACATGGGACCACTAGACAAAAGATCAAATTCATATTAACATGGTTGTAAGATAGGGTGGTTCACTTTTTGTGACATAATCTAGTTTTATGTAGAGTGGTGTGCATTTACATGTTATTAACATGCCATAAAAAGAATAATTTTCCAAATTTGTGGCTAGATTTAAATTTTCAACTTGAAAAAGAAGACATCTATAATTAAAAAATTCAACATATATACACCGAATATATAATAATGCATTTTTTAAGTTGAAAAATATTGAGTGGTTTGTTGTTTGTGCTTATATATACATGCATTTTTGTGTATGGATTTCATTTGGGATATTTTATAAGGACTCAATATATGATATGTTAAAACAAAAATAACATATGTGCAAAAAAAATATTAAAAAACATTTAGCCAAAAACGTTATGGACTTTTGAATGGTTTAAAATGAGCCATATTTTTAGAAGTCCATATATCATAATCATTTTTGAGTGGATTTCAGTTTTTATTTTCTTAACATGTACATTAAAAAATTCTTTTACAATGGTTATTCTTCATATGGACTTTCTAGTTCATTTACCACCATGTAATTGTCCACTAAATTATTGATATAAAATAGACTTCCATTTTAACACTACCATAGGGACTTTTAGGGAGTGGAACAATTGCGGGAAATGAACCACCCTAACTTGCAATTGCCCATTAATCAGGGTTCCATCAAATACACAAATGGAAGTACACAATAATTTAATTCTCAAAATTAAGTCTCTACATTTGTTAAAGTTGTTGAAACACCAAAAAAAAGAACTCAAAATCCATTTCCCAATACATGTTCTTTTTGTTATGGTCTACCAACCACCTACATCAAGCACTTAGTCTTTTCATATTAGCCTTTGGATAGGTTTTAGTCACTACATCCATGGGAACAAATGAACACAATTGACCTTTAGCTTTCAAAGCATAAAGGTTAGATTAAAAAGGTTCAAAGCATTAAAGTTTAAATAAACCACCTATGTTAATGTCATTTGCCAAGTTAAAAAATAAACAAAAAATTCAATTTTGTTCTTATTAGGTAGTTGTGAAATATATTAAAGGTCCATAAAGCACCTAACTATGCAATAATGCATCAAAATTATAGTCACTTGTAACCTAAACATAATCACAAATGTCCTTTTTAAATAAGTTGTTAAAAACTAATTATGTTTTTACAAAAAACCTAAAAAGAAAAGGCAAGATGTTGTAGCCTAAAGCTTGAACTTAGAGTCTAAAGTTGGAACTTAGGATGGTAAAATGTCTTTTTCCTATACACATGCAATAAAACCCAAGAATTTAACCAGTAGAAATCATTTTAAAATCAATATCTCCCACATTCTGAATCAAACTTTTACCAAATAAATTCCATTAAATCCTATTCATCAAGATCTTTCCAACAACACCAAAGGAAAATCCCAATTCTTCTGAAATTTCTATTTAAAATTTAATTTAACTTTCAGTAATGAAATCATTCAATATTCAATAACTTTTACACCACAACTCCAAACACCATGAAACTAAGCCAATGCACCCCTTTTCCTTGAAAACTTTCCAAGGAGACCAATAACATGATTTGAAGCATCTCAGTTTGGTGGATTTCATAATTACAAAACAAAATAAAACAAACAAACAACCTTGTTTCATAAATAGATGATATAACATTTGTTGAGTAATATAATGTGGATTCCATTATAAATGTATTTGATGGTTATGCTTTTAAATGCCATTATTTTCAATATGTTTTAACTATATTACTATTATCATGCTAACATCCACCCCATGGTCATTGTTTTAAAATATCATTATTATTATTATTATTGGTAAATTAACTCAATGTCGTTGACGACATTGGGTTTTCTTTTCCTTTCCAAAGGTGTCACAACTACCCTCAAACCTATAATTATAAGCACCATGGTTGACAATGGGTTTTTGAAATAGATTAAAATTCAATTTCAAGCACCTTAATTAGCTATAGACAACAATGAGGTTGTTTTTAATAATGATTTATTTTCAAGGTGCCCTAATTTTTCACTATATATATGTCTATAATGTTGTTAACAACAAGGGGAAAGGGGTTAATAGTCATCCCATGACAAAAAAAATTTAATTCCTTAACATAGTTGATGAAAATGATTTTTTAAGCAAAACTTACAAAATTATTTTGGTCCCATCATCATATTTTTCCCTATATAATCACATTATCCATTATTATTAAATGACGCTCAAGTTTGAAATATTAATACTTGGACAACAAATGAAGATGGATATAAATAAAAATTTATTTTCAAATCATGGATGAATTTCATCCAATGATTTATTTATTTAATCCCATTCATAAATGAAATTCATCCATGCAAAAAAATCATCCATATGAAATTGTTCATTTATGGACACATTCATCCATGTAGGTGCATTAAATTCACATTAAGTTTTAAACTACAAGTTCAAAGCTCCAAGCTTGAGCTCTAGGCTCATACACAACCCATCCTTCTATAAAGAATAATGCATCAAACAAACAATTGGAAGCCCACATTGCCATTTGACCTATAAACTTAATCATTGGATTTGTTAGTACTTAAGGTTGTTAAATTGCAAAAGGGAAGCAAGTTTAGAACCAAGTTTCTTGCAAACATGTACACCTTCTATTAGGGTTTAGACCAAGTTCCTACATCAACCATTTAATCATCTTGAATCAATCACTAGGCAATTTAATATATACTTGATCCTTTCGATGCATTTTAGTGATTAATTGGGGTTAAAAAATAAAACATTTGTTTATAATGTCATGCATCATGAGGACATAATTGGATGCATAAGGACTACAAGAAACTTGATTGGAAGGACATAAATGATAATATTGTAGATCAAACATATAATCATAATACATAATCACTTATTATTTTGGGACTTAATCATTACATTTGTCAACCAAGTTACTATTCAACACAAAAAAGTAAAGATTCATCAGAACCTTTTGGTGGCACATTCTCCTTCTATGTGGGTTTGCCTGTTATTTACATCAACATGAATAATCTTTTCAAGTCAATAAAAAAAAATACAAGGACTCAAAACCAAGTTTATTTGACAAGTGCATTTTCCTTTTGTCACCATCACCCAAACACATACATTAATCACATCCTAGTCCTCTAGAATTAGACACCATATAAATGTGAAAATAATTCAAGCATTGATGTAAGGAGTCAAAGCCCTTTCTAAGCACATTCTCCTTTGGTCAAGGTTTGCCAAACACATAGAACATCCACTTAGTCCTTTGGAACTACGAGATAGATCAATGAGGAGTATTGAAACAATAAAGTAAAGACTCAAAGCCTTTTCCAAGCACATACACCTCCCACTTAGTCTTTTGGAAGTAGTTGCTAGATTTAGGAAGGTATTTGAGCACCAAAGCAAGGACTCAAAGCCTTTTTCCAATCACATTTTAATATGTAAAAGTTTGCCAAGTAGATACACCTCCCACTTAGACCTTTGGAAACAATCATTAGATTTATGAAGGTACTTCAACACCAAAGCAAGGACTTAAAGCCTTTTTCCAAGCACATTCTATTTATCTCAAAGTTTGCCAAACACCTACACCTCCCACTTAGTCCTTTGCAAGTAGTCACTAGATTTAGGAAGGTACTTCAACACCAGAGTAAGGATTCAAAGCCCCTTTCCAAGCACATTCTACTTATCTCAAAGTTTGCCAAACACATACAAGGTGTTTGCATGCTACAATGGACCCAAAATTTATCAGAATGTTGCAATTTTTAGTACAAACAAGATTTGAAAATTTTGGCGACATGATTAGAAAAGGAACAGTGGTCAAAAGGTGTAGTTAAAGGTGGTTCACATTTTAATCTATCATTATGTTGTGAAATTAGTGTTAATAAGAATGATGTCATAGTCCTTTAGAGTATATCTGTAACATGTAGTTGCCTGTCACATAACCATTGTTTTACAAAAGGACTAAGAAACACTTCTTTTAGTTGGAGATTTTCAATACAAAATTTGCACATTAATGTATATATGTACAAAGAACAATCTTCCATCAAAATTCTTTCAAATTCATTGAAAATCATGAAATTAAAATTAAAATTAAATATAATCCTTTACTAGTATATTATGTTATAATAATGGATATGATTATGATGTTTATAAGTTGTAAAATGTTCTTCCATTGAGGATATGGATGTCTTTGGTGTTATTTTGATTTGTCCATGAAATTGAAGTTGAGTTTTTTAATTAATAAAAAATTGGTATACTATTGCCAAGTAGAATGTTTCAAGTAAGTTTTATAATGTGATTGGTATACATTTACTGAAAGAAATAAACACGAAGTAATTTCATATTTAAGTTTGTATTGATTTATTTATTTTTAAAGCCCATGTCAATTTAATGTAATTTTTTTAAAAATTCAAAATCCATGAGTTTAAAGTTGTGATACTTTTAGTATTTTATGTACATTTAGTTTTGATTACATTTAGGTCCACCGTAGCATGCAAACACCCTAGTACATCTCACACTTAGTCCTTTAGCAGTAGGTACTAGTGCTATGAAGGTTATTTCAATATCAAGGTAAAGATTTAAAACCCTTTCCAAACACACTTTGCTTGTGTGAAGGTCTACCAAACACCTACACCTCCCACTTAACCATTTGGAAGTAATCATTAGATTTATGACAATAAAATAAAAAGGCCAAAACAATGACTCCAAACCTATTTTAAGAACATTCTCCTAATGTCAAGGTCTTTTAAACAATTTCCTCAATCAACATGACCTTATCATCGCATTGCCATCTTTTAAATAACTTTAGAAGTAGGAAGTGTTATGATAATTAGTTCCTACAACACCCAAATTGCTCATTAGATTTTGCAAGTACTTTCATTCAAGTCACTTGCAAATAAATTGAATAATTTAATTAAATCACTAAATATATCTATTTGAAAAACTTTTATTGTAGAGGGTTTTGAACTTACTTCATACAAGGTTCACAAACTTGGTTGAAAAATAGAAACACAAAATCAGTAAACTAACTTCTACATTTACATTAAAAGAAATAGAAATAACATTTTTCTTTTAAATTGTAGCAAAGTAGAGTAGATTGAACCACAACTACAAGATAAAATATATAAGACATGGAAATGAATCAACTACTTCAGATACTTGGAGGTAGTGTATTGGATGCATTTGAAATTGCTTCACAGAGGTCCTCAACCTTGTGACATCCTTTCGGTTTGGGAGATGGTGGTTTCTATTTTCCACCACATTATCACCAATTCAACATGATGTTTCAACAACACATCTATGCATTTACCCTTTTATAATATGTCCAAAACATTCCCTAAAATGTCCAACATCATGCACTTCTTGATATTTCTTTAATCAATTCCTAAAATCCTTGCTACTCCCATGTTGCTCCCTTTTGACCCATATGCTACAAGAGTACATACAATCTCCTTGGCCATTACCAACTTAGATGAACAAAACCTTGTCAAACATTCCCCCAATCTCGACCTAAAATTTTCAATTAGTTGTAGGTTGTGTTTCAATGTCTTGATGTCATGCAAATAAGGTGGCATTGCATCAACAAAAATGTCATGAGATACAACCTTCTCCAAAATGGTAGTTTGCGCAACATCAAAACCTTTTAAGAAATTTCAAATGAGCGTGGCCAAGGTCCTCACAAAAGCTACAATCAATCGATTGTCCTTTCTCACATCTTTATTCATTAGGACAACAAACTTTAGTTTGATGCAATTTGTAAGTGCCCTTTCTTCTGCTATTTGTCAAAATTATTCTTCCACACACATTTGGGCTTGATGAAGTTGATACATTTGTTGCCACAATCAATTGTATTCCCTTTTTTCCATTTACGAGCTAACTTGGGATCTTCATCATCCTCATCACTAGACTCTTCATTCTCACCCCTAGCCCCATCATGGGCAACCTCACACCCAACATCGTTTTTAGGTCTTTCATTTTCCAAGAATGACGATGTTTTAACTCTCTCGATTAATCATTTGGAGGTCAATTCAATTGTCCCTACCTAAAACCCCTAAATAATCATGATTTCTAAAATAGTTGATTTAAGACAACAATATTTACATAATGTTATAAAATTCAAACATTACACAACAAACATTTTTTCTTGGATTGATAAGGAGCATGGTAGAGAGGATTCCATGGTGGGCTTGGCTTCTATAAGCCCCCAAATGCACATGTATGGTAACCACTTCATTAACCATGGAGAACTTTTGAGTAAAGTTCTATGGTGGCATTTTAGCAGGCAAAAGAAAGAATGGCAACCATTAAAGTGCAAAGTAACAATGTTTGCCACTAAACCTAAAAGCTTTTGAATATTGTAGATTAATTATTTTTCTCGATTGTGGTCTTACAAGTCACTATAATGTCTTATAATCATCCATATTGGGACAATCATCCATTTTTCATTACATCTATGGATGGACGATGAAGTTTTCATTTGCTTATTTACACATAAATAAATAATTTTTGTTGAAAATAAGAAGTTCAACATGGATTTTGTACATAATTGAACTTTATATGTTTTATTTGTTTCTAAAATACATTTAAAAACCTTCCAAAGCATATTAGGCATTAAGATCATTGTAATCCTTTGTTAACATTATTCTAATTGTGTAGAACATATTTTTCAAAAATAATTAAAAATATATAAAATGCATCAAATTTGCTAGGAATTGTAACTAGAGCCTTCCGTACAAAGGAAGGCACATTTTTGGGTGAAATCTTGTAAGGTGTACCACATAGGACAAAAAGGGCCTAGTCTTTAATATAGTCCTTTCTTACCTTATATTTTGATCCTCATAAAAAATAATGAGTCAAAAGTTGTGAAAATTTTAGAAGGACTATATTTTAGACCATTACAATTATAGATTCCACCATAATCATCTATAAATGTGTTTTTACATGGTAAAAAAGGATTAGGTAAAAAATATAGAAAATGGTGACATTGTGACAAGATTTTGGTACACCTTGAATAATTTGGACTTTTCTTCTTTATGGAAGTTTTCCAAATTATGCATTTTGGGGCTTTCAAAACACATTCAAAGCACTAATATGTATCACCAAATTATATCATGTTTTCAAGTGTTTTTTTTGTAGGTACAAGGTTTCATAGTCATCAAGATTTATTTTTTATGAATTTTGAGAATAAATGGATTAATATAACACAACCTTAAGGACATTTGAAATAAAAATAACAATCAACATAGTCTTTCTTGTTGCTTTGTACTCAAATTAGGAATAGTTAAACATCTTCAAATTATACAAAGAACAAAAAATTCAAAATTCACAAATATATAAACAGTATGCAACAAACTTCACAAAATTCCAATGTTTAAAATTCATGTAGTGATTTTTCAAAGTCAATGCATTGGGGAAAATTTAAATATTTTTTAGAACAAGTTATTAAAAATTTCAGTCAAAAATTCAATTACATGTAAAATTTATTTTTGGGAAAAAAAATTGCAATCCTTTTTTAAAGTAATATGTTTAGATCCTAGTTATATGTTTTGACCCATAGAATAGTTTTTGTTTGAATCATGGAGATTTATGGAAGCTTTCAACATGATAACAAAATTACTTAGACATGTTTTCATTTTTATCTTGAGAAACATGTTATTCTTGTTAACATTTTGAAAACTTTAAAATGACAATAGAATTGATCAGTGTCATGTGTTTGTATACTTAAAAGTCATTGTTACCTAATGTCAAGATATGGTTTTTTAGCATGGATGGTTATGATGTACAAAATCTTTTAGTTTTTAAATGGTTTTTTAAAAATCAATTTGTGAAATTGTATATAATATGTAACATTATTAGTTTGAGTTTTCTACCTAACAAAAAAAATGCACATTTGAAAAATAATCTCAATAATCTTTTCAATAACCTATCAATGTTTAATTTTTATTTTAGTTGGAAATGATGTATCACTAGTAGTGTGTAACAATGCAAAGCCCAAGTTTAATAATTTAATTTGATGGACAATGTAACTTAAGTATTGTGTGGAAATTGTGAAGTATATTACCACATTATGTACTATCATAAACCCACCCATGCACCCACACCTACAAATTCAATTATAGCCCCTCCAATATATCCCACCAATAAAATCATAAGAAATTTATAACTGACAAGCAAATTGAGATTATAAAATAACTTCAGGATGGTTCAACATTGACTTCATGGTTTCACTTATTGGGGGTGTTATGAACACACACACACACACACACACACAAACTTGAGTTCAAGTTTGGGTTCGATTTGGACCCAAGTTTGACTTCAATTTCTCCTTGAATCTAAGTTATTATTGCATCCGTGCATTTGGACATAGACACACCCCTGTGTCACATCAGTATAGGGTTAACCTAGGTTAGAAGTGGTCTTGGGTTCCCAAGACAAGTTTATGGGCGATCGAAATTGGACCTATTTTGGTCGTTGTAAACCTTGTGGTGACTGAAAAAATTTGGTCGTTGTACCTTGTGGTGACTAAAAAAAATTCAATTGTCATACTCGGTTGGGGTATGGCAACCGACTTGTTTTAGTCACCAACCTTGTAGTGCCCGAATTTTTTTTCAATCACCACATGGTACAACAACCAAATTTTTTTTAGTCGCCACAAGGTACAATAACTTTTTTCTTTTTTTTTCAATTGCCACAAGGTATAACGACCATGCCCTGTGATGTTGAAATTTTTTTTTTTCAATTGCCACAAGGTATAACGACCATGCCCTGTGATGTTGAAATTTTTTGATTGTTGACCCTACAACGATAAAAAACTTTTCAATCGCCATGAAAGGGCAAGGGGGGGGGGTTGGGGGTTATGGTCAAGGGCTTTCCAAAAACATATGACACCCCCCCCCCCCCCCCCC
>Ga0209611_10009628_pt1 | contig 14545 bp, 10 predicted proteins | sample S1TSphgellanicum_3_FD_187693 | JGI IMG/M metagenome (GOLD analysis project Ga0209611, IMG submission 187693) | Host-associated microbial communities from peat moss isolated from Minnesota, USA - S1T2_Fc - Sphagnum magellanicum MG (SPAdes) (version 2) | ecosystem: Host-associated > Plants > Peat... | reverse complement strand
ATTAGTGCGATTGAAGGCCAGGTTCCCCGCTCGACTGATCTCCCTCTTCAGAAGCTTCCGTACGCAGTTCTTGGTCTCATCAGGTCGCGTCCGTTTCCCTGCAACCACTCGCCTCCCCGATGCGGGCCTTGGACTACTCTGCATCCTCATCCTGTTCATCGAGTCCATCTTCCCCCCCCCCGCCCTAATCCTCTACTTCTCCTTCTCCCCCCAAAGCCCCCGTCTTCTTCACTTACTCACCACCTCCTGGCTCCTCCTCTTCCCTTCTCTTTCTCTCAATCCTCTCCCCTCTCTCTACTACGACCACCACTCCAGATCCCAACTCCACTAGCGCCCGACATCTTCATTCAGCTATGGCGAACTACTCCGAAGCAGCCGGCTCACGCAAAGCAGCCCAAAGATATTAAACCCTAAAAAAAAAAAAGCTTCAAAAAACAAATCCAAACACGAATATCTGTACAGAAAGATCACCAAACATTTTTAACAATCCAGCAACAACAACAACAACAGATGCTAGGCCGATTTGAAAAGAAACCCAAATCGCTTGCTCGCTCGCTCGCTGGCGCTCTTCACCTGGTGCGCCTCTCTCACGCAGGATGTCTGCAGGAGGCTGCTGAGAGCGCTTTGTATTTCCCCAACAGCAAAATAGGTAACAACAAAACAAGCGTTGGGGGGGATGCATGGGATGGTCATGATGATGGCCATGAGTGTAACGGGTAACGGGTAGCGGGCATGGCATGGCATGGAAAGGCAAGGGAACGGACGGACCACCCCGTCATCCCATGTCTACTGTCCCCCATGAATGACACTATTTTTGAAATTTGAAATCCAAACGGTGAACGGGCCGGGTGTTCTGAATCGACCGCTTGTTCCCCTCTTGGGGATCTTGGGGAACTCTTCTGTTCTCTTGCCTTCTCTGTTTCGAGTGAACTAGCATCATTTTTTATATTTTATTTATTTTTGTGTTTTTTTTTTTCTGGTTTTTGTTTTGGTTAACAGCATGCATTCTATGGAAAGCAGCAGTGTTTTTTTGCCTGGCGAAATTTCGCTATTTATCGACAAAGAAATTGGGAATTTTTTGGAAGTTTTTTTTTAAAAATTTAGTGCAAATTCAATTAATTTTGCTAATTTTTTGGTTCAAATTTTCCAAATTTTTAATATGAGAAAAATGGAGAAAAAAAAAAAAAAAAAAAAACACTGGAAAGCAGGGTTTCTTTTAAGGATTTTATGATGTAGTCAAAGTGGCGATCATCCACAAAATAATTTAGCCAAATTTGGTTACATGCTAGATATGAAAGTACAAAAAAAAAGAAAAAGAATCCTTCTATGTTCTTGGCTACTACTATAACTTACCATAAAAATTTGGTGATGTTGATTCAATTTTTTTCAAAATCTGGCAAATTTGGGCCATTTTCCCATGAAAAATCCTTAGTCAAAATCATATTTTCCATGTCAAAATTTGACAATAAAAGAAATGTGATGGGAAGCAATTTGGACTAGGTAACCAAAGAGTGGGTGCTACTTACCACATATAGTCATCAAGGTGTTGATGTGTTGAGGCATTTTTGGGGTAATCAACACCTTTTTTTTCTTTCTTTTTTTTCAATTTGGTTTGGGTTGGGTTTAGTTTTGTTTGGTTTCTTTTTTTTTTTTGCTTGTTTTTAAGGGTTTATTTGGGCTTTTGTGTTTTAACATTTTGGGTGTAACTCTTTTTTGTATGGCTACTCCTTCATGTAATTTGTTAGTTTGTGATGTTCATTGTCCTCATTGTTCTAATTTTTACATTTTAGGCGGCCTTTCGAAGCATGTCAAGAGTGCTCACCCTTATGCTAGCCTTGTCTCCTAAGTTAGTTAGGTTATTTTGTCTTTGCATGTGTTTTTCCTTCTTATGTTACATCCTAGTTTTATCCTTCTTGCTTCTTGGTGTTGGCTTTGAGTTCAATCTAATTTCATTTTTTGGTTTGTTTGAAGCTTATTTCGCATGCCTTTGATTGTTTCATAGGATCTTTCAAACCATCTAGGATGATGTCAAATAGATTTTTCATTTACACTTTGACCAAATTGTTCAAAATCCGATGGACGAATCAACATGGTTCCTTATCCTCATGTTGCCACATCGGTGTTTGCACTATACTCAAGGAGGTCACTTAGGTTAACGAGAGGTTTCTACCCGCTTTAAAAGTTTTATGGCGAACAATTAACCTTCTTTTTAAGAGGAATCTTTTCGTGTTTCACATGTTCCCCATTCCCATCATTTTTTGGATGATTTTTTTACCATTTCTTTTCACTAATGTTTGATGTTGGGTAGAGTTGGAAACTATAATCGCATTGCTAAAGTTCTTTAACCCATGATGCCAATTATTCCCTTAAAGGACATTGTTGCAATTCTATGTCAATTGCACCCCTTTCCATTAAACCATGCCCTTTAGCCTAAGCACACCTTTGTCTTAAATAAGACTTTGTTTGCATAAGCTTTAGCCATTGCCCCCCATTTGTCTTTGAGTGGGCTAACTGGGATGGTTTATGAACATCCCTTGGGATGCTTCATACTAGAGGACACATTCTCAAGGTTTTTAGAATTATTCCAAGTTCTTATTCTTGTTGTTCGTGGGGATATCTTTAGGTCAATGGCCTTAGTGTTAGGGGCTAACAAATTGTTAACATTGGCAAAAGATTTTGGAGGTCTTCATCCTATTGTCATAAGCGAAATGTTTTTTTGACTTATTAGTTGTTTCATTGTTCTACAACTTCAAGGGTTGTTTCAGGAGCACCTATCCCCCCATTAGTTTGGAATATTGACCCTTGGAGGTTGTGAAATCATATTTTTTGGCATCAGAGCCCTCCTTAACCTACACCCTAGTTGGGTCGTGATGCAAGTTAACATCAAAAATGCTTTTAATAACATTTTTCGATGTACTATTTTTATAAAACTACGATATGTTAAGGGACCTTTGGCGAGCATTATCCTTTTTACCAAGATGTTTTATGGTGCTCGTTCTTTTTTTTTTTCTACTAGCATGGGTAGCACAAAGAAGGAGTCACCATTATTAAATCATTTTTAGGCATGAGGTAGGGTGACCCCTTAAGGGGTTTTTTATTTGCCTTGGCCCATTATCAAGCACTCCTAGAAACTATTGCGTAAGCCCCCAACTATGTTTTTCCATCCCTAGCAAACAATACCCATGTTGTGGGCCCTTTGAACGAAATTATCCCTGTTTTTGACCACCTTTCGACCCAATTAACCCTAATTGGGCTTAGGGTTAAAGTGTCAAAGTGTAAGCTTTGGAGTCCATCAAAGATTTCTTCAAACATAAAGATTATTAGGGCTACATTTTGGTCATAGATGGCTTACACATTTTGAGTGTGCTAATGGGCTTTTAGGACTTTGTCACGCATTTTTTGGATGAGGTTTTATCTCAAAACGTGACACATATCAATGATTTTCCTCTTTTGGGAGATGCCCATGTTGTTTTGCGCATTTTGTTTTCATGTGTCGTTTGTCAACCTTTTTACCTCACTTGGACAATATTTCCTTCTTTTTCCTTCTTATTTCTTTTTGTAGATTTCAACGAGATATTTATGCTAGTATGTGGGGACATTATGGGTCCAAGGTCATGGGAGTCTGTTCAAGGCCCTTTAACAAGGCATTAAGCCCAATTACCAATCTCCTTTGGTGGTATAGGCCTTTTATTTATGGAGATTTGTTCCTCATCTATTTTTCTAGGTAGTTGAACTTTAGTGGCTTTATATTCGTGCTCAAGATTTCGTATTTTTGATACATTCGTCTTGGAGGAATATGTCTCTTAGGTGAGGAACTCCCCCACCTCCTTAAATCATGCTTTTGTGTAGCTTGGGATAGCCTTCCTCCCATAGCTAAAGAGATGCACCTTTATTTGAAAGTTTGGTAATTACCAACACCTCAAGTCTACAAGTTTTTTTAATGGACATCCATCATGACACATATTTTGGAGGATGACTCCATTTCCTCGACAATCTAGAGCATGCATTCATTCTTGTTTAAACAAGGGGCCGGGGCTATGGTTGATTGCTAAACCATCTATCCATTTGTTTCACATCACACACTTTATTTTCACCTCAACGTTGCGTTTTCATTTTGGATTGATTTAGCTCTTGGCTTCTAGCCTTTTCACATGTGAGTGTGGATATGGGTTAGATGCATCTAGCACGCATCTAACATGTTGTCCATTCAAAGGTCAATTGATAGCAACATTTGATGCCATCAGAGACGTCATGCATGCCTTTGCTTGAGAGAATGGACATGTTGTATGGAGAAAGTGGTGGTATGCCCTTACATCAGGAGTTTCATTACAAGTCGATCTTTACATGATTTGTGAGGATTAGGTTTGTGTTGCCAATGTGGTGGTTATTGATTTGACACAAAGGACAATGGCTACAAATGTCATTAGTCGACTAGCAGGTGTAACTGCGGAACTCAATGCCATCGCTAAGATTCACAAATATAAAAGGCTTCATGAGGGGCACCACTTTATTCCAATGGCTATGGAAGTGCACGACGCATTCGGGTGTGATATGAATCGTTTCATTAGGGAGTGTGCTCACCTTTTCCACGATAGGCAATTGAAAGGTCATTTATCCTTGTCTTTTAGGATTTAGTTTTTTAAGCAACGTGTTAGCATTGCTCTTTAGTGTGCTTTAGCCTCTACTATAGAGAGGAAGATTGTGTTGGTGGAAGATGTTTGTTTTAGACCTCCTATTACTATTAGATCTCATGATTTGCATGTAAGTGACATTAAAAAGGTTGTGGGTGAAATAACTTCTACCACGAAAGGGACTAGCTTTCTCCCTTCTTTGGTTCTTACAAGCTACACATCTTTTGGCCTTTCTTTGGCCCTCCCTTTTGTCTTCCATGTGATGGTTCCAACCATTGGTTTTTATTATGATCCTTCCTTCTTATTATCAAACATAATAACCATCCCTAATGAGATTCAATATGCCCATTTTTCATCCACGCAAAAAATGATTATAAATTTTCATCTAGCTTATAGAATTGTTTGGTCAATAAAAACCTAGGGTAATACCTTGTCCCAATTCATAACCGGTTTTTGGATTGCATTGTCGAACGTGTCACTTGCCCATTGGTATAAAGGATGGGGGTTATAACACATAAATTTCTCCTTTCTCTCCTTTAGTTTCATTGGTCCAGAAACCGGTTACACCTAGTAGTTATTGAGAAGAATTGGATTATTGAAATAGCCTCAACACATTAACATTTTGACTATATTCAGTAATTTGGCTCCTTTGGCTAGTTATTGAATATGTAATTCATTAATGAAACTAAAAGACCATTCACAACAAGTGTTAAATTGATGGTAACTCAATGTTAATGAGTGCATTTCAAGATTACAATTCACATTTGAAATGTTTGGTAACACAATTTCCTATGTGGCACCCTACGTGGCATGCAAATTTATCTCAATGTTAGGGGAATGCTTGCAAACATTAAATCTTCAAAAAAATGTAGATTTATAGAGAAAAATGTAATCTTATGTATTTGGCCCAAAAATGGGCAAATAACTCAATGCTAGCAAACTATTCATCATTGCCCACCATCGTTAGGTCCTTGCTCACCTACCTTTGTTCTTTGTAATGTTCACATTCAAAAATAGTAGTTCTTCGCAAAATTTTAGTAACATTCAAGGATAAAAATGTTCCACCACATTCACGAACAACAATAACAAAATTGCAAAATCCACATTCAACAACAACATTAAATAGTAACACCACAACAACAAACAAAAGAAGCTCTCACACAGGAAAGGGGGCCAATATTACCTGCAATTCATTTCGCCATGGATAATTACAATGACTAAGGCATCAAAGAGAATAAAAAGTTTCAATTTTGCATTATTTTTTCATTCAATTATTTCCAATGCAAAAAAATGAAACAAGAACAAATGTGTTTAAAAACTTTGAATTTTCCAATTCAATGCATCTTTTCATCCATGATCAAGAAGGAGGTCCATAAAAAACAAAGAACAAAGGAAAGAAAAAACTAATGGGTTCAGAAACATCAATTGAAGTTTAGTCAAAAAAATCATGACAACTTAATTGGGAGCATGAGGATGTATTAACTTTCATCAATGCAAAGTGGGATGAACACATTGCATTTCTTGACAAGGTTGACCCTCAAGATCAATTTGGGACAACGGTAACAAAATCGAAAAAAATCTTTGCAATGGTGATGAATGTTGATATTTCTTTACACATGAGAAATGGCCTAACCTACAAAGACAAATGGGGATCCATTTTTGGAAAATTCAAGAAGATTTTTGACCATATTTCAAGAACAAATCAAAATGAAAACCATTGTGTTATGAGCCTGAGGGACAAGATTTCACACCATTCGCCATGGCATTTTAGCAAAATCCATTATAATTTAATGTTAGAATTCATGGGAAAAAGGCCAATGTTCAATCCTTTATACACTCGAAATCTGATGCAAGATGCAGACAACATCTGCCATCCAGTTACAACTCTTGAACTCGCCATTGATGAACCAATAGATATCAATGGTAGTGGCATAAGCATAAAGCAAGTTTTTTGTGGGTATGAAGATCTATCAAAAGTTTAAGATAGTTGGGAATTTGAAAAAGAAGTTTCAAGCCCTAATCAAATTGCAAGCCTATATACCACAATGTCGCTTTAACATTCACAATCTTTTGAAAATGCAATGAACAAAGCTATGGCAAACCTTGTCAGCATCCTAGTGTAAAGTCCCATAGAAACTGCAAAACAAACATCAGTAAAGACCCCAATGAAGACCTTTATGCACATCAGAGTTAACACTTCAACACAAAAGCCTTAGACACCAAACTCAATCAACAAAATAAATCACAATGCAAGAGGTGGAGGAGAAAGGAGCATTGGCAAGATTAATGTAAAACGAAAGTACTCATCCATGCACAAGAGCATGGCTAAAACCACATAACGAATAACTTAATAGTTAATGTATTATATTTAGCAAATGTTTAAAACAAGTTTAATTTTGGAGGATAAGAGATCAAAGATTCAAGAGAGTATTGTGGACAAGTAGTTGGACTATTACAAAGGTAGAGATAAGATTACCAATGAAATTAAAATGAACATGGTCCAAGCAATAACAAATCTCACCCATGTTTTGAGTTTGATTATCAAAGGTGAAAAAGGTAAACAACAAATGTTTTTGAATCATGACTCTGATGATTATAATAGAAAATATGGATAATAGAAGATGGACAAATTAAGGTTTCAACATATAAAATACTTGATATAGAATAAAACAATAATGCAAATTCAGATGTGAATCAATTTGTCCAATAGGTTGAAGGTTTAGAATTTACATACCTTTTTTATGATCATGTCTAAAACCTTTGTCCTCTAAAATAAATGTTCAATTCCTTGCACATTGCATCAGCAAACCGTTCTTGCCCTTCAATTGTAAATGTTTGTTGAACTTTAATTGCATCAAACATCCTTTGTGCCATGTCTAATTGTGGATGTTGTTGCATCTCAACATTAATAACCTGTATCAATCTTTCAATTGCAGTTTCAATCTGAGATCATAATAAATTATGTAATAAACAACAAGTGGTGAAAACATTTAGCACAAATTAAACATGAAATTTAGTTTTGGTAAGGAACTCTTTTAAAGTTTTTTTTTGAAAATGCCAAAAACATTTTCCAAGACAAAACAACCTTGTTTGTGCTTTCGATTATACAATGATTCCACAATTGTATGCTGTCCTTTTTCTTTAAAAGGAGTCATAATCCAAGTGATGAGTTGATAACCTCTGTCATTTAAAAAAAAAGGTTGGAAACAGTTTTGAAAGGTTGAATTATTAGATGCAAATAGATCATGATATTGTGCATTTCTATAAAGTCAATATTTATGCAAAACTTCAAATCATTCACACTTCCAAGAAGACTCACATAGACATCAATAATTTTTTTCTTGCAATCTACTATGGCTTGTGCTATCACATTATACCCACCAACCTTGTGATAGTAGTAGTCTTCAGGATATGTAGAAGGTTTAACAATAGATATATGAGTGCCATCAATGGCACCTTGCACATTTGGAATACCTCACCAAGCTTGAAATTCATCAACAACAAGTTTCATTGCTTCTCCCCAAGGCCAAGAAATAAGACACCTATATTAGAAAATAAATGCATCAACAAACTCATGCAAAACTAGAAATATTGTAAAATTTCCTATAGCAAAGAGTTCACCATAAATAAGGAAATTGGCACCTTGAACCATCTTATAAGAAACAATACACACAAATTTTTAAAGGTATGGCCTTATGGTAGGCGGTGTCTTGTTTTTGAAGAGTGGGTTGTAGGCAATCTACAATGTTGAACAAAGTTGTTTTTGTTCATGCAGAATTTTCTAACCACCTTTTTTCGTCAAATTTTGTCAACAAAAACCTAGAAAACCAAGTAGTGCTCCTAAGGCTTCACCCAATGACCACGTTTTTGGGACAACAAATTCAAAGAAAATGAAAGTTGAAATTCATGCAATGCAGCAAAGGCTAGAAGAAGCATGGAACATTGCTCAATTGGTGGAAGGAAGTTGGGGTTGAAGAAGGGCACTGACATTGAAGCTTTTACTATAGAAACATATTTTCCTACAATAGATCAATCAACAAGGGAATGCATATTGAGAGAAGTATGTAATTTATTTTACTATCCATGGGCAATTCAAGAACAAACATGATGAACAAACAAAAAGAAATAAGAAGAAAAGATAAATGGTACTTGGAGTCGATGCGCAAAGCTCAGAAGAGAAGAACCTATAGATTGCTACTTGGAGTCAATGTGTAAAGCTCATAGAGGAGAAGAACCACCAAAGCACTAAACTTGGAGTCAATGTGCAAAACTCAAAAGAGAAGAACCCTTAGAATGCAAAACATAGCAAATTGTCGAGAGTACTGCAGGGAGGAGGAATTGTTGAGAGCACCACAAGAAAACAAAGCTCAAGAATGAAGAGAGGAAGAAAAAATTTGGAGCTAGTAGGGATGGGGCAGATGGAAAAAGGAAGCAGTGGTGAGCAAAACAAAAAGCTAAAAACAAAGAACCAGTACCATTGACCCTATGTGTGAACTTGAAATGATGCGTCAATGGTGTGTTGAAGGTACCAAAGATACCTCATACCCTATTTGAATTCACTATTTTAGGGTAGCCAACTTTGAGATGTAACTTTGTGATAGAAGTTAGGCTAAAGTTAGGCAGCTAACCCTAGAGAGCCCTAACACTACATGTGAATATGGCATAAGGTCCAATTTATGGCTTTGTATAACTCATGACTGATAGCCATTTAGAGCATTGAGATTCGCATTAGGGATGGCTATGTTGGCTCTGACTGTCAGGTAGAGACTACGGACATCATTTGGTCTCACATTTTGAGGAGTTTTCACTAGGTGTTGTTACTATGGACTATGAGTTCAAATCTTCGGGAATTTTACATGTCCAATTTTAACTATTGCTGGTCTCTACTGGACTAAAGGTTGGTGCCATTCCCCAATAAGCCTCTTGTTTTTCAGGGTTCAGAGTTTGGAGCATTGAGATTCAAGTAAGGTTCAGGTAAGCTTTTGTGGTGTAGTTTTGCATTGTTGTTTGATCCTTGTTAATCATAATGGAGACAATGTCCATGTACATAATGTATCATTTTCCTTCTAGAGAGAAGAAGGTACTATATTTAGTTGAAGGAGAGAGCTGATTTGGATCATGTGGAAGACAGTAGTAGATGGCTGTTCTGAATGCTGAATATATCCATTAAGGGACATTTTACTTTGAAAAGTCAAAAAGCCTTCTTGCTTCAGAAATTTGGTACCTTATGATGTGCTGAGTGCATCACCCAATGGATTGAATCAACTGTCACTAACTACAACAACCTTCGTAACAACACAAGGATTACAGTCATTTTGAACAGAGGAAACATGTGACAACTTTCAGAAAATGTGTAGAGTCATTTGGTACTCAATACAGAAACAATTGTCCATCCTTTAAAAACCATGATTATTCCATATATGGCACCTTGAAGAGCTACCAGGTGACCAGAATAGCGCAATAATTTATAGGAGAGACAGTCACAGCCCCCCCCATTCGAGAAACTCTCAGCACTAGAGACTCACTACATACACACCAGGTCAATTTATGAGCAGGAAACAGCTCCCACAATGGCTTCTCCCTTTGAACTAGCAACCAGTGGCATGTCAATGTCACTGTTGTTCAGTAAAATCAATTTTAGCCTAATCATTTCAACCCTTGTCAAACCCAGGATTAATCTTGCTAATGGTCTAAACATAAAGAGCAAACTCACATTGTTCTACTGACAAAGTTTGCCATTGTGTAACCATACAGTCATGTGAAGTAAGAAGTATGAATTTTACTCAGGCAGCTATCTGCAAATGAGTGACATGCTACCTCTTCCATCCACATGAAGGGAGCACTGATGTTTAGTATCTATGCATGCAAGCAACAATAAATTAAGTGGCTCTATAAGAGTGCAATTCTACTCATTGCCATATTCTGCATGCTGTGTGGGTCTTACAGTCAGCAGAGGTTGCAGTGCCTTCACCACAATGCTCATGTTCGGTCGGAAATCGGCCTCATACTGCACACACAGGGCTGCTACTGCTGCCATCTGCATCACACAATGATAAATGTCTCAGCAACCATCAAATCTCACACTCCAGACATACATTCCATTGGAACATGAGAAATAGGGATAGTAAACTACTGACTTGCTCTAGTCATGACCTCTTTTTCTGACACAACTCTATTGTGCAAATATCAAGTGAACCTGTATACACCTAAAAACACATTGCATTCAATGTACCTTGGCAACAGCCTTGGGAGGATAGTCATTTCTCAGCTTGGGATCAATACATTGCTTGACTTTGTCTTCACTGAGTTTCGGCGTTGCCTGGAGACACACCAAATACAATCAGTTCAATCAGGGGCAGAGACTCCATGATTGCTTGAGCTCTTCACAGAAATGATGCAGTTTGTAGGACAATTTCTTCTTAGAGGAATGGAATGTAGAAATGCTACAACAACTGTCAATGCATCAGTGCAAAGGTCAATTCCTTGAGTTAAGATTTGATTTACCCATGTTACAAGGCTTTGTTGTCCACGTGGCATTGTAGGGTCAACAGGTTTCCGACCAGTTAGAAGTTCCAAAAGAACCACTCCGAAACTGTAAACATCACTTTTCTGCGTCAACTGGCCTGTCATGGCATACCTGCCATAATCAACCAATCAAAAAGTCAGGAAAACATAGTATTTGGTATTCAGTTGAGGCACTGATTGTGAATCTTGGACAAAAGATATAATAGTCTGAACCACTAGTCTAAACAGACATTGACCCAGCAGCATTTGCTATAAACTCTTCCTTGCAGAGAAAAGCATTGCATCTAATGCCATTCGTCAATTTTCTACTCTGAATCAAAAACAGGCACCAATCTGTCATGCAACTCCTACAAGACACGGTTATCACATGCTCATCCAAGCAGCTGTAATTGCAAACACCTTCACAAAAATGAACAAAATCGCCATTTGGACTCAAGACTTGTGCCTGTACTCAGAGTATTGCTGATGTCACTGCTGGATCAGCTTTGACTTTGATGGTACACATAGAATCATCACAGCAGGATGACAGTTAGAGATGAACTTCATACTTGCCCTATTCATTCCATAGCATTTGAGAGGCTCAGACATTTTCTAGTAAGTCATAATCTGCAAACAAACACAGATATGTCTAAAACCACATCTTTAAGCAGCAATTCACAAATTAAAAATGCATGACTTACTGATGGCACATGACAACTAAGACAACCTTCTTCTTATCCTACACTCAGATAATCATTATCACCAATGCACATCTTATTGTACTGCCTGTGCTCAGATATTTGGGCATCGTCAATGCTTTCATAGCTTGGACTTTGATGATACATAGTATAAATCATCACTGCAGGCAGGAAATCTCTCAGTTCTACAACTTCCACAGACAACACAAATTGTATCTTATGATAATGCCAGTGCTCAGATATTAGTCATCGTCAATGCTTTCACAGCTTGGACTTTGATGGTACATAGTATGAATCATCACTGCAGGCAGCAAATTTCTCAGTTCTACAATCACCTTTAGATTTGAGTTTCAATTACCCTTGCATCCTCCTCACTATGTGCTCAGGCTCTAGTGTTTCCATAACCTGGACCTCAATAGGACATAGTGTTGTCGATCACTACAGGCTGCAAAGTACAATCTTTTAAATTCCAAGTGGCAAAATCCTCTCCACTAAGCCTGTTCTAAAATATCAATGAAGGCAAATGTTTCAAAAACTTGGACTTGATGGTATCAGAGTAAGGACTATTACTGCAGCCACAATATTCAAACTTTGTGATGGCTTTAGTATGCTGTAACAGGGCTTAGCTTTTGTGAATTTACACAGCCCACTACAAACATAGATGATCAATGTTAACATTATAATGATCAACTGACACAAACATAGAGTCATCAGTGTTAGGGCACCTGCTGGTCTCCAGTACCCACCACATGAACCTCAGAGCTTTGCCCCATGTGCACTGCACAGTGCTCCACTCTTTGATCCATGACTGGATACAGATCAGATTTCTAGTTCCATGTGACCAAATTGCCAACTTAAGCATGCACAACCTCAACCCTCCCAGATTAACAATGCTCTTACACATCTGTGAGATTGCATGAAAAAACCAATAGAACACTTTGAAGTTAACCATACTGTCAGTTCCAGCAAGACCGACTAACAAAGATGAGTGCAATGATAACCTTGTGAGAGTCACTCTCAAGGTGTCAGACCATCACCTTAACCATGAATAATAGTGAAAGGCTGCCGTAATAACACTCTTACAATTTAAGCTAATGTGATGAGCTGAATAGACCATCACAGTTTTGTGCTGCATACAAAACATGTAATGGAAGTTTACAGCAACTTACTCAGGTGCATGGTATCCAAAGGTGCCAAGAACACGTGTAGAATGTAGACGAGCAGCCATGTCTGGGGTCTGATTGGATAGGTTGAAGTCAGCAATCTTGGCCACATAATCATCAAAAAGCAACACATTGCTGGATTTGATATCCCGATGAATGATAGATGGTTGTGCTTTCTCATGAAGATACTCCAGCCCCCTTGCTGCCCCAACGGCAATCTTGACTCTTTGTATCCAGTCAAGCACTGGCCCTGGTTGGGCACCTTTCACTCCTTTTCTACCTGCCAAACAATCAATATAAACTCTCAGTAACCAAGAAAAGAAAGGGAGAAAGCAAAACTGAAAATAAACATGTTATTGAAGATAATGGTTGTGCAAAATTTGGCAAGGCCTGCTTGCAGGATTATCTTCTCTGCCAACCAAAATCTTTTGGTTCTGCCAGCCATGTCACCTACATCAGATTTCTAAAGAACTAATTTCAGGTGCATGAAGATGTCAGAGGATTTTGTATCCACCAATCAGTAAGTTATGCATCAGTTCCTCCTGGGAATCATCTCTTGAACTCTGCAAAATGTGTTCCAAATTGTGACTACCAGTGGCCAGGAAAAAATTGACTTACCATGTAGAATATCATGAAGGGACCCCATAGTAGCAAATTCATATGCAAGTACACGCAAAGACCCATCCAAGCAATAGCCGATGAGCTCAACAACATTTTCATGCTTTAGTCTTGAGACTGAAGACAACTGCATGAGACAAATGAAAAGTGAATGAGTTTAGGTATCCAATGAATTTGTAAGTCTGCTTGCAGTCAATTATTAGTCCCTGGTAGATAGGTAGGGTGTCAGCATTTGGAATGTATTTCAAAGTACCCTACAAAGGTCACCAACATTACACTAGACAGTCAAAGCTATGGTGCGTAACTGCATATACATGCAACATACTTAGTAGATTGACACATCCAAATAATGTCATTTGTGCAGAGGAACAACAAAATTAATTATATCAAGGTCAGAAGCCAAACTTGGGAAAGAAATTCAGTCTCTGGTTGAGCACTGGCGTCTAACTTCTTGATGGCTGCCACACGATCTTGTAGTGTTGCATAATACACCCTACCATAGGATCCTTCACCAATCAATGCCTTTGGTCCAAAGTTATCTGTGCATTCCCTGATCTCCTCAATGGACAGTGATGGCACTGAAATAGGCTGTGGTCTTGCAGTTGGACCTGCTCTTGCAGGCTCTGCTGCCCTTGAATCATATGGGTTTCCTGTAAGAGTGCACAGTTTACAACACCAACAATATCATCAGGATTTCTCTGGTTAGATAAATGTAGATTATAATTTTATATCAACACTCATGAAAATGATTGGCAGGAACATCTGGCAACATTTTCATCTCTGGGTTGCTTGAACTTTAAACTGCCAGTTTTGATGATTTGATTCTTCTTCAGGGTATCATTCAACAATGCAGCTCATGAAAAGACTATGACATGCTAAAAATCCTTCATGAAGACAAGACCAGTCTTGCTTAGAAGGGAAGTTGGGGGGG
>Ga0209611_10009626_pt1 | contig 14546 bp, 10 predicted proteins | sample S1TSphgellanicum_3_FD_187693 | JGI IMG/M metagenome (GOLD analysis project Ga0209611, IMG submission 187693) | Host-associated microbial communities from peat moss isolated from Minnesota, USA - S1T2_Fc - Sphagnum magellanicum MG (SPAdes) (version 2) | ecosystem: Host-associated > Plants > Peat... | reverse complement strand
CTACAGCTCTTGTTGACCTAATGTCAAATGGGCGAGATCTAGCTGAGATCTTGAGCACACCCATTTGGAGACTCAGAGTGTACTACTTAGATAATTCCTTGAAGTAATTGATGAACTTGATGTGAATTTGATTTTATTACATTTTTCGTGGGATTTTGAATTGCATTGAACATCATTGGATCCAGGTGGAGACTAGTGACAAGTTGTTCGGGAGACCCAAGTATTCATTGACAGTGAACACATGTGTAGATTGTGCCTTCGTCTTCCTTCTTGCCATGATCATGGAATGGTCTAGAGATGATGGTGGTGATGGTGGTGGCATTGGGGGCGGTGGCAGCACCCCCGGTAGGGGTTTTGGTGGTGGTGGTGGCATTGGGGGTGGCGGCGGCACCCCCGGTGGTGGTTTTGGTGGTGGTGGTGGCATTGGGGGCGGTAGCGGCACCCTCGGTGGGGGTTGTGGTGGTGGCACTGGGGGCGGCGGCGACGTCCCCGGTGGGGTTGTGGTGGTGGTGGTGGCAGCGGCGGTGGGATCTCTTAAAGATTGTGAACCAACCCTAGCTAGGTTTATGGTTGACCATGTGATATAGTATGATGTACACATTGAAAGGGTAACTTAGGATGTCCATGTGATTGTCTGCATTGGCTAAATAAGTTTTTGGTTGATTTTCCTAGATTTTTGTTTGTGGCACCTATAGTTATTAACATTAGTATATTTTTTGGTTTTTTTATTGACAAATCTAGTAAAAAAAATCCAATTTGGATAGAAGTCAAATAGAGCACTCTACTTGATTTCAACATGTTTGTTGTGATTAAGGTGATTTTTTTACTAGTAAAATACAAACTATTTGACTAATCATTTTGACTAATTATTTTTATTAACAAACATTGGACTAATTGATTGGTCATATGTGGGTGGGTAAGTAAGTACATGTGTTACATTCAAGTACGTGGGTGGGTTGGAAAGTAAGTGTACTAGATCTAAGTAATGGTAGGTAAGTTATAAAATTGCAAATGGGAGGTAAGAGGTAGGTATGTAATAGGCATAAGATGTCCCATTTAATTAGAGAACATTGGTCATCTTGATTAATGATGTCAAAATTTCTTATGTTCAATTTCACTAAATGTCCCATTTGACCAAAACCCATTGACCAATTTGATTATGGTTGTCCAACTTGATTGAATATGTTGGTCAAAAAGTACATGTCTCGAGCTTTTAGTCAAAATAGACATGTCCATTAATAAAAAAAAACCAATTAGTCAACTTGAACCATTTGAAAAACCAAGAATTCTAGTAATGTAGTTTGTTAGGATTTTAAAAAATTTCTAATCCTTTTTTGAGCCCCCAAAAATTCTATTCACGAATATAATCTTTCTATAATTAATTTTTTTGGTAATGCACGAACATCACAATTTGGGTTAGTTTTGCTTATTTTTAATATTTTTTAATTAATTTAAAATTTAATCTAATCATTTCTTTAAAAATTCAACAAATAATGAAAAACTTGAAATGATCACAGAAACATAAATGAACCCATTCAAACAAATATGTCATGCCCCTACCAGAAAAGATATTTAATGCCCTTGGTCAAGCCAAGGTTTTCAATACTTTGGACTTGAAGTTTAACTACCATCAATTGCCATTTAAAAGAGGGTGACAAGGTCAAGATGAAATTTTGGGAAATCAATATTAATAGGAAGGATTGTTTGTACCAATGGAAATGTTTGCCATATTTGGTTTAAGATACGTTCCCGAGGTCCAAGCATGATTAAGGTACCACATTTGAACCCTAAGGACTCACTCCAAGGATTCCCAAATCCACCTTTTTCTTCACTTTTCCCATGACATGTCTTACATTTGATTAGGTCCAAATTTTTTAAGGTGTACCAAAATCTTGTCACATCGTCACCTTTTTTTTGTCTTTTTTACTTAGTCCTTTTTTATCATGCAAAGACACATTTATGGATGATTATGATGGAATTTAAAATTGCAATGGTTCAAAATATAATCCTTTTGAAAATTTTGACAACTTTTGATTCATTATTTTTTTATGGGGATCAAAATATGGTGTAAAAAAGGATTACAACAAGGACTAGGCCCTTTTTGTCATGTGTGGTACACCTTATAGGATTTTCACCCCACTTTTTTCTCATGTCAAATCAAATAATTTTGTTCCAAATTTTATATAGGCTTTTAAAATATCTATTTTTTTCACTTATGAAAATGAAAATAATAAAATTTATCCAATGTGGGCCATGTTCTATTAATGGCCCAAAATTCTCAAAAACTTGACTTTTTGAAACTTTTTACATTACAATGGTTCTTGTCACATTCATACATTTTATACAAATTAACACATAAGGTGTTTGTGGTAAAAATCTTCCAAGCCAAAAAAAAGTTGTTTAGACATTCTTTAAATGAATCCTTGAACTTTTTTTTCTCATGAGACAAAGTCCTATGAGGATTTTTTCCAAGGACTTAATAGGAATCCTTAAATTTGTTCAAATTTGACATTATATGCATAAAATAGTACCTTTGTAATGTATCTATTTATGAATAAAATCAAAATCTCAATATGAATGTGTCATTAAGTTTCAACCACATGTTTAAATGAAAGGGTCCAATGAATATAAAATATGATAGTTTTTCGGGTACCCCAAAAGGTCATGGATCCAATGGTAGAAGGTTTTGGTTTTGGTTCGGTTAAATGTTATATTGATAACATCATTGTTTTTAGTTTGACCCCAAGAAAACACATGCAACATTTGCAAAAGGTGTTTGATTGATTTTAAGAACATAACATTAAATTTCATCTTGGCAAATCCCAATTTTTCCACGTTCAATTCCTTTCATCAACTCCCATTTTAAGGCAACCCATTTGGGGACGATCATTCCAATTACACATTGATTGAAGCAGTTTAAGGTTGGGGGCTATGTTTATCCAACTTGATGATGAAAACTTAACACAATTACTTAACTCCATTTATAATTTAAAGTATTATGTTGGATTTGAAATCAATATTTGAAATTGACATAAAAAATTTATTAAAACACACACACACACACACACACACACACACACAACAAAATACATGTTATTAAGAAAATCAAGTATGTGGTAATAATTTAATTACAAACTTTTAAAAATGTATAATTTAATTAAAGAGATTGTATTTCAATTTATGACTAAAATATTTCAACTATTTTTTTTTCAATTGAAGTTAAACGAATTATAAAATTAAGAAATTGAAAAATCTAAGAATCACATTTAATTATATTTGGATTGAACAATCAAATTGTTATATTTGATTTTTTGAACTAAATATTTAGAATTAATTATGTTTTTCAACATTCAAAATAATACAATTTTGAGATTAAACATAACCATGAATTTTTTTTAAAAATAGTTACAAACTCAAAGAAACGTGGAATTACATAAACTATAATTATTATATTATGTGATTGAACATGTGAAATTGATTTCCTTATGAAATTACATTATTACATTAATGTGATTTTTTTAAAAAAATTATGTTTATATTTATGCAATGACATTAGGTGGGGGATGGATTAAGATTTTTTATTTCAATGAATCTTTTTTAGGTGAGGAAGGTGGACTTGTATTCATCCACAAGAAGAATGAGCCAAATATGGCTATAGGTTAGAGCCAACTTTTTAGAATCTTGCTATGTTTTGACCACCTCTAGGACCCTAAACCCTAAATATGGTAACTTCACAAACCCCCCCTTTTTTTTTCAAAATGTGATGATTTTGGCACATTTTTTCAAAAAACAACCGTTGAACCCATTGAATTTTATTTTATTTTTTTGGTTGCCATGGTGCAAAATTTCACTAAAAAGAAAAAAGTTGGGTTGAATGCTCAAGGAGTTGGTGCATGGTCAAAGAGGTGAAGGGTTCAATCATTCCAAATGACAGTGACCTTCCTGACTACCTAATCAAAATGAACATTTGTGACCTACATGACTATAGTCAAATTAGACTTGTTGCTTTGACCACAATGTAAACAATGTCAAGCCTATACATGATAAAATAAGAATACCAATATAACCATCAAATGGATTGGTAAGAAGGACAAGTGACAAGCCAAAAAGGATCATCATTTAAAATGCCCTCATACAAGTTTATCAAGTGGACCAATAGGACAACTAAATGACCACTTTCTAGAAAAGGCACATTTGAGGGATTTTTTCGAGTAAACCCTTGAAATCCTTTCACAAAGGTAAATACATAAAACATGATATGTCTAAATTTAAGTGGACCAAAGTTTAATGCTTTGGGTTGTGTTAACCTTGATAATGCATATTTGTAACAAGATGATTAATTAGTTTAAATTTTAAGTTGTTCATTGTTGGTAATTTGTAATGTGTGTTTTATGAAGTACCATGTTTAATTTTTTAACGTCTTTTTGAAAATCTTAAGCTCCTATATCAAGGTTGTGAGAGAGAGATTATCCATATCAAGATCTTTACAATTCTCCCCTTTCACCTTAACTTCTATCTTTGCACATGTCATGACTTATTGTATATGTTTAAATTATTTTTACACATGGTCCATGAAACTATGTTTCCGTCTTCATGGTTTCATAATTTTCACACTTTGACTTTTCTTCTTGAACACAATTAAAACATTTCATTTTGCACTAGGTTGGCTTGTTGCGCAATGTTTTCTTGTATAGGATGTGCTCTAGGAGATTCTCTTGCAAAGTGCCAATATATTTCATATCTTGAGGTTGTTTTACTTGTTGTTGGTCCCATGCTAAACTCATTTTCCCATTTTTCAGTCATTAGAAAGTAACGACCTTGTTGTTTGGTGCTTTCGTGATTATTGCTTAGCCTGTGCTTGCACCCTTGCTTGTTGTGTAGCCTAGATTGACCCCCATGTATTTGTGTAGATATGCTTGGAAACCCATTTGAAAATCATGGTGAAAGTAGTTATCCACCCTAGAAATAGCAATTGAAGTCCAAGTAGTAGTGAATTGTGCTTGAACATGCTTCTCAATAGTTTTTCAAGTTGTTTGTTCTGCTGCAAAACCCAATTCTACTACTCGTTTGGCTCATGTGTCTTCTTTTTCCTTTCTTTTGCCTATTTTGATTTCCTTTGTAATTGCCCAAATTCCATTGTTTTTTTCCTTAGGATGTTTAAGTATTTAAAATTAGTCACAACATGTGATTAAGAATAATCAATTAATGGTTCTTTTCCATTGGTGCATCTTGTAGGTAAATGAGGTAATGAAATAGGTTATGCAACATTTAGGTTTACAACATCAATCTTTGTTGGTTGTTATTCTAGCATTGTAGGGCTTTAAGGCATATATACATAATAACATAGGCCATTTTTTGGCTTGTAGATAGGTAAATCTTCAAATGGTGGATGTTGATATGTTTCAATTACATGGAAAAGTTTTGCATTTTTTTCCCCATTAAGGGTTATTTTCAACTTCCTTTTTTGTTGTATAATCTTTTTCAATCCTTGCATTGTTTAGGTTTGCTATAATGTAAACCTTTCATGGTTTAGTCTTGTTATCCATTACCTTTGGGTTCAAAGGCCATATCCCTTTAGTTCTAAACCCAAACTAAACCCAAATTTTTTTGTGAGTGATTACTTTAAAGCTTGACTCACCCATCCAACTAAAATGACCTTGTTTGGTTCCATGTGATTGCTTTTAAACATAACTACATCCCTAACTTTTCTAAATGCAGTATTAAATGGTTTAAAACAAGCACATTTAATGGTTGCAATGCATGTGATGTGTGTGATGATAATGTGATCATGCCTAAACCCAAATTCTCTTACCTATTATATTGCTTCTAGGGTAACATGGCTGCCATGTCCATCTAAAATTAACAAGTGTCAATTGTTGAAGGACACTCCACTTGGAATTGACTTATTAAAGAAAGCCATAGATTCCTTAAACATGAAAGTAATCATCCATGCTTTTTTTTGCATTACCATACAAATATTTGGTTTATAGAATCTTATGTAGTCATCCCTTAGTCTCTCACCTCATAAGATGTAAAAACCATGTCAAAACACCCTCGACATCATTGATTACATAATTTATAGTTAACCATTCTCAAGATTTTGGGATGGTATTATAAATTGCATTAGATCCTTTCAATCCTAGCCAAAACTTTTGCTCTCCTTTTATTCCATACTATCTACTAACTTGAATCCATGTTTCATCAAAGTTCCATATATGATTAGAATTGTAATTATGTTGGTTATATATTGATTATAAGTTAATGAAACATTAGAATAAATCCCCCAAAATGCAACCAATGCATTTGCACCTACATGCAACTAATTGTCATTTGCAATTTTTTTGTAACTTTTTTACACCTTTGACCATTCTTGCAACTATGCTACAATTGCCTTTACTACTAATGACTTCTTCATCCTACACATTAGAATTTTTTCCATCCACAATCATGCCCATGTGTCTCATTAGTTACAAATGGAAGTAAACTTAGTCGCACCACAAGGGTGTCAAAATAGCCCTTGGTGGTATACATATGTGTATTAAGAAACTTTTGAAAGGTATGTGTACTTTTGCTAAATTCTATTAGGGGTATAATGGGGCTATGTTGCCATTGTTGTTGTATTTAATTTGTATTTAAGCAAATTAACTACCTACCTACCTATCAAGCCTAGGTTATCTACCTACCTAACTTGAGCTATTTACTTATTAATTAATTATTGTTATTTTCAATTAATTGATAATTAATAGTTCATATTTAGTATTTGTAATTAATATTTTGATATTATTCAATATATTAGTTATTTATTTGTTTCTATATGAACTATCAATCAATTATTTATAACTTAGTAATTAGTTAATTATTATTTAATTCATAATTATTAATGTAATAATATTGTAGTTATTTATTTATTTATGAACTTTTCATCAATAATTTAACACTAATTCATTATTTAATCTTTGGTTAGTTAATAATAATAATAATAATAAATAAATAAATAAAATATTATTATTAAGAAATTATAATCAATAAATCATAATAATTTAATAAATAATTTAATTTTTAATTATTAATTACGTCTTATTTAGTTATTTATTTGATTATTTAAGAACCATTATGAAATCTTACAATTAATACGCTAGTTAATTAGTTCATATTTATATAATAATAATAATTAATTCGTTGATATTTTTACTATTTATGAAATTAATATTTAATAACTCATAACTAATAAGTTGGTTAATTAATTAGTATTTACATAATATTTTAATATTTCATTTTAAAATTTCTAAACTATTAATCAAAACTTATAAGTTATAATTTGGTTAATTAGTTAATACTTCAATCATTTTATTTTCTCTATATGAATTGTGAATTAATAATTTATAACTAAATGAATTAGTTAATTTATTACAATATATGTAATGATTAATAATTATTTAACTTATTAAATAATTAGTTAGTTATTTATTTACTTAGTTATATAATTTATATAATTTAAAAATAGGACAAAAGATATGAGATGAAAGAATTTAGTTTGCAACTAAGTTGCAACTTTAATTTTTATCCTATATGTTTTTTCCTCGACTTCCATTTTGAAAACTATATAATGAGGAGGCTTTGTTTTACACTTTCACATAAAAAAACATGACAATTAAAAAGGGTCAATCAAAGGAACTTAAACTTTCAAGGAGTTGAACCCTAAAGGTTAAACCTAAAAAAAATTGAAAATATTTACCTACCTACCTACCTACCTACCTACCTACCTACTTAGTCCCACTAACCTAGCTAGTTAACTACCTAGTCTAACCTACCTACCTACCTAGTCCCACCTATCCACCTAAATATTGATTTTAATTTTGACCAAAATTTTAAAATGCCATGTCACATGTGGGTATTATGCCAAGTGTCACAATCTAAAGCCACTAAAAATACATTATGAAGATCCACCATCTATTTTTAAAACAAACTTTTCAAACATTTTTCATTTGCCACATGTCATTATGTAAGTTGTTGATTATTAGTGTAATATACAAATGGCATCCAATAGTATACGAATGGTGAAATATTTTGTTGACTATTGACTTCATCCACACTTGCAATTAATGTTTTATGCAAGTTGTCTAATGCAATTAAATAATTTTTACTGACAAATGTCTTTTGCAACTAAAATATAGTTGCAAATGGTAATTGTTTTTTTTTTTAGTTTTTTTTTAGTGAAAAAGTTGCTGGAATTGGGTGTCATCCCTTATGCTTTATAATCTTCCAGTTCTTATTTTTGTCGTATATTAATTTTTGGATGTTTATGTTTGAATTATGCCCATTAATAATTACCTGGTATTCCATTTTAGAACAGTGTAACCTTTGTTTATGTTACTTTACAACCTTCATCTTCAATTGTTGTAAGGTAATGGACAATTTAGACTCTTGCATTGTTAATATCTATGCAATCATTGTTGCATCCTCTTCTTTTGTAAGTACTCCTCATGGCCCCATCTTCTTGGATTTTCCATTCATGTAGTCAAAAGGGAGTTCATTGGGATGTTCCATGACCTATTGGCCCTCCTTAAGGAATGTGTCCCTCTTTCAATAACATTCATAATTGCTTTTAATGTTTCATATGTTTGCATGCCTCTTTAAATTATTGAACGCATTTGATTCAATTGTGGTGCCAATCTTTTTTTTTATGGGTCAAAGCATGGGGAAGCTTTTCCTTGTTTGATGTAAAGTCTATTGCTTGTAAATTCAGCATGTTATTCCATCTCCAACAAACAACTATGCAATTGATGATTTTTTTCTCTTCCTAGTCCTAGCCTCCAACAATTTGGTGGAGTGTGTTTTGGCCCCACCAAGGGTATGTCTATTTCTTCCCTATAAATAACCCAAGAATCCAAAAAATGTAATAAATTTGGAAATTTTACTATAGCATGTTCATGGGTTGCTATAGTTGAATATAATAACTTATAAAATTTTGCAAAATTATCTCAATCTAAATCAACATCTTTTGTTGTTGTGCATGTAGTGGGGGTGAATAATATGATTTAAATGATCCCTAGCTCTTTTGAAGATCCTTGATGCAACATTTTGAATTTTGGATTTTTGAATCCAATGGTGAATTAGATATTTTTGGAACCTTTGATTGTAAATTTGGTCTACAGTTTCAATTTGTATGTTTGATGTTGATCCATCTTTTACATGTTCTACTTTCACCTTTTGCAGTTTTGCTTTTTAATTTAGTTTTTACTCTTTTATTTGTTTTATTTTTTCTTTGAAACTTGTTTTAAACTCTCAAACTTGGACTATTGGACTATCATTCTCTACATGTTTTACTATCACTAACAAAAATTCTAAACAAAGTTGGAATTATTTTTCTACCCAAGTTCATAGAGAGGACATATTTGAAGCTCAGATCAAAAATAGAAAATGATCATGTAAACCTTGATTAAGTTTAAACTTTGATTTGTCCCCTTTCTGTTCTTGGAAGGAATGCAAAATTCTTATGCATGGTAAGAATATTTGGGGTTTAATAAATGTGCTACCAAAATAGGATGTCTTTTGTTGGTCCTTATGGATTATGTCCTTGTTAGGATTTATTAATGAATAATTTCATGCTTTTTAATGGGAGCCTAAACCCCATAACCAAACATTTTTTAAAAAAATTTGCCTTTTGTTTATCTGGAGTCTCTCTTTAACCCACCCTCAACAGGTTCATAGCCACCATATTTGTTTTCAAGTATGTGCATTACAATCACGGACTTGTAGTCGGTCCTTATTTACATGTAGTCATAGTCGTGACTATCTATCCTCCAGCCATAAATAGAGAGTCGACTATAGCCGACTACTCTGGCTGTGAATTAGTCAGCTATAGATTGTTGTCGTTTGCTCCTTGTGAGCCCTCTTTCGGGCGATGGTAGACTCGTTCGCATCGTGCTGTTGTTGGACGTTAAGGGGCTGTTAATGTCACAACCTTAGCTTTGGGCTCGTGACCAAGACAAGGGCTTACAAGGTTGCGGGCCAAGAGGGAAGCCCAAGAGTGAAGGAAAGTGTGAGGGAATGAACCCCCACATTCCCAAAGGGGTTTCCATTTCGGGAATTGGAGTCCCAATGGACTCCCGAATGTTCAGAAAGCAATTGCAAGGGTCAAAACTCAATGGATTGAAAAGTTCTTTATACCATTGGAAAGTTATTGAAACATAGATATCTAAAATGAGCTTGCATCACCCATTTGGACATCTGAAACACAAGTTATGGCCAAAAGAAGGGCCAGGAGTCAAATTGACAATTTAAGTCCTGACTAGTAAAAGTCGGGAATCAACCCGATTTCCTTACGTGCAGGTCGCGAGCGACATACCATTCAAAAGCTCTCGATGAAGGTTATAACTTTGTTTTAGACCTCATTTCAATTGTAGGTCTACACACAAAGTTATGGGGCCCCAAAGTCGCGGGAGTCCTAACTTTAACAATTTCAAGACTCTCACTTGAGAGTCTTGGGACAAAAAACCATTTGGATGTGGGCCTCATGGAGAGGCATAGAGTATATTATAAGGGGGGAAGGTGATAGCTTCCCCCAAGTCCGGGCCGTGGTGAGTCTTGTGAGTCTAAGTTTGTTCGTGGCTCGTCTTAGCACCAAAAGTGCTCCAATTATGCACTAACCACCTTTTGTTGATTTTGTACAGGTCCGTATGAGTAGTTGATGTTTATCACTATTCCTAGTCCCATCCCGGAGTTCCAGCATGCCCCTCTACCCTTCCAAGTGTTGCAAGCCAACGAGCGTGCCCCGATTCCTTGCTCTTCCGCTGTTTTCAGTTTGGACTCACATTTGAGTCCAATAAAGAGCTTGGGGGTGCGTCAGCTGATTTTAACATCACTATTATCTCCAGTCTTTCATCCATTTTGTCATCTTCGACATCGTCGTCAAGATCAAAGTACTTAATGATGTTCGCAGTCGCCTCGGTTACGTCCGCTGTTGACCTCAACGATGCAATCAGGTTATTGATCGTGAATAGGTTTTTGCTTTCCATGTCTTTGATAAATGCCTTGTTGAATGATAAGATCAATAGCATTTCAAACTTGGCGTTGCCCATGTTCTGCTGGAATGTGTTGTTAATGTGCTCATAGACCGAGAACACGTGCTCCTGCAGGTCGTTGGAATTAGGTGCATTGAGGTGTCGCGTCGCGATGCGCCCCATGAGGTGGTGATGCACGCCGTTCTTGCGCCACCACTGCGACATGTCGATGACCTCATTGATGTAGATCTAGTTGCCCGCGCAGACCTTGTTCTTGTCGATTTTGTTCTGCTCATTCAAAAGCCATGCTGACCGGTCCACCTTCAGCGAGATCCACTCCTTGAAGGCTTCATTCGCTAGATCACCCGGCATCACCATGTTGAGAGCGGTGCTCGCTCCGCTCTCGATGTTTTGGCCGGGTGAGCCGATGTTGACCATGTCAAACACGTTGTCATCGTCACAAACCTGTACATCAACGTTGTCGTCGTTGGGTGGCGTGTCGGGCTCGGGTGACCAAAACAAACATGTGGCCTCGTCAACGAAAGCGGACTTGAAGAGCTCCTTGGCATTATCAATGTCGTCCTTGTACCCGGCTGCACATAGCCATGGCAGGGCCAATGTCAGCATGATTAGGTCACATACCATGGCCACCAACTGTTGATCGCTAGGGAATGGGAAATATGAGGTCAGCTCCTTTTGGGTGTGGTTGTGCAGCTTGCTGCCGATCACGCCCAGCTGTTTGGTTCTGACCTTGACCTTGGGCAAGTGGTCCCAACGTGTTTTGCCATCCCATTGGTCGTCGTCACCACTGATGTTTTCCTCGTCCGACTGCTCACCAAAACGGGATGACAACACGACGTCAACAACCGAGTAAGTCATCTGCCTATCGGCAATCTTAGTCTTGACAACATTGGGCCAGTTAGTGGTGGCGACGAGTTGCGAGTCGATCTGCATCGTGAACAACAGGGTGTAGACTAATCGAATGATGGCCTTAACCTTGGCCACGGATTGCCAACGCTCATCTGACAACTCGTAGGCATTACGCATCGACGGCTTTTCATGAACGAAGTACTAGTGTAGCTTCCACTTGCAACGTAGCGTTTGTTGGTACATGCGCACGTAACCTAAAATGTGTGTGTTGTTGTTGATGTTGACCTTGATCACATTGTAGCCGATTTGCTTGTTGCAATTTTTGTAGTTGATTTTGCATGACTTGGCCTTTTTGTTCTAGACATACCTGATCATTCGACGCACGGCTAGGTGTAGGTCCTCACATTCCTCAAACAAGTCGACAATCTCCTTGTTGAATGTCCTCTTCTGCTTTTCGGTTGCGTGGTTGTAGGCCAAGTTCGCGAAGTGCATGTTATAGGTGTCATTCGCACCGATGATTAGTTAGCTGGTTGCGATAGACGCGTTAATCGTGTTGTTGATCGATAGGATGATGTCATTACAGCGGATGCTGTAGCGCTTTTGGACGGCCATGGCCGCCTCGTTGCACACCTGGGTGCTGTGCCGGTTTGGCATGGCCAAGCCGAACGCCAATTTGTATCGGATCGAGAACTGCAGGTCGATCAAGTACACCGAGACGTCGAAGAACTGCTTGATGACGGAGTCCTAGCTGTCATGGTAGACCATGAGCTAACCAGAACTAGAATCAACGTACTCGTTGGCAAGTTCGTCGTAGCCCGACCGGCATGTACATTGCATGCGCCTTGACGATAAGCGCGTTGATGCGCATAGTGAACTTGGAGGACATGGAGATGAACGTGCGGTCGATCTTGTCAAGCGTCATCAGAACGTACAACCTCAACTTCAGGTACGACACCGCCGAGATGACCTCATTCAGGTCGATATTAGTGGCAAGCGACAATGGCGCCTTGCGGTTGATGACCAGCCGTGCGACGAGCACATGAACGCGTTAGATGACAACGTCGTTACCATTCTCAATGAAGGCACAAATGTTGTTGGCGCTCGTGGATGCGAAAGTCGAAATTGATATCACTTGTTTGGGTTCAAGCGATTGGTGTTTGTGGGCTAGATGTAGGCTCGGGTGCATAGAAGCGATGTGCTTGTGAGCGTTGCCAGTTGTGCCATTGTAGATGGCGACCAAGCTGTTAAGGAACTTGCCTAGGCACTTCTTCAGGCACAACAAGCAAGAGGAAACGTAGTGGATCCCATTTTGCATGATCGGCTCGTCCTTGACCATGGCGAAGTACTGCCACACCGATGATGTCTTGTTAGCATTGACTGGCACAAGCTGCGAGTCGAGCAGTTCACAAGGCGCCTCGTTGACCTCTCCGTCATTGGCCGTAGCTGAGATGCTAACCAATGGCGCAGGGGACTCCATGATAAAATGATGACAACGACTGCATACTGTGTACTATAGTTTATAGTGCGTTGTGCTTGCAAGTTGCATTTATTTTGAGGTTTTATTGAATCGACTACGACTAGCTAATAGTTGATTACAGCCGTTGCCCGGTAGTCTAGGCGACTATCTACGTAAATAGTTGGTGACTATAGTTGATACATCGACTAAAAGTTGCAACGACTACGGGTCCCTGATTACAATGTGAAGGTCTTCTCCCATAACCAAACATGACAAAATATAACATTGTGCCTTTTTAATAAAAATTTCTTTTACCACAAGCATAATCGCACGAAATAAATAATAATCGTTTCGATTATACATAACAAATTGAACACATGTTTTCAAGACCAGGCACCTGATCATAGGGTTGCATTTTAAACGCTTGCACAAAGGACTGCGACCATACACCGGCACTGGTATGCTCAAATAGATTTTAATTTCAAAAAAGTGATCTACATGTCATCTTATGATGTCTCACAGTTTGACTCAGGTCTGACACCTCTTGCATTTGATCAATGTAGCTCAGTGAGATGATTCTGATCACAGTTACGTGAAAAACTGTAATGGAAAAGGGCTGTTTTCACAGATTCTCTCATGACAACCCTCTAATGCAAATATGTCGTAAGCAGGTGTGAGAGGTAGGTGTACTTGTGGAATTTCTCAAAGTGCTTTTTCTGTGTGCTTTTCTTTGTGTTGCTAAAAGTTCGCTGGAAGTTTCAAACTGTGTTTGGTGTGTGGTGCACACTACAAACAAACGTACATTAATATCACCCGCAGTTCTGGCCCTTGCCATTACTCCAGTGTACGCCAACAACGGCAGAGACCACCGGTTGGCTCCAAAGATGTTTCTTGGAGCCAATGATGCGAGGCAGGCAGCATTCACCCGGTGGTCCCAGGTTGAAATATTGCCAAATTTCAACCTGAAAAATATGATTTAGCCAGATTTGGTTAACAGACTAAATGGGATGATGATGGCCACTTCAGCTACATCACAAAATTGAAAACAAAAAAAAAACCCTTGATGATGCTGATTGCAAAAGAAAAAGGAATTAAACTTTGAGGGCCCAACAAACTAATTAGTACGAGTCACAATATATACTACCATTAGTAGTATATTATGTAAACTGGGGGGTACTTAGTAATTATTATGACTTACTATTAATATTAATTAATAA
>Ga0209611_10009625_pt1 | contig 14550 bp, 12 predicted proteins | sample S1TSphgellanicum_3_FD_187693 | JGI IMG/M metagenome (GOLD analysis project Ga0209611, IMG submission 187693) | Host-associated microbial communities from peat moss isolated from Minnesota, USA - S1T2_Fc - Sphagnum magellanicum MG (SPAdes) (version 2) | ecosystem: Host-associated > Plants > Peat... | reverse complement strand
GCCAACAAAGGCTGATCTTAAGGTACGAGAGCAGGCAAGGTTTGGTTGATTCTGGCTTGTACCTGGATGTGACCTTGCCAAAGCTGCTTTTTTCTCTCTCATTGTTAATTATTAAAATTTTCACAAACTTGTGAAATTTCACTTGATATATAACATACCAGTTGAGCATTTTGAGTTTTCAAATTTTAATAACCTACCCAGATGATTGGAATTTAATTCAGGAAGGTTATGAATCCTAAATCCCTAAACATGTTTTATGATTGAAAAGCAGAGAAAATTAAAAATTAGAAAAACCCAATAACCCACCCTACTTAGTTAGGGTGTCCAAATTAGTTTTAAAAAAATCTGGGTTGCAAACCTTGCCTCTCTTCCCCATTAGTAAATGAAAATCGGAATCACATGGGACTAATGTCATGCTTTGGTGTAAGCATCATCTCTGATTCCCAATTACAAAAGAAATCAAGAAACAGGGACCATGCTAGTAGATCTGAAAAACATGATAAACTTGTGTAAAGATGCAATGAAAATGTTTGTCCTTCCGTGCACTCAACAAGTGCAAAATTCGACATCAATTGTTGTTATGAGATGTTGGTTCCAAATCCTTCCATCCACGGCATACTAGGTACTCATCCAATAAACTAAACATCTCCCACCCACCTTTTAAGACTAGATGCATAGACGAGTCGTGTACAGCACTTGAATAATGGTTGAAACTCGGAAGGTTCACAACAAGTTCCATGACCAGAAGAAATTGCATAGAAATGGAAGCAGAGCTTCTTGACCGTGTCTCTCACAAAATGGTGAACATTCCTATATCATGTGTTTTTGGAAGCTTGTAGGACATATTTGACTACTTAGCTTACTCCATACTTTTGGGTGGTAAAATATTGAGTTGAAAATATTGAATAATGAATGTTATCATTAGTTTTCACTACTTGGGTGCCTCCATTTTGACCCCCCCAAAAAAAGTAATGCTTTTTAGAAAGTGGAGTGTTAGAAAGGTCTAAAAGTTCAAAAGTTGGGTTGAGTTTAGTACCAACCTCAAAAACATTAGGGTTTTTAGGTTTTTACCAAGGTACCAATGTATAGCTGCTGGTTCACCCAAGGCTCTTTTAATACCAAAAACAACACTTTCATCTTCTAGATTGGTAAAATATTAATGTGAAAGAGTTTATTTGCTGCCCCCCCCCTCCCAACCCTAAACCCATTGGTGGACTAATAACTTGTTTTTATTACAAACTTATTAACCATAGCTCCCACCTCTCTCCTAGTGCCACATCTCCACCTTCTCCCCAGTTAGTTCTGGGGTGCTAAACAACTTTAAATCCAATCACCAGCGCACCAAAAGGAGTTGCACCATCTAATTTTGGATGTTGAACTGAAGTAAAGTTCAGTTCAACATCCAAAATTAGATGGTGCAACTCCTTTTGGTGAGCTGGTGATTGGATTTACTCCAAATTGTCCAATTCTTCTCCTACTCCACTCATGGCTTAATATTGCAAGCTCTTTTGTTTATAATTTCACCATCTTAAAAAGTTCTCTACTAAAAATTTCCAAGCTTTTTCTTTGTGTCTCTCAAATTCTTCTAAACTTTTTGTCTACAATCTGATTCTCAAGCTTGGACATTAATTAGGGCAACTTAACAAATTTTCTCACCATTAAAAAATGAATGAAATCCAAGAAATATTCACCTCAAAGCCATAATTGCTCATTTTTAGTCCTTGAAAAAAAGTAGCACATCAAATTCATCCAAAATCGGGAACATTTGAGATATCACACTCTTAGTCCTTCAAGGATTTCTTTAGTATGGTAGCGCTTGTACTTTGATTTGGAAGTTTGTTTCTATGGTCACTAGGTGATCAAACTGTGATTTTTTTTAATAAAAAAATTTAATTTATTGTGGGGGTTGGGTTGGGGTGGGAGGAAGGCTTACTAGACATTAGTGGAAGTACCTACCTCATGAAGGATTTGAGTGGGAATTTCCATTTAAACAAGAAGAGGTTTGGTCAAAATTTGGAGTAGCTACACACCATGCTGAGAGTGCTGAATTTGGGTCAGAATTTGTAATTGGACTAGGTAGCTTTATACCATGCTGAGAGTGCAGAATTTGGGTCAGAATTTGTAATTGGATTAGGTAGCATTATACCATGCTGAGAGTGCACTATGAATTTGGGTCAGAAATTGGGATTAGCACACAAATGTTGAGAAGAGTGCACTTTGAATTTGGGTCAGAATTTGGGATTGGCACACAAATGTAATTGCTCAAGGAGTGCTGAATTTGGGCGAGAATTTGAATTGGGTTAGGTCTCACACCAAGTTGGAAGTGCTGAACATTTTGGGTCAAGAAATTTATGAATTGGAATTTAGCACAGCACATGTAACTGTTGAGAGTGTGCTGGATTTGGGTCAGGATTTGCATTGGATTAGCACACTGGATGTTGTTGAGCATGCCCAAATTTGGAATACAAAAACGGTGCTACTACAAGATCTCACATGTTCAGTTCTCATTTTCAGAGCGCAAAAATCTCCTTGTGCATAGTTTCTACAGTTGCTAGCAGCTTATAGCACTAGACTTGCTGCAGCTCTTCTCACACAGACAAAAGCACAAGACGAAGAAGAAGAAGAGGAAGAAGAAGAAGATGGGTTGTCTGAGAAATCTTTAGCATTCAAGGGGAATTTTTGTCAGGTTTCAGGTTAACTGTGTTTTGTGCTTTTGCTGCAATCGTCAGTTTGTGTGTGTGTGTGTGTGTGTGTTTGAGGAGAAGTCTTGCGAGAGATTTCAGTAAGAGAGAGTGTCGGAGAGAGAGAGAGAGAGAGAGAGAGAGAGAGCTCTGAGTCGAGTGTGGTGGTGTGAGAGAACAAGCATCTGGGAGTGGAGCACTGTGAGGAGGAAGAGTTCATAACTGTAGCGGCTACGTCGTGCAACATTCGCAGGAGACCATCATCATCATCATCATAATCATGGCGCCTTACATTCCAGGGGATCAGATAGGGATGAAGGTGGGCTACAGTGTGGAAGAAGGTTGCAGGGATCCCGCGCTACTAGACGAACGTCTTCCTCTTCTGCAACATGCTGACCTGCGAGACAAAGTGGTTCTTCTCCGAGTTGATCATAACGTCGTCAAGAAAGGTACCACTCGTTTCAGGGACCGATGACCGCGTCGATCGGATCACTCTACCTATTGTGGGATTGTGATGCAATTTTGCATTCTGAGGATATATTTAAGCTCTGCATGATCTTCTTTGTTCTTGCAGGAAAGATTTTGGACCAGTACCGGATCGACGTGACGCTGGCGACCATGTACAACATCATTGAGCGCGGTGGAAGGTACAACACGTACTAAGGGTCTCTTTCCATTAGGTTGCTGTGTGATCGATCACGTCCGTCGTAGAAGAATCCTCTAGAAAGCTTTTGTGTTGTACTGAGAACTGAATGCAGCTGACAAGTTTTTCCTTGTGTGTTGGGTGGGTGGGTTGCTTGCAGGCCGATCATAATGACGCATATTGGGCGTCCATTCGATAAGAAGACGAAGACGCTGACGATCAAGAAAGACGAGGACTCGGTGGATGCGGTGGTGGCATACATGCAACGCAAGCTGCGGATCAAGTTCGCGGTGCCGCAGTTCCATGCAACGGAGAAGGAAGGGATCTTAGACATCGACACGTCCATCAACTGGCTCATCCAAGACTTGCGCAGCCGCAAAATCGCCGGCATCTACTTGCCCAACACCCGTTGGTTTGCGGTACAGTACTAGATCCCAATCTCCTGCAGCTCCACACAAATCTCTGTCTCTCTGTCTCTGTCTGTGTACTCATCAGCTGATGCAATCAATGGGTGCTGGAGTGAGCTTTGAATGTGCAGGGGGAGGAGGACAAAGGGGAGAAGATGGAGAGATTTGTGGTGCAATTGGCAGGTTTAGCGGACGTGTTTGTGAACGATGCATTCGGCTCATGGCAAGCTCATGCTTCCACTACCCACATCACCAGATATCTGCCGTCGTATGCCGGTCTTTGCCTTCAGGTCCTCTTGAACCACAATGTTACATAGCTCAGAGCTTCTTCTTTTTGTGGGTTCATGGGAGCTAATCTTTACCAGAGCTTTCTTGTGGGTTCATGAAACATGATCTTGGGCACAGGAGCTTCTTGTGAATTCACGAGTGATGATCTTAGGCAGAGCTTCTTGTTGTGAGTTCCTGAATGATGATCTTTAGGAGACCTTCTTCTTGTGGGTTCATGATGATCAATCTTTTTCCTGGAATGTTAAGATTCTTTCCAGGTTCTTGAATTGAATTATCACATAGCTCTATAATTTCTGAGTTTCTTGGGATACATGAGAGGGTTTGAAAAATATTATATAATTTCAGGCATGATTCAGGAGGCATCACATGAGAGCCTGAGGTTTGCTTTTTTTCTTTTGGGTGCAGGATGAGCTGTTCCATGTGAAGGAGATCTTGAGTCCAAAGAGACCTTTCGTGGCAGTGGTGGCGGGTGCTAAGTATGACACCAAAATTGGGCCTCTGGCAGAAATTTACAAGAAAGTGGATAAGCTACTTCTGGGTGGAATCGTTTACAACACGTTTCTCTGTGCCAAATACAACATCAAAATCCGGGGTGTGGAGGTACCGTAGTGTATGTGCACTCTAAATATTCTTTTGCAAAATAAATGTTGGAACAAGTTCTTATTGATACCTAAACCCTAAACCTTATCATAAGCCTAAAGTTTAAAGATAAGAAGATCATGAGGAGTGGTAGGGATTTTATCTCACTGTTTAGGAGTAGAACGGATCTTATGCCTATTATAGGCATAAGATCACTCCCACTAACTAAGGAGTAGGTGTAAGATCTCTTCTATTTTTAAGGGGGATTATTAAGGAATATAAGGAGCTGCCTAAATACACAAGAAATTTCTCCAAGTGTTTTCTGTAACCTTGTGTACAAGGAAATTTTGACTGATCATGAACACTATATTCTGAATTGGGTACTAAATTTCCAAACTTTTCAGATCACTTGTGTGTTACTCTTCTTTTGTAGAGACTTTTTTTTGGGCACTAAGTAGGCCTGACCACTTGCCCATACAGAATTGATACACCAAGCTGAGGGGGTAAACTTTGGCCAATTCTTGTATGTTAGCTCTTAACCTAGGAGAGTGGGCCCTATGTGGGTGAGGCCCAGCTGATTCAGCCAGTGCACTTCATGCTAGAGAATGGGTAGGGCTGATTCTGCACAGGCAAGCACCTCGGCTGTCATACTTGGCTGAGGATCACCAAAATTGTTGACAATTGATATTGATTGTTGTTTTCTTTTGATGCAGGATTCAGATATAGAGTTGGCAAGGGGCCTGGTTGAGCAGGATAAGACTGACCAGAAAATTGTGGAGCTTCCTTTACTGGTTGAAACTGAGACACTGGAAGGGCGCTTTGAAGGCCGCTTCCGGACAATAAACACAAAGGTAAATTGTCAATCAAAACTTTGTTCTTTTCACTTGTCCTCTATTTGGGAACTAAGATAATGGTTTCTTTGAACCAAATAATTGCTTTCAAACTCCTGCCTGAAGTTATTTTCATGGAGGCCAAAGGGTTCGTCTCTTTTCTTCATTCAGAGTTGAAATCAATGGCAATGCAACTTGGAAGATGAAAGCGTTTGTAAGCTACACTGTTATCTACTCTGGAATAGGTCAAGACCTGGCCCATACCAGTAAGTAACCTAGCTGGTGTGGATTGTTCTGGAATGTTCCGATTCTGACACAGACAGTTAAGCCATTACAAGATTAAAATCTGCCCACTCAGACCATTCTGGTTGTTAATCAGCCTGGAGAAGTGGAAGAATAGTCCATGGCAGCTGGTTGCATATCAGGGATGGATTACAGAGTGCCAGTTAAAATGTTGGCATGTATGTGGCTGTCCATAGTGGTGAGACAAGGGTCTATCCTTGATAGGCTAAGCATATCTAAAAATTCTTTGGCTATTTAGTATCATAAACAAAACACTCTGGAGTTGGGGTGATGCAGGATTTTGCAGCAGGGCAAGAGTATAAGTATGTTGTGGATATACACCCAGCTTCGTTTGAAACAAAAGAAGTCTTAGATGCACTGGACTCAGCCAGCACCATATTTGTGAATGCTGTGATGGGTTTCATGCCAACATTCTGGCATGGCACCAGCCAAATGGATGCCACCATTGACCGGAACCGCTCTGCCCTAAAGTTCTTTGGTGGTGGAGATACTCTACAGGAGTTTAAAAGGTAATTAACATTAATCAACATCCTTGAACAAGGTCCATGGCTTGAATGCTGTGAAATAGCAGACTACCCAAGTTATCTTTACACAATTATTACAACTTCGGACACTCTGGTGACCCAATTGAAAACTGTAGGATAAAACCTAAATCCTACCTTTCAGGCGCTTTGATTTCAAATCAGTCCATGAATACATTGAATGGTAGAGAAGGCTTGTTAGGACAATGTAGAGAGTCCATGAACTGATGAATTGGAATTGTGGGTGTGGGACAATTGTGATTGGGGAATAGTTTGCATCCAGGATTGTATCATGCTGCACTGGAGAGCTCCAAGTATTACCTCTTCACAGGAGGTGGGAGTGTGCTCAAAGTACTGGAGGAGGGTGACCCTTATGCCCTACCAACTGTCAAAGCTCTAATTGAGAATGGCAAAACTTACAACAACAACAAGCTGCAGCAACATGATCAATCCAACTACAGTAATTACTAGCAACGCCATTTTCAAATGACTCATGCATGATCTGTTCAATATCCAAGTGATATGTATTGATCCCGTGGTTTTTCATTATTCACATTTACATGTGCTTGAGGTGCTGGCTGAATTCCCACACCAGATGACCTCATTTGCACATTCATCATGCCGACGATCTGTTGGTCTGATGTTTGCAGAATAAATGCCAGAGCAAAGTTTGAGGCAAATGCTTCTATTTGATTTGCATCACAAACATCATCAAACATAATTTCAATTAAAACATTTACAAAGTTTGAGGTAAATTCTTCTATTCGATTTGCATCACAAACATCATCAACACATAATTTCAATTAAAACATTTATGATAAATACTGAAGTTTAGCACTTGATGTTTATGATATAATTTACTAACTGAGCCATTTAAATTTTGCAATAATAAGACTTAGATACCAAACCTTCAATACCAACTGGACCCTTCTCCTCATGCTCTATGAGGACAATAAGCTACCCTAGTCAGTAGTTAGGGTTTGAGGCTTGTTGCCAATGGATGGTAGTGCACCCTTGTTTGTTTGGTGAGGGGTTTTCTTCTACACACTTTCAAAAAAAGAAAAGGCTGTTCACACTTTCTCCCTCAAACTCATCCTTGGTCATGGGTGTGAATGTAAAAAACTAGAACAAAAGTGAACATAACAGGAGGGGCCTGTATTTGGTGATGAGTTTTTTTTTTAGGTTCACTTTTTAAATAGCTTCTTCACATATGACTCTCCCACCTTTTGGAAATGGGTGTGGGGTTTAAAAATGTAAAGAAAAAGTGAACATCAATGGTCCCTCTTTAGGGTTTGGTGATGGATTTTCTTTTTATTTGCTCTCAAAATAGCATGTTCACATGTGGCCCTCCTCACCTTCTGCAAATGGGTGTGGGGTGTAAAAACTGAAAAAGAAAAAATGAACCTCAAGGGTCCCTCCTATGTTTGGTGATGGTTTTTTTTTGTTTTTTTCATTTTGAATAGAGCATGTGTTCACAGATTGGAAATGAATGTGAGGTGTAAAAACTAAAACTAAATGTGAACATCTAAGCCCCTACCTTTGTTTGGTGATGGTTTCTTTTGTGTTCACATTTTTTATGTGTTCGCATTCTAAAATTAGTCATGTCCACATACCCCCACTAAGCTTTGTCAAAAAACTTTGTGCTAGGATCCATGGTCATGGGGATTTGGCAACTAAACACAAAGGCTACAGACGAGAAGACAAGCCCAAGTGAGGTCTTCACAACTATTAGGACAAGGGAGGATGAATATGCATATCTAGAAAAAGATGATGAACAAGCTTAGAAAGGTGTGGTTTTCTTGGATGGTAGTTGGCAACTATTGCAAGATGCAAGATCACTTCAACATGAAGAGCACGAAGGCCATTGTCCACCTTCACCACCATAACACCGAGACTATGTAGAAATGCCACCCAACCCTATTGATGCAAACACCTACACAACACGCATGGATGAGGCCTTAATGGTGAATTTGATGACTCCCCAAATTTAGTGATAATCATTTAACTAGCTAGAAGATACATGATTGATTAAATGCAAACTTGAAACAAGAGGCACTATAATTTGCAAACTTATTGTCTTTGCCACAATTGTCAATAAGGTAGTTAATTGTTGTTAGATTATAACTAGTCATACACGGTTATTTCATCTAAATACCTAAGCATTATGTGGCAAAAGGCATTGGAAAGGGAGGCTATAAAAGAGGTTAGGGAGCAAAGAAGAAAAACAATTAAAATTCATACAAAAATCTTTGACCATCATTAAGTGAGCAACAAGTAAAGTTCCTACCATCGTGGTCAACTTTTATAGTGAGAGATTATGGTGATAACTTTCACATGACCTTCCAAGCAAGCTTCCAAGTTTATGCACAAGGTTTCCAAGTTGTGAACATTGGCAATAGTTCTAGTGTGCAACAAAAGGAGATATGGCAAAATGTGCAAGATGCATGACAAAGAATGAAATTGAAAATACAAGTTGCAAAACACATCTTAACATGCCTATAAGACCTTATATAAGAACTTCCAAACATGGGAGGGGGGAAGGGGGAAGGTTTGAACTAAATAAACAAATTGTTGTAAAGTTAGATCACCAATGTAGTTGAACCTTAAAAATTGTTAGAAGATATGAACATCAAAATCAACATCACAAGCATCACCACAAAACTAGGACAAACACCAAGATTACTAGCTTAAGGATTAAAAGAAAACAAATATAAACATCAAAAGCAATAATTCAAGCGTCACCAAAAGACCGAGACAAACACCAAGATCAACAGCTCAAACCTCGCCAAAAAACCAAGATGAACACTAAGATTAATAGTTTGAATGTGAAGTTAAAGTTGAATGAACAAGATCACATGAAGCTTAAAACATGAACAAGACCACTGCCATGAGCTTGATCTTGCAAGAATAATTTGACAAGAAGATCATGAACAACATGAGCATAAAAACAAACCGACAATGACAATGTTAATGACCATGGAACTCAAACCATGGAAACTACTATGAAAAAAATGTGACAAGTGTGATAAGAGTTGAAACTTGCCCCCCTTCCTCCCCAAAGTGTGGTGCCCTAAGAGTTAATAGATGCATCCTAGGTTTGAATAATGGCCATCCATTGACATAATCCTAATTGTGAACACATCATTTTTTATGAACAAACATTACATGTTCTAGGCAAAAAAAATTCCAATTTGCACTTATGCACATATGTTTGTGTTTATGTAAGTGAACATGTTTAAAATAAAGTTCATAATGTTTTGTGATAAGAGAATTATTACTCATGAATACCATTTCACATGTTTGGTGATAAGGTGCACAATGGTTGCACATGGGATGATTCAATTTTGGTTCTAATTCTAAAAATTAGACTTGATTTGAATTTTGAATAATTTGGTTTGAAACTAATGGGTCCATTTACGATTGGGGTACCAAAAAAGAACGTTTAATTGAAAAAGGACTATAAATGACAACTTTGGATTTTTGTTTATCTTACATTATTATAAATGTAATGGATAGTTGTATGGCAATAGAGAAAATGATGTCTTTTGAAATTAATAAAAATATTCAAAAATAATTTGGATACTATGTAAATGTTATTTTGAATCCTATAAACTAAAGGAATCAAGTGTTTAAAATACTTTTTAAAAAAAGTAATCAAAAGGAAGGCATAAAATCATACAATTGATTTCAAATTTTATGTACAACAAAAGCATGCCCCCTTCTATGAAAGTACATGTTCATTGGATGAACTTGATGAAAAACGAAATCATACAAAAATTTCAAAATCTTGAAAATTTGAGGGAAAGGGTTATAAGGCAAAGGACTCATTTTTTTAACCATTTGATTAAAAAATTATGTTCAATGGGTTCAAAATGTCTAGCTTTAGATGCAGGTCACATGTGTAGGAAATAATCTTGCCAAAAAACATGTTTGGTTGCCCATTGAAACTCATTTTGAAATTTTCTTGGATTTTTTGCATTTTTGGTGTTAAATTGAAATATTCATACACAATTATGTATGAATGTGAAAAATCACCATTAACACATGAATTATCTTATATTGGATTATTCAGTTTTTGTCATTTAAATTTGTTTCATGTAAATGTTATGTGTAAAAATAGTTTTAAAAAATCTTTAAATCCTTTTTTCCCTTTTTTGGTACCCCAATTGTGAATGGACCCTAATGGTTAATTGTTTGGTTAACATTTGATTGGAGACCATTTTTCTCCGCCCCAAAAAAATATTTTTCAAAAGTTTTGGTTTTCATTGTAGAATTCAAGCCAATTTTGATTTTGGTTTCTGAATTGGATCTAGTTTTAAATTTGATTTTGATTCTAGTTTCCAAAATTAAACTTGGTTTTGATTCAATTTTGGGTAGGGTGCATTCACAATTAGGGTACACAACAAGAACCATGACATCCACGTCCTATGTTTTGAGTCTTACAACAAAGATTTAGCAAAATGAATGTTTTGAAATGTTAAACAATGAAAGGGGGATATGTATGTTTAAGGTTTCAACCAACAAATGTTATAACGAATGATTCAAATCAATTGAATTTTTTTGAATGTTTTGTTCAAATATAAACCAAAAAGGAATGCAAGACTACTTTGACATTCCAAAATGACGTACTTTCATTTGGAGTGCTAAAACTCTATTAAAGACATGAAATATTGTCCTAGTTTTTGCACCCACATCTCCTATATTTCTCTCCAAATCTTTGGAACGTAACTTTGTAATTAACAAAATTAATTTGATTGTCTTTATCAACACATCTATTATAAGACAAAATCCAAGATTTTAATATCAATTCCACAAAATTTAGTGTTTTATCATACCAAAAATTTGTGCCATCATATAGAACATATTTTATTCTATTTGTGGTCAAAATATGGAGCAATTTGAACAAATATTGTTAATTTTGTTGAATTTTTTAAAAATAAAATTACACATTGGGACATGTGGTTCTTGAACCATCTTTCAAAACACTTAAGGACATGTTTTAATCATTCAAATCACAAAATGTTCATCATTTTAATAAAAAAGTATGTGAATATTTAATGAAAAAAAAATCTACCAAAAAAATTATTTCATAAGTGTAGTGGTCATTCAAAATAATGTTTTGAGAATGATTTTGGGATGTGACATTCCTTTTGTGTACCCCAACCATGAATGTACCTAGTAATTAGAATTGAAAGTTTTAATTGACAAAACTAGGTAATCATTAATGTTGTACGTGTAAGTGCCAATAATTATATATACATTGTGTAAATCCCATGTAAATCATTTACATTTACACATTTGAAATTTTTACACTTACATCTACATGAGGCTACATAGGGCAATGTAAATGTTTGTCAAATACATTTACACAACCCCGTGTAAACACTTTGGGGCGTGTAAGTGAATATATTATATACCTTTAATGACAATACCTTGTTGCAAATCCATATTAATTGGTCGTGGGTGCATTTCAAAGCTCAATTTATTAGTTTTTTACATTGAACCATTTTGATTTGTCCTTCACAAAAAGAATGATACTTTGGTACTCCCCAAACATTAGCATTTTCTACCAATATGGGATTATGGTGGTGTTATTTTAAGAAATATTATAAATGAACATTTTTTCCTCACCATTGCTTGAGTATAACTTTTATTACTAGTACTACTTATTGCAACTTTTATAAGAGCTTAGATATTTATTGTACTTATTGTGATTCATATTAATTAATTACATTAGTTGTGGTGTATCCCAAAGCACAAATGTTTTGATTATATATATATATATATTGCAATGGGCCATTTGGTTGGTCTATCATCAAAAATTTATGAAATCCTCCCTTCCCTGAGTAGAAATCACATTTTTTACATTGTTTTATTGTGTTTTACACTTGCACTATTTTACATGGTCATGTAAAACCATATGAATGTGTTTATTTTTACATTTACATTGTTTTACACAACATAAAATAAATTTACACAATTTTACAGTTACATTTATAGGTTTCATGTTCTACACTTACACTTCCATGAATTGTAAATAAATTTCATTATGAAATTTACACTTACGTAGAATGTAAGTCCTAAACCATTTTACATGCACAACTAACCACCCAACGCTGATAAGTAGTCTTAATTCTTTTGATAATTGCTATGAACTAGGTAGTACAAGGGCACCTTCAGCACATGCTTATTGAATAATTAAATAATTTTGAAGGTTCCATTATGAAATAAATAAATAAACGGACGATTTGAAAAAATTCTTCATTTTCCTTTTCAAAAATTTGTTCTTTGAAAAAAGTTCACTTGAAGGTAAAAGAGAATGAATTGCTTTGAACCATATGGAGTGGAAGGTAACGGAGAACGAATTGTTTTGAACCATGTGGAGTGGAATGCCTCTACACACAAAGTAGACACGGATTGCACGGTCAAATCGGTATTCTGCACATGGCAAGAAATTTTTGGAAAAATGAAAATAAAGAAGCTAGTGGAAAGCTGCGCATGTGTGAGACTTGAGTTCCATTTCTCCTTATGATATCAGCACAATAAACCCTTCCTTTACTGCTGGAGTAGCTATCTTTGAATAAAGCATCAAATTTGTGAATTGATTTTAAACCCATGTTTTGGTCATATCTGATCATCAAAACACCAAAAAAGTAAAAGCAATGTGGTGGTGGAAGAGCAAGCACTGAACACATACTTGTGAAAGAATTTGCACCAAATTTAAGGCCATGCTTCCACCACATCAATATGAGGAAACTAGGAGCATCTTCACCCCATACCTGCAAACACCCCTTTTCATTCAATCTTGCAGCAGGATAGCGTAAATCCTTCTTTGCTTCCTGTATCGATGTCCATTTTGCAGCTGTCGTTCTAACTCCTTGAAGATCTTTTTCCTACTATGGACGTGGACACTGACTATTACTCGTCCAGATGTAAAGACATAAATGGTCTTTGAGTGTTTAAAGGAACTTTTATGACGGCTGTGCGTGGGCACAGTGATCGTTAAACACTCTTCTATAAAGGGGTTGTTTTGGGGGTGGAGATGCTCTAAGTTGTGACTCGGCACTCTACGGCCATTGCTTTTGGCCACGACACACCACCTAAAACTGTAAAGCAAAAGGGTGAACACTGAACGCTCATTCTTTAACAATTAAGTGTTAATGAAAACCTCAACAAGGGAAAACAACTTGGTGTAAAGCATTGGGCATAAGAAGAATGTTTTGCACTAAGATGTCTCATAAGATTAAAGAACAAAGTTCAACATATGAGCTATATATGTAAATATAAAGGAAATTTTTTAAAGATGTTTGATAAGCTGAGAGAAGCAATAGTCTTTTTTATTGAAAAAAATTCGCCAAAAAGAGAAATTAAAAAAATAGAAATTATTCTACAAGTTAGTGATTTTGAAGGTTTTCAATCACAAGAAGGCAAGGGGAAAAATTTAATAAAAGTCTGTCAGATTTCTAAATTTGGTTTTCCATGTGTAGCCAAAAATATAGAAGGATGATTAAAGTTTTGTATTTTGCGTATGGTTTATAGCCATGTTTGGCTAAATCTTCTTAGAGATAATGATCATTTTTTCTACATCTTTCTATGGATGATTGCCACCAAGGCTATTTTTTTGCAATAAGAAGCCTTGCAATAAGTATAAAGGCTATTCTTCAATGTAAATTTTTTTGTGAATGCGTTATATGAAATACATTTGTTAGAATGCCCATCAAAGTGAAATGCAAAATGAAAACTAACTTATCACCGAAAAAAAGAAAAAAGAAAAAAAGAGAAGACAGTAAACCTATCAAAACACACCACCAATGGCCACTTTGACTAGAAACAAAAATTCCTTAAACAAGCACCCAAGAGAAGGGTTCTGCTTTGTTAGGTATAGCCCCTATAAATAAACACAAAGGACAAATTTAAGTAAAGTATACCTGGGAATGCAAAGGAAAAGTTTAAGTTATATATAAATATATAGAGTAGCTGCTATAAATAAAAAAGGGAAAATAACTAAACTCAGGTATAAAAATCGCCATATTTAGACAATAGGTTCCAGTAGCCAAAATATAGCAGGATTCTTTTTTTAAAAATTGACTTTCCTCTCTGACTTGTAGCCAAAATTGGCAAATTCCTCCTCTTGTGGATGATAGCCAATGTGGCTACATAAAAAAATTGCGAAAAAAGAACCCTGTATATTGTGTGATTGAGTGACTTAATAGATGCAATGTTTCTATTATTCTTTGCAATTTTTTGCATTTTTTCGACATAAAGAAAAGCCCTTGCAATAAGTATGAAGGCTTTTTT
>Ga0209611_10009624_pt1 | contig 14551 bp, 14 predicted proteins | sample S1TSphgellanicum_3_FD_187693 | JGI IMG/M metagenome (GOLD analysis project Ga0209611, IMG submission 187693) | Host-associated microbial communities from peat moss isolated from Minnesota, USA - S1T2_Fc - Sphagnum magellanicum MG (SPAdes) (version 2) | ecosystem: Host-associated > Plants > Peat... | reverse complement strand
CTTCGCGGCCCCGGCCTCCGCCGCAGTTGCCGCGCCTGCCCCGCAGCTTGCAGCGGGCGCGTCGCCCCCTGCGGCCGCGACACCCGGCGCACTGTCCGCCGCACCGCCCACCGCCAACGCGCAATCTACCGCCGCCGCGCCGCCCACGGGCGCCGGACAAGCGACCACCGCCGCGCCACCCACCGCCGCCGGTCAAGCAACCAGCACCGCGATTCCGATCGGCGCGCCGCTGTTCGTACAGGCCGGCGCGTTCTCCGACCCGGCGAACGCGGAACGTCTCGCCAAAAAATTGCGCGGCGGTCGCTACGGCACCGTCTTCGTTCGCGCCGATCAAATCGCAGGCCGCAAGATGTACCGGGTCCGCATCGGACCCGTGCCCGACGTCCACGAGTTCGACCGGGTGGTCGCGGCGCTCGAGCACGTCGGCGTCAAGGATGCGCATCTGGCGCTCGACTGACGCCTGGCGCGCTTTTGCCATGCGATAATCCCCTCATGCCGAAATTTTCCCCAAGGTATTCACCCACCATGTTGCGTTCCCTCCTGGCTTTCACGTGCTTCGCGGCCCTCGCGATCGCTCCCTCCGTTGCCGACACGCCGGCGCAGCCGGCGCCGGCTGCGCCCACGATCATACCGAGCGCACCGCAGGTGGATGCGCGCGCCTACATCGTGGTCGACTACCGCACCGGCAAGGTGCTGGCCGCGAACAACGCCGACGCGCGAATGGAACCGGCGAGTCTCACCAAGCTCATGACGGCCTACATCGTGTTTCAACAGTTGGCCGCCCACAAGCTGAAGCTGGACGAACAGGTGAACGTGAGCGAGCACGCTTGGCGTTCGGAGGGATCGCGCACCTTCATCGAATTGGGCAAGCCGGTGTCGGTGCAGGACCTCATCCTGGGGATGATCGTCCAATCGGGCAACGACGCCACGATCGCCTTGGCCGAACGAATCGCCGGAACGGAGGAGACGTTTGCGCAGCTGATGAACGACAATGCCAGGCAGCTGGGGATGTCCGGCAGTCACTTCGAAAACAGCTCGGGACTGCCTTCGCCGCAGCACTACACCACCGCGCACGACCTGTCGGTGCTCGCGACCACCATCATTCGCGAGTACCCGCAGTACTACAAATGGTTTTCCGTCCGGGAATTCGAGCACAACGGCATCAAGCAGCAGAACCGCAACGGATTGCTGGAGAAGGACCCGACGGTCGACGGCCTGAAGACCGGGCATACGGATTCGGCGGGTTATTGCCTGGTGACCTCCTCGCTGCGGGACGGGATGCGGTTGGTGTCGGTGGTCATGGGTTCCGACAGCATGAAGGCGCGCGAAAATGCCAGCGCCGCTCTTTTGAACTACGGCTTCACGTTCTACGACACGACACTGATCGTCAAGGGAGCGACGGTGCTCGCGAGCGCGCGGGTCTGGAAGGGAGAGGTGCCGACGGTGGATCTCGGCATTGCGCAGGATCTGTATCTGACGCTGCCGCGCGGCCAGGCCGACAGCGTCAAGACCGTGGCGGACGTCAAGCCGCGGCTCATTGCGCCGCTCGGACTCGATGCGGCCGTCGGTTCCCTCAACGTGCTCGCCGGCGGCCAATCCCTCGCGACGCTGCCGCTGCATCCGGTCAAGGCCGTGGCGGCCGGCGGCTGGTGGCGACGCCTGATCGACACCATCCGGCTTTGGTTCCTGTAGCGATGGCGGGCCCGTTGCCGATCTGCTGGTTGAACGGCAATTACCTGCCGCTCACGGAGGCGCGCGTGTCGCCGCTCGACCGCGCGTTTCTGTTCGGCGATTCGGTTTACGAAGTGGTGCCGGTCTACGCCACTCGTCCGTTCCGGCTGCGCGAGCATCTGCAGCGGCTCGACCGCAGCCTCGATGCCATCCGCATGGCGCCGCCGCTGCCGCACGCCGAGTGGGCGCGCCTGTGCGGGGAACTGATCGCACGCAACGGCGCCGGCGACGGCTATTTGTATCTGCAGGTAACGCGCGGCACCGAATTCGGCCGCAATCATGCATGGCCTGCGCATCTCGAGCCCACCCTGTTTGCCTACGCGACGGCATTGGACCCCGTGCCGGCCGCGCTGCTGGAACGAGGCGTGTCGGCGGTGACCGCGGCGGACACGCGCTGGGCGCGGCGCGACATCAAATCGACCGCGCTGCTGGCCAACGTGCTGCTGAAGAAGATCTCCGCCGATGCCGGCGCCTTCGAGACCATCCTGCTGGAAAACGGCGAGCTCACCGAGGGCTCGTCGACCACGGTGCAGATCGTGAAGGATGGCGTCATACGCACACCGCGGAATGGCACGAGGATTCTGCCGGGCACCTCTCGCAGCGTGGTCGAGGAGCTCGCCGCCCGGCTGAACCTGCGCTTTGAAAACGCGCGCATCAGCGAAGCGGCATTGCGGGGCGCGGACGAGATATGGCTGGCCTTCGCCACGCGCGGCGTACTGTCCGTCACGACCCTTGACGGCGCACCGGTGGGCGACGGCAAACCCGGTCGCGTGTTCAACCGCATCCGCGAGGCGTTTGTGGCCTATACGCGGGAAGTCGCCGCGACCCCGGCACTATGAGCGACGGCACGACACTGCAGCAGTTTCCGGCCGAGGTTCCCATCAAGGTGATGGGGCGCCGCGACAGCGACCTGCGCCAATTGACCCAGGCCATCATCGAGCGTCATGCAGGACCGCAAGCCGAGAGCAGCATACGCACGCGCCTCAGCGCCGACGGAAATTTCCTGGCGGTCACCTACCTCGTGCAGGCCACCGGGCGCGAGCAGCTCGACGCGATCTATCGCGAGTTGACCGCCTGCAAAGCGGTGGTCATGGCCTTGTAGTCGGGCAGGAACCTCAGCTGCCGCAACAAATGCGGCGTCAATCCCTGGATCACGTCCTGCATCGAGACGTCGGCGTGATCCACCAGCCGCGTCACGGCGAGTCCCCGATATCCGCACACGTTGATGCGCTCGAACGGCCGCAGATCCATCGAGACATTGAGCGCGAAGCCGTGATAACTCGAGCCGCGCCGGATCCGAAGGCCGATGCTGGCGAGTTTGGCGCCGTCCAGGTAGACCCCCGGAGCCTCGCGCGAGGCATTCGCCTCGAGGCCGAGGGCGGCGGCGTAGCCGATGACGGCATTCTCGAGCGCCATCACCAGATCGCGCACGCCGAGCGCGCGGCGCCGCAGATCGAGGAGTGGATAGACCACCAGTTGACCGGGGCCGTGGTACGTCACCTGGCCGCCGCGGTCGATCTGCACCACCGGAATATCCCCGGGCGACAGCAGATGCTCGCGCCCGGCGTTCAACCCCAGCGTGAACACCGCGGGATGCTCGACGAACCAGATCTCATCCGGCGTCGAGCTCTCGCGGTGGTCGGTGAACGCCTGCATCGCCCGCCACGTCGGCTCGTAGGGTGACAGCCCGAGATGGCGGATCAGCGGCAACTCAGTCATGGGCGCGTGCCTGAATCATCAAGCGGCACTCAGTCATGCGGGGCCCTGCCTGACTTATCGAGCGGCAACTCAGTCATGCGCCGAGCATGCTCAAGTTATCGAGTCCTGCGTTGTTGCGCGCCAGCGCCTGTTCGGCGCGATAGCTCGAGCGCACCAGCGGTCCGGATACGCATTCCAGGAATCCCAGGGCAAGCGCCCACTCGCGGTAGCGGTCGAATTCGCCCGGCGCGACGAACCTTTCCACGTTCAAATGATGCGGGGTCGGCCGCAGGTACTGGCCGAGCGTCAGTATGTCGACCGCCGCGTCGCGCAAATCCTGCATGGTCTCGCGGATCTCCGCGTCGGTCTCGCCCAAGCCCAGCATCAGGCTGGTTTTCGTCAGCACCGTCGGACGGTGGGTTTTGGCCGCGCGCAGCACGTCGATGGTCTGACGGTAGCCGGCGCGCGGGTCGCGCACCGGGTGGGTCAGGCGGCTGACCGTCTCCACGTTTTGCGCGAACACGTCCAACTCCGCATCGAGCACGGTGTGCACATCGCGCAGCACCCCGCGAAAATCCGGCGTGAGCGCCTCGACCGCCGTGCCTGGATTGCGCCGCTTGATGGCGCGTACCGCCGCGGCGTAATGCGCCGCTCCGCCGTCGGCGAGATCGTCGCGATCCACGGACGTGAGCACCACGTACTTGAGCCTCATCAATTCGACCGAGCGCGCCACGTTGTCCGGCTCCTCGGGATCCAGCCAGCCGCGTGGATTGCCGGTGTCGACCGCGCAGAACCGGCACGCACGTGTGCACACCGAACCCATCAGCATGATGGTGGCGGTCCCGGCGTTCCAACACTCGCCGATGTTCGGGCATTTTGCCTCCTCGCACACCGTGCTCAAGGAGTGCCGCCGCACGATGTCCTTGACCGCCATGAACTCCTTGCCACCGGCGTGACGCGCGCGCAGCCACGAGGGCTTGCGCAGCGGCGTCGCGGAGGGCTCGGTCGGCGGCATCATCGCCAAGGAGTTGGACGGCGGCGTCTCAAAGGACCCGGAGGTCCGCGGCGCGGCGGGCTTGGACGACGGCGTTGCCAGGGACTCGGACGGCGGTGTCGCGGAGGGCGCCGCCGCGGGGCGCGCCGGACCCGCCTTCACTCCGTCCTTGATGGCGGTAAAGCCTTGTGCAGTGGTGTACTTCTCGCCGCTGCGAATCGGGTCCGACATGCGGCAATTCTACCCCAGCAGCGTCTAGTCGGCCCTGAAAGTATCCCAGCCCGGCCAAACCCAGCCCGGCCCAGCCCAGCCCGGCCCGGCCAAACCCAGCCCAGCCCAGCCCAGCCCGGCCCAGCCGAACCCAGCCCAGCCCCTGACCGTCAAACAGCGGCCAAACACCCGCACCGCGCATGCGTCGCGCGGCCACACGCCCCACACACCCCCGGAATTGAAAAAAATTCCTAGGCGTTCAGCGCACGCAGCCGTTCAGGGGTTCCGACGTCCTCCCACACGCCGGTGTAGAGCTCGGCGGAGCAGCGGGACGCCGCCATCGAACGCAGCAGCAGCGGCTTCAACGGGAAGGTGCCGTCGCTGCAGCCATCGAAAAACCGGCTGCGATACACCGCAATCCCGGAAAACGTGTACTGCAGGGCCGCCTGCCCCACCGCAAGGCCGTCCTGCAGGCCGAAATCGCCGCGCGGATGCGCGGGCGGGTTCGGCACCAACACCAGATGCGCGTCCCGATCGGCGCCGAGGCGCAAGCTGTCGAACGGGAAATCCGTGTAGACGTCGCCGTTGACCACGGCGAACGGCGACGGCCCCAGCTGCGGCAGCGCGCGGAATATGCCACCGCCGGTCTCGAGCGCGTGCGGCTGCTCGTCGCTGTAGCTGATGGACGCGCCGTAGCGCGCGCCGTCGCCCAGAAAGTCGCTGATGCGCGTCCCCAGCCAGGCGAGGTTGATCACGATGCGCCGCATCCCGGCCTGCACCAGCGCGAGCACGTGATGCTCGATCAACGGCCGGCCGCGCGCGGCCAACAACGGCTTCGGGGTGCTGTCGGTCAACGGCCGCAGGCGCTCGCCGCGCCCCGCCGCAAGTATCATGGCGGCCTGCGGGCGCTCGCTCACGGCAATGCGCGCCGCTGCGCCGCCGGGAACGCGGGGTCGATGCGCTTCGCGATGAATTGCGCGAAGGCTGCGGTTTCCGCGTACCGCGCCGCGGCGTCGCGCGTGTAATCCAGCACCAGCGGCAGATCATTCAGGTACTGGGGCTTCGCATCACGATAGAACAGCCGCGCAAAGATCCCGAGCACCTTGATGTGCCGCTGCAATCCCATCAGATCGAACCAGCGGATGAACTCCGTCTCGTCGGCGCCGAGCGGGAAATTGGCGGCCAGCAGCCGCTCACGGTACCCAAGCGCCCAGTCGCGCACCCGGGCCGCGGGCCAGGCGATGTAGCAATCCTTGAGCAACGACACGAGATCGTACGTCACGGGTCCGCGCACGGCGTCTTGAAAATCCAGAATGCCCGGATTGTTCGCCGGCGTCAGCAGCAGATTGCGCGAGTGATAATCACGGTGCACGAACGTCGCGGGCTGTGCCAGGGCGGCGCGCGCCAGCGCCTCGAACAGCCCGTTCAACATGCCGAGTTCGGCCGGCGTGAGCGACAATCCGAGATGCCTGTCCAGGAACCATTCCGGCATGAGCTGCATCTCGCGCATCAGCAGCGCGTGGCCGTAGTGCGGCAGGTCGTGGGACTTGCCGCCGGCGGTTTGCATGACACCGAGCGCCGCCATTGCGTCCGCATACAGCCGGTCGGCGTCGCCTTGCGCCTTGAGTTCATCCAGGTACTGCCGCTGGCCCAGGTCCGACAGCAGGAGATAACCGCGCTTCGCGTCGATCGCCAGCACCACCGGCGCGTTCAGGCCCATCTCGAGCAGCAGCCTCGCCACGCCGACGAAGGGCGCGAGATCCTCCTTGTCCGGCGGCGCATCCATTGCGATGTAAGTCTCGTCGCCGCGGAACACGCGAAAATAGCGGCGGAAACTTGCGTCGGCGGACGCCGGCGCGATGCGGGCGCCGGCAAATCCCAGATCCTCGGAGGTCCAGCGCGTCAACTCCGCGAGTCGGGAATCGCTTGCATCCATCAGACCCATGCTTGACCATTCGCCAACCGCACAGCCTGCGGCGCCCCGTAGTATACCGACTAAGGCGATGCATTTTGTCCATGGCGTGTCCCCGAGCCGCGTTCGTTCTCTGGTGCCTCGCGGCCGCCGCGGCCGTCCACGCCGGCGACATCTGCCCCGCCCCGCCCAAGTACCATGCGCCGCTCAATCCCGACATCGGTGTCGACGATCATCGGATCCACCTCGACAGCGACGATGCGGTGTTCGACGCCGACGGTCACGCCGTGCTCAACGGCCGCGTCAAGGTGCGTCAGGACGCGCGCAGCATCACCTCCGACTCGGTGACCTACGACAGCAAGACCGGCCGTGTCTCGGTCAGGGGGGCCGTGGATTTCGAAGATCCGAAACTGCGCTTGAACAGCAGCACCGGCCGCTACGACATCGACGGCGCGGCCAATTTCGACCAGGCGAATTTTCAACTGATGGATCGCAATGGCCGCGGCTTCGCCAAGGACATCGATGTGCTGCCGGAGGGCCGGATAAAATTCACCGACGTGCGCTACACCAGCTGTCCCGTGGGCAACGAGGACTGGACGCTGAAGGCCGCCTCCATCAGCCTCGACACGGCGATCCAGGAGGGCGTGGGACGCGACGTCACGATGTTCTTCAAGGGCGTGCCGATCTTCTACACGCCCTACATCTCGTTTCCCGTGGGCGATGAGCGCAAGAGCGGCCTGTTGTTCCCGAGTTTCAGCCATTCGGGCAGCAACGGCTTCGAGCTGGAGACTCCCTATTACCTCGATCTTGCGCCGAACTACGACCTCACCATGACCCCGGGCTTCTTGTCGGCGCGCGGCGTGCAGCTCACGGGACAGTTCCGTTTCCTGACCAAGGATTCGCGCGGCCAGATCGACGCCTCGTTTCTGCCGGACGATTCGCAGGCGCACATCGACCGCAGCTACTTCCACGCCACCGACGTCACGGAACTGAAGACGGGATTTCGCTTCGACACCGACATCGCGAGCGTCAGCGACAGCCGCTACTTCGAGGACCTGGCCGTCGGATCCGATCAGACCAGCGTCACCTTCCTGGAGCGGCGCGCGGATGTCCTGTACTACGACGATGCCTGGCGCGTGCGCGGCGAGCTGCAGAACTTTCAGACCATCGACATCACCGTGCCCGACGCCGAGCGTCCCTACTCGCGAGTGCCGCGGATCCAAGGGAACGCGCTATGGCCGGTGGCCGGCACGAATTTCGAACTGGCGCTCGAGAGCGAGGCCGTCAACTTCGTGCGCGAGGTGGGGCCGACCGGCGTGCGCTTGAACGCGGCGCCCGAGATCCGCTGGTCGGCGCGCGGTCCGGGATATTTTTTCGCGCCTGCGGTGGGCTACGACTTCACGCAGTACGATCTCAAGAACGCCGCGTTCGGCACCTCCAGTACGCCGACCCGCACCGTGCCTTACGCGCGCGTCGATGCCGGGCTGGTGTTCGAGCGGTCGGCGGGATCGCAAGGCCAGCGCACGCAGACGCTCGAGCCGCGGCTGGTGTACAGCTATGTCCCGTACCGCAATCAGGACTCGCTGCCGATTTTCGACACCGGCCTGCCGGACTTGAATCTGACCGAGCTGTTCCGCACCAACCGCTACGTCGGCGAGGATCGCATCGGCGACGCGAACCAGGTCGCGCTCGCCCTGACCACGCGGCTCTTCGATCATGTGTCGGGAACCCAGTACCTGACGGCGACCCTCGGCCAGATCCGCTATCTGACCGTGCCGCGCGTCGGACTGCCGGGGGATGCCGGCGTCGACGGCTCGGGCCAGACGCTGGTGACGGTCCCCGGCGTGAACCCGCTCGCACTGCCCGGCCAGGCGCTGGTCAATTCGCGCGGCCAGATTCTCATGGCGCTGCCGGGACAGTACGTCTTCGGGCTTCCCAACCAGGCGCTGACCCCGGGGCAAGCCCCGGTGTATCCGGCCTCGGACCTGGTGGCCGACGTCGCCGTGACGGCCTACAAGCACTTCAGCTTCGGCTTCGACTATCTGTGGAATCCCTACACCCGGCAAACCGACAAGTCGGAGGTGTCTCTGCAGTACCGTCCCGACCCCTCGCGGGTGCTGAATATCGGCTACCGGTTTCAGGAAAACGTGCTCACCCAGCAGCCCATTTTGAAGCAGTGGGACGGCTCCTTCGCGTGGCCGATCGCGGGCCGCTGGAACACCGTCGGGCGTTGGGTGTACTCCCTGCAGGATCATCAAACCATCGAGCAAGTCGCTGGTTTTGAATACAAAAGCTGCTGCTGGAAGTTTCAGGTGGTACAGCGGCGCTACGTGCGCGTCACCAACAACACCCCGGGACTCGACACCTCGATTGCATTACAATTGGAACTCACGGGTTTGAGTTCGGTCGGAAAACCTGCGAATACCTTCCTGGAACGGGAGATTCGGGGGTATTCCACCCACGATCCCAATGCAGAGAACGATGCCCCTTGAGCAGGTTTGAAATGTCCATGAGATCCGCCTTCGTTCGTTTGACCTGGCTCGCCGCCTCGCTGCCGGTGCTCACCCACGCCCAGACCCGCGATATCGGCGTGCACGGTGAAATGCTCGACCGCATCGCGGCGATCGTCAACGACGGGCTGGTTCTGAAGAGCGAACTCGACGCCCAGATGGACGCGGTGACGAAGCGGCTGCAGGAGCAAAAGGTGGAACTGCCGTCGCAGAGCGTGCTCAAGCAGCAGGTTCTCGACCGCCTGATACTGCAGGAAATCCAGGCGCAGCACGCGAAGCGCGTCGGCTTGACGGTGTCCGACGAGCAGTTGAACAGCGCGCTGCAGGAAATCGCGAGCCGCAATAAAATCCCGTTCGATCAGCTGCCGACGGCGCTCGCGGCGCAGGGCGTGGATTACAAGCAGTACCGCGAGAGCATGCGCCGGGAGCTGACCTTGAGCACCTTGCGTCAGCGCGACGTGATTTCCCACATCAACGTCTCGCCGCATGAGCTCGAGCAATTCCTGGTCCGCCAGCAGACCGCCGCCGCCAACGATGAATTCAACGTGTCGCACATCCTGCTGTCGCTTCCGGAGGCCGCGACCCCGCAGCAGCTGGATGAAATCACGCACAAAGCCCAGGATCTGGCCTCGCGTGCCGCCAAAGGCGAGGACTTCGGCCAGCTTGCCATCGCGAATTCCAACAGTCAGACGGCACTGGACGGCGGCCAGCTCGGCTGGCGCAAGGGCACGCAGCTGCCGCAGTTCATCCTGGATCTGGTCACGAAGATGAAGCCCGGCGAAGTGAGCGAGCCGGTGCGCACGCCGAGCGGCTTTCACATCGTGAAGCTGAATGAGCGGCGCAGCGGCGAAACCCAGGTCATCATCAATCAGATCCACGTCCGGCACATTCTCATGAAGACCAACGAGATCGATGACGACGAGACGGTACGCCAGAAATTGAGCAAGCTCCGCGAGCGGATTCTCAAGGGCGAGGATTTTGCGGGCCTGGCCTCCACCAATTCGGCGGATCCGGGTTCCGCGCCCGACGGCGGCGACTTAGGCTGGACCGGTCCGGGTACGTTCGTGCCGGAGTTCGACAAGGCGATCGCGGACTTGAAGGTCAACGAAATCAGCGAACCCTTCAAGACGCGCTACGGCTGGCACATCGTTCAGATGCTCGGCACCCGCACCTACGACAGCACCGACGATGTCCGGCGCCAGCGTGCGTTCGCCGCCATCCGCGAGAGCAAGGCGGATGAAGAGACCGAGTTGTGGCTGCGTCGTCTGCGCGACGAGGCCTTCGTCGAAATCAAGATGTAGTGTACGTACCGCGCATCGTCATCACGTCGGGCGAGCCCGCCGGAATCGGGCCGGACGCCTGCGTGGCGTTGGCGCAGTACGCCTGGAACGCCGACATCGTGGTGGCCGCGGACTCGAGGGTGCTGGAACTCGCGGCGCAATCGCTCGAGCTGCCGCTGATCCTCGAACGCTACGACCCGCGGCAGCCGACGGCCGCGAATCGCGCCGGCATCCTCAAAGTGCTGCACGTCGCCGCACCGCGCCCGGTGGTCGCGGGCCGGCCCGACGCGGGCAACGCCGCCTACGTCATCGACATGCTCGACCGCGCCTGCGACGGCTGCCTGAACGGCGAGTTCGCCGCCATGGTGACGGCGCCCGTGCAAAAGAGCATCTTGATGGACGCGGGCTACGACTTCACGGGCCACACCGAATATCTCGCGGCGCGAACCCGGGCCGCACTGCCGGTGATGCTGCTGGTGAGCGATCAATTGCGCGTCGCGCTCGTGACCACGCACCTGGCGCTGGCGGACGTGCCGCGCGCCATCACGGCCGAGCGGCTGCGCGCCACCTTGCACATAGTCAACTTTGGATTGGAGCGGCTGTTCTCCGTGGCGGCGCCCCGTATCGCGGTGTTGGGACTCAATCCACATGCCGGGGAGAGCGGGCACCTGGGCCGCGAGGAAATCGAGGTGATCGAGCCCGTGATCCGCGAGCTGCGGGCGCAGGGCCTGGACATTCGAGGACCGGTGCCGGCGGATACCGCATTTACGCGGCGCTTCCTGGAAGGCACCGACGTCATCGTCGCGATGTATCACGATCAGGGTCTGCCGGTGATCAAGCACGTCGGTTTCGGCCATGCCGTGAACGTCACCCTGGGATTGCCGATTCTGCGCACCAGCGTCGACCACGGTACTGCGCTCGATCTGGCGCGCTCCGGCAAGGCCGATACCGGCAGCTTGCGCGCGGCCCTGGCGCTCGCCATCGAACTGGCCGGCGCGAGCACCGTCCGTGCCGGTTCGTAAGCGCTTCGGACAGCATTTCCTGCATGATCCCGGGGTGATCCGCCGCATCGTCGATGCCGTGGCGCCGGCCCCCGGCGAGCGCCTGGTGGAAATCGGTCCTGGGAGAGGCGCCTTGACCTGGCCACTGCTGGAGCGCGCCAAGCGCCTCGACGTCATCGAGATCGACCGCGATCTGGCGCGCGCGCTCGAGGCGGACCCACGCTCGAAGCAGGGCCTGATCGTGCACGTCGAGAACGTGCTCGACACGGACTTCAACGCGCTGCGCGGAACCGGTGCGCCGCTGCGCATCGTCGGCAATCTCCCCTACAATATTTCGACTCCGCTGCTGTTCCGGCTGCTGACGCAGCGCACCGCCATGACGGACATGTACTTCATGCTGCAGAAGGAGGTGGTGCAGCGCATGGCAGCGCCGCCGGGATCGAAGGATTACGGACGGCTGACCGTCATGCTCGCCGCCGTTGCGCAGGTGGATGCGCTGTTCGACGTCGCTCCCGGCGCGTTCCAACCGCGGCCCAAGGTTTGGTCCGCGATCGTGCGACTGCGTCCCGCCGAGCAACCGCGCTTTGCCGTGGGCCGCGACGGGGTGCTGCGCACCCTCGTCACCGCCGCGTTCTCCCACCGCCGCAAGACGCTGCGCAATTCCTTGAAAGGGCTGCTCACCGTGCGCGACATCGAATCCTGCGGCATCGATCCGCAATTGCGCCCGGAAACGCTGGCGCCCGCGCAATTCGGCCTGCTCGCCACCCATTACTCTCAATTGGCCGGCTATACTTGAATCGAACGGCGCGTACGAGGCGCCCGTGCAATTCGGCCTGACGCCATCCATTCCTCTCCATTGGTCGGCTATACTTGAATCGAATGGCGCGAACACGACTGTTGTTGATGGGGCGGCCCCCGTTCATGCGATGCCGCGCATGACTTCGGAACCGACGAGCCCGAAAATCAGGGTCGAGGTCGAAACCTCCTATGTCGAGGAGCAGTCGGATCCGCGCGACAAGCGCTTCGTCTTCTCGTACACCATCACCATACGCAATGAAGGTCAGATGCCGGCGCGCCTGCTGACGCGTCACTGGATCATCACGGATGCCAACGGCAACGTGAAGGAGACGCGCGGCGACGGTGTGGTGGGCGAGCAGCCCTACTTGAAACCCGGCCAGGGGTTTCGCTACTCGAGCGGCGCCGTGATAGAGACTCCGGTCGGCACCATGCAGGGCAGCTACCAGATGGTGGCGGACGACGGCCGGCAATTCGACGCGCCGATCGCGCCGTTTCGCCTGGCGATGCCGGGAGTGCTGCATTAGGTCGTTTTTTAGGACAGGCTCCTAGGCTAGGCTGATGGCGCTCTACGCGATCGGCGACGTGCAGGGCTGCGACAGCGAACTCGGCGCGTTGCTCTCCGCCTTGAAGTTCTCCGCGGATCGGGACCGGCTGTGGCTGGTCGGCGATCTGGTGAACCGCGGACCCGGGTCGCTCGCGGTGCTGCGCAGGATCCGCTCGCTCAAGGATGCGGCAACCGTGGTGCTGGGGAATCACGATCTACATCTATTGGCCCTGGCCCACGGATGCGCCCCGGCTCGCAGCGACGACACCTTGAGCGAGGTGCTGGCCGCACCGGATCGGGAGGCGTTGCTCGGTTGGTTGGCGACCCGGCCGTTGCTGCACGAAGACCCGGCGCTCAACCTCTGTATGGTGCACGCGGGCCTCGCGCCGCTATGGGATCCGGCATTGGCGCGGCAATGCGCCCGGGAATTCGAGAATGCCTTGCAGCGCGATGCCAAGAAGTTGTTCAGCCGTCTGTACGGCGATCAGCCCGACCGCTGGGACGACGGACTGCAAGGCGCGGAACGCCTGCGATTCATCGCCAATTGCTTCACGCGTCTGCGCTACGTCGACGCCGACGGCCGGCTGATGTTGCGCGCCAAGGGAGCCCCCAAGAAGGCGCAGAGCAAGTCACTGATCCCGTGGTTCGACGCGCCGGCGGCGCGCTGGCGCGGGCCGCGCGTGGTGTTCGGCCATTGGTCCACCTTGGGATACCTGCGCACGGCCGACGTCACCAGCCTCGACACCGGATGTGTCTGGGGCGGCAGCCTGACGGCGCTGCGGCTGGACGACCCCGAGTCGCGGCCCGTGCAGGTGCCGTGCGCCCAGCCGGGCGGGTACTAGCGAGCGCCGGCGCCCACCGGCGCAGCGGCTGGGTGACGCGACGCGGCCCGTGCAGGCGCGCGCGCCCAACCGCGCGGCGCCCGCAGGCGCCGACGCTGCGCAGGGAGGCCTCGGCGCCGCGAGGCATGGCGCGGCTATAATGACGCCATGCCACTGACTCCCCCCTTCGATCTCCACAGTTGGATCGCTAAAAATCGTGCAGCGCTCAAGCCTCCCGTCGGCAACAAGCTGCTGTTCCAGGACAGCGAGTTCGTCGTGATGGCCGTCGGCGGCCCCAATTCCCGGAAGGACTTTCACCACGACCCCGGCGAGGAGTTTTTTTTCCAAATCGAAGGCGACATGCTGCTCAAGACCGTGCAGGACGGCCGGGTGACCGACGTGCCGATCCGGCAGGGGCAGGTGTTCCTGCTGCCGGCGGAGGTGCCGCACTCGCCGCGGCGCCCGGCCGGCAGCGTCGGGATCGTGGTCGAGCGTCGGCGCGCTGCGCACGAACTCGACGGGTTCTCGTGGTACTGCGAGAATTGCGGGCATCGCCTGCACATGGAACGCGTCGCGGTGGGCAACATCGAAACCCAGCTGCCCGCGATTTTCTCGAAATTCTACTCGAGCCTCGAGCAGCGCACCTGCAGCGTGTGCGGCACCGTCATGCAGGCTCCCGACACATGACGCATCGCATAGGCAGCGTCCGCGGCGCCGTCATGCAGGCGCCGAACACATGACGCCGGCTGCGGAGGACGCGCTCGCCCTGGACGCACGCGATCCGCTCGCGAAGTTCGCCGCGGAATTCCATCACCCCTTCGACGGCAGCGGGCGCAAACTCGTATACCTCTGCGGTCATTCGCTCGGACTGCAGCCCAAGTCGGCGGCCGGCTACGTCGAGCAGGAGCTCGACGATTGGCGGCGCTTGGGAGTGCTCGGACACCACGTGGCCGGGCGCCCCTGGATCCAGTATCACGAGCGCGCCGCCGCTCCCCTCGCCGCCCTGGTCGGCGCCCACGCCGGCGAGGTGGTCGCCATGAATTCGCTGACCG
>Ga0209611_10009620_pt1 | contig 14558 bp, 10 predicted proteins | sample S1TSphgellanicum_3_FD_187693 | JGI IMG/M metagenome (GOLD analysis project Ga0209611, IMG submission 187693) | Host-associated microbial communities from peat moss isolated from Minnesota, USA - S1T2_Fc - Sphagnum magellanicum MG (SPAdes) (version 2) | ecosystem: Host-associated > Plants > Peat... | reverse complement strand
TTTTGGGTGCAAAATTTTGTGGAAATGAAAAATAAATAAAAAGTTGGGGCTATAACTTCTTCAAAGATTTTTTTTTTAATTATTTTTTAAATCATACAAAAAGCAAGGGTTTTTTGGATTGAGTTTGTCAAATTTAGAAGGCAATAGTCTTGCAAGTTGCCAAACAATCGAAGGATTATAAATTTTTTTTTACTATCCTACCAATCATGTTATCATTTAATGGTAAATCTTTCTTGGGATGCTAGCCAACGACATAAAATCAAAAAATTACCAAAAAAAAAATCATTGCAAGAAGCTTGCAATGAGAATTAAATGGTTTTACAACATGTTACTTGGGTATACAAATTCAACCCCACGGATGAATGGTAAGTGGTCATGAAACAATTTTCTGTTGGGTTTTAGTTCCCTAGCTAACCATGGGGTTAGGTTAGCTTAGTTGCTTTCTCTTTTAATCTACTTACTAACAACCCACAAGCAAGTTGTTAGTAGGTAGGTAATAAAAAACAGCCCTTACATATGTATAAACCATCTACCTACCTAGTAGATACCTATTTTCCTACCTACCTACCTATGTGTGAGACCTATTTCCTACAAAATTGGTAACCAAGGTGAAACCAAATATTAACTGAGTTGAAGTTCATCCACAACTAAGTAATAATGGGCATCCAATGGATGGTGCTCTGGTGGGTGTTGGTTCGATGTGGCCAATGGTACCAATGTTTGTTTGGATGTAACCATGTGCAACCCTTCCACCTGCCCCATTGAAAAGATTTTTCACGAATTTCTGTTATATCGTCGATATTACCAAAAAGCCCAAGAGGTAATGTGCAAGTTTGTCATTACACAATTTTTCAACAAAGTAAAATTTATTGAATTTAGAGAGATTATTGCCTTCAAAAACTAAAGAAACTTTTTTAAATAACTTTTCACAATTAATTTAACAACCTTCCATAAAAACTTGGACATTAAGTCCACTTTGAGTGAAATAGTATTGGGATGGGTAATCTTATAGGAGGTTTAATATACTTGGGTCAAAAACACAAGGTCCCATTAGAGCAATAAGGCTCTTGGTGACAACTCCCATATAAAAATCAAGTGTCCATGACATAAGAAGACTAGTTAGAGTTTTTTATTTCAGATTTATTATAACTTATTGTATGCTTCTAATTGCTTATAATATAATTCAAATGATTTAAAGTTGGAGTTGTATTTTGTGATAAAATTTCTCATTTTGTAGTGTGCTCAAACCATCTCTTGACAAATATTATACAAGTCAAGTTGTTCATCTCCCACTTCTAGGGACAAGAGGAACATGTGAGGTACTTGTTGGCAATGAGAATGTTGAGTCTACCAATGGTGAAATTGTTGGACATGCTTGTGGTGGAGCTAGTGCAAATGCATTTATACATCTTTTGTCATTATTCTATGTTTGCTTTTGTTTATTCTTCATATAATTGTCTTAAGTTATCTTGTCTTCTTGTGCCAACAAAAAAGTCTTATGTTTTTGCATCTTTTGTCAAAGCAATCATACATATGATAAAATTCAAATTGACAAAGTTGTTTTCATGACTACCATAACCACCATATGAATAATGAAGTCCTTCAATTTGTATGTAATATTTTGATAATATCTTTATACCTTCTTCATTCAATTGGACAAACTTTATTTAGTCAATAGTTCCACCTTCATCAAGTTGTTTTACAATTTTTGCACATGCCCTAAGTACCATGTTAACATCCATGATAATACCAACATCATCAAACAAACCCATCTCTTCAACTTCATGGTCTTCTTGTGTGAAAGAACCACATACACATGTTTTATATTGCATTCAACACAACCTACCCAGTGGAAATTTAGGAGGTGGATGGGCATTCAACTCTATTATCACCTCATTTTGAAAACTAAACCCTTTTCTAGCATATCAACAGTTAAAAATACCTTCAAATTTTTTGAAATTTCTTAGGTTTGAAATACATCTAGTTAGTTCACTTTGTTGTTCAATGTCTAAAACAAAAGTCCTCACCAATACATCAACTTCACTAACAAAGGCATCTTCATCTCTTGAAGTAGATTCATGACTTTCATAATTCATATGCCCACAATCATCTACAATCTCATTATCATCCCCATTGCCTTCATTTGCACAACAATCTATGATGTTTAATGAATTTGTAAATGAAAAAGGCTAAGAATTTTCCCATTTACCAATGAAACAAAAATATATCTTTCATCCCAACATTTGAGGCCCTATTTTGAGCCTCTTTGAAGCCAACTACCAAGGTTTTGTAAAGCTTCATTTGATACCAAATCATAATCCAAAAGGTTGGCACAACAACAACAAGGATTACCTTCCTAGCAACAAAAAGATTTTGATCTCATAAAAGATTTGACAAACAATGGACCATTTTTTTCAAATTTGATTTGTTTAGTCCATCCTATGTGCAAAATTTATGGCCATTGCCTCCCTCATAATTATGTTTGTTTTTCACATGTCTAAAAAGGGAAAATAAATCTTCACAAAAATCTAAACCAACCTTATGTAAAGCACTTGAAAGATTAAGAAATAAATCCTGCATCATCATAATATGTAATATTGTCAAATGATAAGAAATTAAGTAATCAATTATGGACTCTTTTGCCAACCAATTATCTTGTAATTATGTCCATGTCAAACAAAAACTTAATTTCAAAATAAATCATATGGATTACAAAAGATGATGATTCCACTTATTCTAATGATGTTCCTTGACCATTAAAAACTTCCAAAAATGCCTAAATAACTTCAAGATGTAGTATTGTACCTTTGACATGTTCTCAAATTTTCAATTCTTCATGAATAATACCTTCATTGATTGCTATAGGGGATTTCCTAACCTTAAATATAATAATGTGTTGTAAAATTGAATTTTTTTATTTATCCATTGCATTGATATCTTCTTCTATCAACCCTTGTTGATATTTACTAAGTTTTTAAGGAAATAATAATATGTGATTTTTGGTTGCTATTTATTTACCCCAAAATATAATTCTTGTGGTTGAAAGTAGAAGGTTTTGAAGTTTCTTACTCAAACGCAAGGAATCTTACACCATTATTACCATAACATTTTCCACCATTTTTGCACACATTAAGAAGCATTGAATCTTTAAGCCATGGGCACCTTTGGAAATGTTGTCCAACATTAATTTCCACCTCCTACTATTGTCATTGAAAACATGTCCTTCGAACAGGCCTTTTTCCAAATATTTTTTATGCAACTTGAATATAAGTTCCCATTGACTTTTTATTAGCAAATTTGACCAAATTGATTGCAAATACTCAACAAGAAATGCACTAATCTTGGCATACCAATCACAAAAGGGTTATCTACAAGCACATGACACATTCTTCCAACTTGTAAAATTTCAAACACATCCTTGATACTAGGCCATGTAGTTTATGATGGGTTGATGTCAAAATTGCACCAATGGGTTGAATATTCATGAACACTTGAATCCAAAAAAACCATCAATTATATCTAAACTCTTATTCCATGTGCCAAGCATGATGCATTTTATCTCATCCCTTGTACATCCAAATGGTTTAAACATTGAAAGAACCAATTTTTCTTTAGTTTTTTTCAAAATTGATGACATGTAATGGAACATAAAATCATTAATACCAATCAAATATTAAAACATTTTTTACAAGTGCCAATTTGCTCAAGTGGACCAAAAATATTATCCAAAAGGTATTTTTTCCTATTTTGGAATGTAATGAGTATGTGAAATACTAACAACCACAAGAAAACTAGAAAAATAAATTGAAAATCTTATAGTCCAAAGCAAGAAAGTCAAGGGCATACTACCAATGAATTTTCATGGAATTTAACTTATAAGGTGATGTTGTGAATATCACATCAAGGCTTCAAAATGGAAAACTTTAAGTCATTTTGAATTTCCTATACTTCTAGGAATTCAAATTTCACCTTTTTAAACCATCATTTTTAAATCTTCTATGGAAACATGAATTTATAGGACCTTGGCTTCATTTATAAAACTTTGGAGGTGAAAGTTGTATTGTCAAATCAATGTGAAAAGTATAGTACTTGTAGTTTGAAAACAGATGTCATAAATTTCATGGGCAATAAATGTTGTGCAAAATATGCTTTTCATAGGTTCATAAGAATAGACATGGATGTCATTCATCTACTTGGAGTGTTTGAACATTGATATCATGCAAATTATTTAGACATGAATTTCATATGCCTATTTGTATCATTTACACACAAATGTTGTATATCTATTCATGTTGTTTACACATGAAAGTCGTGAACACAACTTTTGTGTTTAAATAATGCACGACATTTGTGTTTAAACAATATGAACCTATGAAATAATAGATTTTGCACAAATTTGGATTGAACCCATGAAACTTGTAAATTTGTGATGCATAGTAAGATCAATAATCACAAATTGTTTCTATGAAAGTATTGATGATGTAAGTAATAAGAACATTTTTTTTTAATCTCTTGGAAAGATAAATAACTTTAACAACCACAATATTTCCCTTCAAATTTCTTTTGACATGATCCAAAATTTGGAACATCATTTATTAATCTCACATGAAAGTGGCTATGGCAATCACAACATTCATACAAAAATGGATCATTTGATGAAGGTTTAAGTTTTTGACACCCAGATTCATCACCCATGATCATATTTTTACATTCACCCCGCTCCATTTGAATAAATCAGCAAAATTAAAATAGCTCCCACACTTTTATTAACAAGTAATGGTTGTTGAAGTTTTAATCATAATAAGTCAGAATGCATAAAGGTTGCATTAAACAACTTTATTAACAACTTATAATGGACTTCAATCTTCCATGAAACCTTTTATTTTGCAACTCTAAGGAAACAACAAATAGTTGCATGTATATTGCTCAAAAACTACCAAAATGACATGTAGCAAAAAATAAAGAACAAGTAAATAAGATGCATATATTATGTAGCTTCATGGAAATCTTTGCTTATGCTTGTTACCCCAAGAGAACTTTTCCCCGCACATTTGTACTTGTTTTCTTGTGTTAAACCCAAAACAAAAAAATAACATAAGAAAAAAAAGCTAAAAAATTAAGAAAATGGAAAGAAAAAGACCATGTGACATGTATGAGATGCCAAAAATAGTCCTAAAAACAAAAGGACGATTTTTTTAAACAACGAAAAAATAAAGTCAATAAAATAATCTATGCACATGCCACATGCCACCACAAGTTTTTGGTTGTGTTTGAACTATGTCAAGTTGACTTTACCTTGCACACTAATACTTATGTTTCTTGTCCCAAATTCAAAACAAAACATAAAAAATGAACAACTAACAAACTAAGAAAAAAGAAAAAGGAGACCATGTAAAATGTATGAGATGCCAAAAAAAGCCTAAAAGACAAAGGGACAATTTTGAAACATTAACAACAAAAGAATAAAGCTAGGGCAATCAAACATCTCTCAATGTAAAATTGTCCAAGCTTCTTGTTGATTGTGTATGATGGCATTACTTAAAGTGTAATCAAATTTTCCATCATCCAACATTTCAAATTCTTGTTGGAAAGTACATTTGATTTGCTTAATCAATGTTGATGTATTAATGATGAGTATCCAATCATCAACATAAATAGTAAAGATGACAAATCCAAAATGATCTAATCATTTGATATGGATATTACCATCTGATTCCAATCTTTGAAAACCTTGAACTATGAACTAATTGTCTAGAGTTGATACCAAGGCTTTGAAAATTGTTTTAATCCATATAAAGATTTCAAAACTTTGCATATTGTTTGTGAATTGGGTGGAATCATTAACTCTTTTGGTAGATTCCTCATCAAAAAAGTTATTTTAAAATGTTGTTTTTACATCAAGTTGATGCATTTCTAAGTCATATTGAATAGCAACGACAAGCAACACTTTGATGGAATTTAATTTGACAAAATGCGAAAAACTTTTAGTGTAATCAACACTTTGAATTTGTGAAAACCCTCTTGCTATTAATTTAGCTTTAAACTTGTCAATGGATCCATTTAACTTTGTTTTTATTTCAAAAACCCATATCAATGAAAGAGAAATTTTACCTTTTGGAAGAATAGTTAATTCCCAAGTTTTGTTAACTTTTAAAATACTAGTGTGAACCCCGTGCATAATGCACAGGTGTGTTATTTCAACAATGTTTGGTCCCCCCCCCCCTCTCCCAGACGGTTCTTTATATTTTTCCAATTGCTGCTAAACACTGGTTTCCATCGGATCACACTGGGCCAGAGTGATTCATGTGGGATCAAAAGGGTTGTTCAAAAAAATTCTATTTCAAAATCTTAAATGGACCCATAATTTTGTGGCTATTGTTGCAAATATTTGGAGTTATTACAATATTTAGGCTGTCCAAGGCCTAATTTTTTTTTTTATGGACTGCCCCTGATTTCTTTTTTCTCTGGAGTCAGTTACATCTAGGGAAGTTACATCTAGGGAAGCTCCACAGGGAACGGGCAGTGACTAGAAGAATTTTCCAGGCACTGCCCAGACAGACAAACAGACACCACTATTGCTTTAATATATAAGATGATGATTGTATTTCAACTTATATGGCCAATGTCCATTCTCTAGCATCAAATCCATCAAGAACATCCTTGATGGAAATAGGGGTCGCATATTGTATATTTGCAACTTATGCATGATATATTTACATTTTGTATTTTTTTTGCCTAGTTGTATGCCTTCTATTGTTTCAATCAGTTTTTGTGAAGGTTTTTGAATATTTTATAGCTTGTAGGCATGTTCCTCACGAAGCAAATAATTGTTTTGTCATTTAGAATGGCTACACGTGTTAGTTAGTTGATGTAAATTTGTTTGAAACAAATGGATGTGTTTTGTAACACTATAATTTTCTATCAGTTTCCAAATATAAAAATTATTCTTTAAATACATTTTAGGTGCAACATTTTGAGATTGAAACATTTTTGTTAATTATGTCCATGCCAAAATTGATGTTGTGCATGATTGAACATGTGATATGACATTATTGTCCAAGCAATTATTAACTATGGTTGAAGACATTACATCCTTTTACTCCCACTCACTTGTGCTTCTTGCTCCTATAGTAGGTTAAACAACAATCCTCATAGCAAGTTGGGCCATAGTTGGAACTATTGACTTTGGTACAATACCATTTATGATAGACCATAATTTTCTATTTTGAATATCAATGTCAATTTATGATCCATATTTTGCAAAAGGTTTTGTCAAATTTAATTACATGACTTATGCCAATTTTCTATGCCATTTATTCCTTGTAAGGTTTTGTGAATGTATCAAATGATCCATGATGAATTGTATTTCACAAATTTTGTTTTACTATGATTGAAATCATGCACCATGAATTTCTCATTCCTTATATAGGTATTAGACCTATTCATTTTCTCTGATTATTTCTTGTGTAGTTATTTACAATGTGTAAACAAATGCATTATAGATTGGTTAACCTTTAGCTCTAATACCATGTGAGAATAATGCAAAAGAGAAGAGAATTGGTAAAGATGTAAATTATATTGATACAAGCTTTTTCTTCTATAGTTACACCAACCAAAAAGGTTGTGATGGTCCATGAAAAGTCATACCTATTTGCACTATCTACTTATTAATAACTCTTACAATAACCAATTGGAAGTATGAGTAAGATAGACTCAAAGGCTTCATTCACTTCAACTAGGTAGGAGATGGAGAGACAAGAAGATGGACAAATGCTTTCATTCTTGGAAGATCACCAATGACTTGGTGCTTGAAACAACCCACAATAGTTAGGCTCTCATCTATTGAAGTGAAGTATTGAAATCTTGTAAACAAAGGAACCAAAGAAATAATATGATTGCAAAGGTTAAGACAAGATGTAGGATTCTTTAGAATGCAACCAACTCCTCTTATGTGCGATCATCAAAGTAGTGTCAAAATCACCAAGAATCCAACTATTTTCAAAGCTAGGATAAAACGCATCGAAGCGTAATACCATCTTGTCAAAGAGAAAGTTTTAAGCGAACAGATAAGATTGAATAATCCACATCCCCATGAATGATCATCCAGCCAACATATTCACAAAAACCATTAGGTAGAATCAAGTTTGAACTAAGTTTGAATCCTTGTCAAGAGAAAGCTTACAAAATTCAAAGGAAGCTCAAACTGATGCAAACTCCCTAATTAGCACACTACACAAAGCTTATTGATGAAAGCTCTCTGATCAGGACAAGGCCAGTGAGACTGTATAAACTTGTGAACAACAATGTGTCTTATTTCTCCTAATCTACATGAAAGGTAAAGTCACAGAGCTTTGTTTAAAATTTTCACATTATCCATGAATGATAACAGTTAGCTTGATTTTCAATCGTCCACTTCCGGAAGATTTGTTGGAGCAGAATCTTCTCACACGCTTAATTACCCACGCCCCCACATGTGCAGGAGCCTCTGGAACACATTGTCAGAATGTCTTTCTGTAGTCCGGATGATCAACTGAATTGTTGGAATTGGAATGCTCCCAGGCCGGTCTGCTAAATCCACGAGATTATAGCTGTTTGGAATCGACTCGTCGGCGTCCTCGCGGAGTTCCTGCTCACAATTCTTCACGAGCTCATAGCTGTTCAGAATGGAATCGTCCTCTAGAATCTGCTCTCTGAACACTAGTCTCTGTCGGCTGGGACGAATGTGTTCCTTCTTCTGGATCTGTTTCTTGACGCTCAAGACCGTGTCTTCTCTCGTCACCTCCAACGTGAAGGAATCGCCCCTGACGTTCTGGATACGCACCTTGATCTTCTCTCGCATTCTGTTGCAATCCTCGCATATACACACTCCGATTCTCTGTACTACCTGGATGTTTACGGCGTCAACAGGACCTACGCCATATGATGCAAGTGTGTTCGCGTCCGCTAGCAGCTCCGTGTTTCCGTACTTGAGCTTCTGTTGATACACTGCAATTCCTGACCGGTTCAATATCCTCTTCTTCATGTCCAGCACCGTCTCTGTGTTGTGCGCTAGCCTCCAATTCAGGGTTTTTTGCTTCACCATCTCGACTGCGTGATGCCACCCAACTGTAAGGATAATTTATTGTAGCAGCTGGTGCACAATTATAGCCTTGAGCCAACAATACAACCTGCACAACAAAAGCAACAAACAAAGCACAAGCCAGGACTCCAGCTTCCTCACATAAAATCAACGCAAATTATCTGCTGTCAAAAAAAAAATTGGATGTGAAGCTCCAAGACCACCCTCTGAGGACGATCACAAAACAGATCCCTGGCACAAAAATCCTGATAAAGACAGTAGTATATTAAACAATCCCAAAACCGATACGAAACTAGGTCATCAAATATGGGTAAGCACGATCAGAACCCCGATGCTTCGACGATCACAATATCATCTCAAATCCAACACAACAGGTCCTGCATTTTGAGCGATCTAGAAAACACAGAACACAAATATTACCGTATCAGACACAGTCGAAATTAGAGAGCTCGGCGCACACAAAAACCCAGTACCCAACGTGATATTATATTTCACGACAATACAAGAGGTCAACACAATTTCCTGTTGAGAAAGCAAGAAAGAAAGAAAGAAAGATAGATAGATAGATAGTCAGTGAGACGTGAATCGATGGAAAAGCCTGTCAGACTCACGAAATTCTCAGAAACAATCCAAATCGACCCAAAAAAGAAGAAAAAACGAAGAAGCCCCAAGTCCCCGACAGGACTAGAAACTGCACTGCAACAGATTCAGCAAGAGTACACGAAGGTCCTCGTCCTCATCGGCCTCATGATTCATCACGACGATGGCTGCAAATAGAAGAAACTATTTTCGCGTTCGTGTGTTGCGCTTTCCAGAGATTCCGCCTACCAGCGACCATCTACGACACAGAGTAGACGCGATCTCCGTGTAAGAGTGTCGGGGATTCCCGGAATCTACATGCGATTCTGGGTTTGCGTGTATGGAGTAGGCCGATTCCAAATTTCAAATTTTCTAGGCTGCCCAAGCCCTGCATGTTATTTTACAGATTGCCCAAACTTTTGCCCCAGAAAATCAGACTGCCCCTGTTTTTTTTTTTTTTTTTTTTTTTTTTTTTTTTTTTTTTTTTTTTTGTTTTTTTTTTTTTTTTCAATTCTCTTTGAAGAATGAGAGGAGCCCTTTCAAAATTCAAACTTCTCTCTAAATTAATTTTTTGACCAAATTGAATTTTTTTTCTTTTGAGTTCAAATTTCACATTTTTTTTTTTAATCCATTTTTGTGAGTGGTGTGGATTTGAAGCCATCCTAATGGGATGGAAATCCACCCACGAAAATTCATGAAATCTTAAGATGTAACAAAATCCATCCAAGAAACATAAATTTATAACTATATTTCAATCACGACATGTAATTTATTCACAATTTTATCTTTTGCATTAAAAGTCATCCGGATTTCATGGATGAACATCCATAAAATATCATTATTGGGTTTTCAATGGTGGAGTGGATGAAATTTCATCGATGCAATTTTATGAACACTCTTTCATGAATGGAAAGCTAAAACTTTCATTGAAAATTCATCCATGAAGTCAAGGTTACTAGAAGGGACATCCTTTGGCTATGGACAACTCTAAGCCAAACATAGCCTTTTTACATACTCCTTGGAAATGAAAATATGCAGTTATGCAAGGGAGGTTCAACAGATGCTGATCAAGTTTGGCAATTTCAATTCACAATTTATGTGTACATTTGTAAATTGCCAAACTTGATTGGAATATCATAATACCTAATGATTTCAAAAAAAATTAAATTATTTTTCATTTTGCCAATTTTTGAAATTTTATTTATTACTTGTGCCAAAATTTCTATTAAATTAAAAATTTACAATATTCAAGCTTTGAACTATCCCAAAATATGGTGTAGTTTCTTCCTTGGGATTACTTATATATGGTTTGCAACAATAGAGCTTGGGGCCAATGCCAAGCAAAATGTACCATTTGCATTGGTCATCTAAAATTCTAACAAACCTACCAAATCTTATTACACATGCACATGCGCGACCAAAATGGCAACATGGAGTTGGCAACTTGGGAATGGGGACTTGGCAACATTGATTAGGATAATGTAGACTTTGAAATTTGGCAAAATGGGATTGGCAAATAGAAAAAGTCAACTTGACAAAATAGCCAAATAGAGAAATACCAATGTGGAGTTTGGCAATTTGTCAAGGTGGACTTTGGAAACATGTAAAAATGCACTTGACAAAATCGTATTCCATATATGGGTATTATTCAGTGTTGTTTAATTATTTAGTTTTAAAGGTAACATGTGAATAGCAATAGTGCATATTCCTTAAGTTTGAAAGGTACATGTATTTAAAAAAATTCAATTGATGAAAGAAGCTTCTTACAAATTCAATTTTCTTTTCTTCCTTTGGCAATTATGAATAGGCAAAAGTTGATTTTTTGAGACTTGAAGGTCTAAGGGTATGTACAAAGGCTATGCATGCTAAATTTTGAGTTGTGGTTGCTTGCGAATATTTTCACAAAAATACGAACTTGTCTACAAGAACAAAAGTAACACAAAGAGAATTTAAAACAAAGTAACTTGCAACATATTTGAACCCTAATTCTTTGTAGAAATTTGCCCATTTGCAAAGCAATTTTTAAATCCAAACCAGACCCCCACCCAATTAATCATCATCAAAAAACCTCTACAAATGTTCAAGAATGTTAACTTCTATCAAATCATAGTTATCTCCCTCCCCCTTCCCCTTGAATTTGTTTTAAGTATGCTTTCAAGTGTGAATATAGCTTGCAATTCGAGTGTGGGACATTGGGCCAATTTTTCATCACAATGATAAATGAATCCACAGTTTTCACTTTTTAAAAAGTGGTAATATCTTAAAAGTTGTCAACCCCCTAGGAAGATAGGAAGTTATCAATTTTGTCTATATTTTTAAATAAATGGGTGATTCATTATCATTTTTTTTCCAAACTTCTTATAAGGACTTATTATATGGTGTATTATAAAAATAATTACATAGATTTTTTTTAATTATGAAATCTTAAGGAGATTTGAGTTATGAACTTTTTGAAGGATCCTTATGGACCATATTTTCAAAAGTCCTTAAAAGTTTGATTTCTTAAGTGACTTGATTAAAACACTTCAAGATAGTATGTTATGAATAGTTATAATCGGCCCTTGCATGAGTGGACTTAAAACATAGTTTTTTATGAATTCCAAATTGCAATCACGTATTTAAATGATGTCACCCATAGATCACCTAGGACCTTCAAAATAAAATTAGAGGGAAAGAAACTAAACTTTAGGGTGCACAATACATTCTAATGTGTTTGTTGCAAGCTAAGGGGATTCTAGGTTTTAGTGTTGTCAAACTTTTGCTAAAATTTCTTTCTTGCCAATCTCTTGCATTGCCTTACCATAAGGTCAAATTGTGATAAAAGGAGCCAACTGTGATGTCTTGAGTAACGTTGTGACAATTTTTTTACATTATAAACATTGTGCATGGGTGATCCTATTCCAAAACGTGTAAGTTTCATGATTCTATTATGGTTGTTTTGTGTATGGTGTGTGCATGTGTTATTTGGGACTTTACTTCATTTGATTTGCCTTTGTATTAAAATGGATTAATTTGAAAAATGACCTCATAGGTCCCTTCCTAACTACAAAGGCATAATTGTCAACAAAGTTCCAAAAGTTCTTATAACTTACACCCCAAAGTGGAATCTTGAAGGTCAATATGAAAGGCCACAAAAAGGATGCCAATTTAATCTAAACTTGAAATCTTTTTATGATATTGTATCTACAATGTAATAATTGATAGAATTTTCTGAATTATTTAAATATTTTAAAATTTTGATAGTTGAACATAAAGTATAAGGGCTCTCATTTATTTTAATTCTTTCACATTAACCTAATAGTGTGGATTGCTTCTTATATTGTATAGATGCATAATCTCAACTTTCAAAAAACTTCATATGCTAAGACCATTTTTTTCATTTTTTCCCTACTCACCTTAAGAATATTGAACATTGAATGTTAGTTGTAGGTACAATATCAATTGTGCAATAGATTGGAAAGGTTGGTTGGTCTAAAGTGAGAAAAGAAAAATGTTCATGATCTATCAAATGTTCAATCTTATTCTAATGTATTAGATGTGTCATTTTTTAATGGTCAATCAAGGACAATTCTTTTTCATTTAAAACAATTTCATCAACTTGTGAAACATATGTGTTCCACATAGATATGATGTTATATCTTGAAATTTGAATTATGTTTTGTAGATGATTATATTGGCAAATGTCTTAAAAGACATTGAATACATGGATGATTTTATTTTTTTTTAATTTATTAACATGAAAAAAGTTTTCAAATAATGGATTTTATCAACCATACATGACATGGGCAATTAAACACTTGGATAATAGAACACTAGGACAATATTCAAAATTTTAGGTGAATGTGTGGAATGCTGGACATAAAATGACAATTTTTGAAAATTTATCTAATTTCACCATAATTGTCATGTAATTAGATGTAAATAAATTTGATATATTTCTAACAATTGAAACTAAAGGTGAAGGTTTTGAATGGAAGGATGCCAAGTACCATTTTGTAGTTATAAGCATTGAAGTTGTGGATTTTGGATGTATTGACTAGGAAGTACTATATTATGATATTTTGTATTGAAGTTTATAGATTTTGGATCCATTGATTGGGAAATAATGTATTTATGATTTTTTTTCCAATTTTGTAATAAAGTTGTTGAATTTTTTTCAAAATGTAAAAATTTTAGTCAAATTTACAAGAATTTCCCATGTTTTTGGTTGAAAAAAAAATTGTCCAAATAAATCATTGATTATATGGTGATATTTGGCATTGAAGTTGTAGGTGTTGGATGCATTGATGGAAAAGTATCAAGATACCATAGTAAATGGTAAGGTTGGACACATGTTTGTCAAATAATCAATGAACATTGAAGATTCCATGTCAAAAAATATATATCCCTGAACATTCCACAAATTTTTGTTCTTTGATTTTTTTTTCAAAACTTCAACAATTTTACAAATAATATAATTAGTGTCAAAAGGTAAAAACACAGTCATAGGAACCATCCAACTAAATGGACATTCCTTAAAACTACATTTTTGTATGTTTGAAAGATTTCAAGGAAAGCATAATATAATTTGGACTGTCATAAAAAAATTTGAAATAATTTTTCATTGATTGCATAATTTACATGTTCAAAGCTTGACACAAATAAAAAATGTTTTTGCATGTTCAAAACACTCAAACCTTGAAATTGGATAGTCCCTATTTTTTTTCAAAAATATTTTTTTGTACCAAATGTGCACCATTCCTTATAAAAATTATAGAGGATTTTAACATTAATGATTAGAAAGGCAAGAAGACTTAAACTAATATTATTATTTTTATCAACTAACCAATCTGCTAACCAAATTTGAGCACATTTGGGGTCAAACATGTTTTTGACTTTGAAAATTATGTATTTTCAAAAT
>Ga0209611_10009619_pt1 | contig 14558 bp, 14 predicted proteins | sample S1TSphgellanicum_3_FD_187693 | JGI IMG/M metagenome (GOLD analysis project Ga0209611, IMG submission 187693) | Host-associated microbial communities from peat moss isolated from Minnesota, USA - S1T2_Fc - Sphagnum magellanicum MG (SPAdes) (version 2) | ecosystem: Host-associated > Plants > Peat... | reverse complement strand
GAATTTCGCCTCTTATTTTGCAGGATTTGGTGCCGTATCTTGTTTCCTTTCGCTTTGTTTGTGCCTCTCTGTGTGCGTGTGTGTTCCGGATACTCGGCCTGAAAATTGCGGTGCAGATCAACAGTCCTGGTGTATGTATGTGTGTCTGTTTGTGTGTGCTTTTGGATCGTCATCATCATCATGTGCTTTTGGTTTTCGTGAGGAGAATGGCAATAAAAGGAGGATGTGCGTGTGTGTTAGTGAAGGAGATTCGTAGTTTTTCTTGATTTTTTTTTTTTTAATTCTTGTTTTTTTTGGTTTCTGGTAAGTGCAATTGGTTGGATTTTATGTTCCTCTAGAGTATTACTGTGAGAGGTGCTGCTTTTTGTGGAACTGGCTGAGGGCTACAGGATGGCTACCTGAAACAAAGGAGCAGTACTCCAGTACTGCTGCCAGAGGGGTAAACGCAGAGACTAGGAGAAGAATGTGTGTGTCGAGGTAATTGTAGATGCAGGTAGCAATTGTGTTCGATTCTTGGAGGTTTCTGTCAGATGCTGAAAATCTCAGAAACTTTACTGGACAAGTTTGTCTCTCCAGGCTCTCAAGAGGAGGAGGAGGGAAAAAAATCTGTCGCAGGACGCCACTAGCCGCTGTTTAAGCACATGCTAGCGTGACCAGTACGGGAACAACTATGATGCATGTGTCTAGGAAGTTCTGTTTCCAACTGTCTGCAAAGGTTTCCAGGAGAAAGTCTTGGCCGTAATTTGTGGAAGCAAAAGGAAAAAGAGGACCAGAAGCAAAGAAAGAAAGAAAGAGCGTTAGAAAGCAGAGAGTGTGAACAATTGTTTTCAAAGAAGGCCAGGTCTGGAAGGCTTGTAACTTACATGCATGCAGCTCTTCTTCATTGTCCCAAAGAGCTCGCCAGTTTCTTTTTCATCAGATGATGATGATGATGATGACGCTCTGTTTTGTATATGCTATTCTGTTTTGTCTTGTATGGATTTTCTGCTTGGTCAATTGTTCTTGGACGATCTACCAAAGCAGAGTTTGTGTTTTCCTTAGTCCATTTTCAGTCCTGCTGTTTTGATTTTCTTCAACTAATATCAAGGTAGCTGAAAGAAGCTGGGCTTGTGGTTTGTTTGCCAGGTTTCTCAACCGCTAGAAATCTCAAGGGAATGGGTGTTGGGAAGCAAGAGCCAAGGTGCCTGAAGGCTGGTGCATTTTGTGTTTGAAAAACAAGCTGGAGCAGGGGGCGGTGACTGATCCACAGTTAGCTAGAACTTTTGCTATTTTGGAGCTTAATTTCAATGGCAGGGGTGAGCGAGCTTCTGTTTCGGCATGACACTGCAGACTGCTTTGCTGAAGCATGTCTCAATCATGAGCAATCTGGTTCTGTAATGGATCCATTTACTGAAGATGATGATCTGGAGGTTTGTTTCTTGTTTCTTCTTCCACACATCATCCCTTCATGCCAGTGTCCAGTGTAACAAGCTTTCAGAGTGAGAATGCAATGGAATGTTTTGTTAGCTCAGAGGCAGCTTAATTGCATACCAGTTGTAGCAGTTTAGACTCCCATGCATTCATGGAATTGATCATGACCAGTTGTGATTCTTTAGATTTTTTGTCATGTGGTGCATGAGCAGAATATGATACACACCCACAGTAGGATCATGAAGTCTCTTGTAAATCCTGTGTGCATGATGCCATTGATGATGGTTTTTCTTGTGATTGACTGTGACAAGGACACTCTCTAGAACTGTCTCCTGTGTTGGTGTCAGTTTAGTTCAAGCCCAGGGGGTCAAGGGTTGAAAGGTACCTGCCTGTGAGGTATATGAGTAAGGTAGCAAGGGCAGAAGATAATGCTCCTTCGGTCTTTTTTCTGCATCTGGATCTCATAGTACTTGACATCCTGAGATTCCAGATGTACATGTTTCTAGTCTGCAAATTTGCCTAAGCTACTGTCAGGAAGAAGCTTGAGCAGTGGAAACAAGCGGGCGAACAATCCTTGTAGATATCATGCTATTCAGAGTGGGCTAGGTGCTGGTAATAGTTGTACAACAGTAGTATCTTCATATTGAAAACCAGCAAGTCTTCACTGTTCTGAAGTTTTGCATGTGGTGAATGAATGGTAAACCAGGAATTTTTCCGAGGTGCATTTACAAATTTTGCAGAAATTGGCAAGGAGGGCATTGGACTGTCAAAATCAAATGATGAAGTCGAGTTCAAGAACATCAAAGCTGAAGAAAAGCTATACTCTCCTCCTCCTCCTCAACAAGTAGAAATTTCCATGCTTCCAACTCATAACCCCTACACAAATGGTGACTCTCGGTTATACACAGAGCTCAATGGGGTTGTGCCAGGCTTAACCTCTCCATCCAGTTCTGCTGTAAGCATCAATGGGCCAAATTCTCCAACAAATGGGGCATCTGAGAACTTCAATGGCCTTTCCCTTGAGCATACACAGAGAACCACCTCTTTTGGTCCACAATTGTTCAATGGTCCTGAATTTTTTGATGCCAGTGGATATTTTCAACAAGGTGATCAGTCGAATTCTGCAGGGGTGATGCATGTTAGTCCAGGAGTTAAATGTTTTCCTCCATCTTCTCTACCTTCTCTTCTCTCCCCTCTGATGCCACCACCAGCACCGCCACAAGTGAATGGGAATGGAGTGTCCACATATTATTCTTCACCACGTCAAGATATGCCAAGCCCAACTCTTGGAGGTCTTCGTGGGCTGCCATGGGCAAATTTGCAAATTGATACCTCATCTGCTCCATTGAACGTGGATTATGAGGATCCTAGGGAGGTGATGCGCGTGCAAAAGAGGAATGTTTTTGTCCCCGTTCAACAGCAAGCAAGTGATTTTCTTCAGAGAGAAGAGTCAGATATTGTTGATTATAATTTAGGGGTAATTCATTTTCTTCATCCTGGACAGATCTTATGCTTTTGCATCCTCGTCTTGTGCCCAGAATTTTCCTTCGGTCATGGAATCTGTGGATGTGTGGTCACAGAGTTCATTCAAGACTGGTGCATGTAAGGCCAGGATGTTATGTGATGTGTGACGTACATTCAGGTGTTTTCCTTAGTTTTCCAACTTAAAGTTCAATGGTTGTGGGGTGAATTTGCAGCTGCAACCCAGATCCAACAGGCGGTCATCTATGCTGCGAAGCCATAGTAGCCACACCTTGGGACAGGATCAACCTGTGATGCACCCACTCTCTCCCCAGAGTGAGTCCTCTTTCAGCTCACGGAGCTTGCAGCTGGAATTTACAGGTCAGGTCACGAGTCCACTGTCTGAGTTGCAATCTCAGCAGTCAGACTTGCAAGACATAGCAAGGGCAACTTACATGGTGACACCATCTATGCGCCGTGCTCAAAGTACAGGAGACCTTCAGGTGAAATCTTCTCCCTTGGAACTTGATCTAATTTTCAGAATAGCCTTACACTTGTCAGGTTCACTTAGACTGGTAGAATCTAGAGAAAGTAGAAGGGAAAACACCACAAGCTCTAATCAGAAATCCCTCTTGGAGACAAGGAAAAATGTATCCTAACTAAGTTTCATAACTATTTGGTTGTGGGCTTCTGTACAGAGATCAACTGTGATCCAGGTTGGGGGAGGAAATTTGTCTCCCATGTATGGGGACACCAAGAGAGTTGGCAGGTTTACACTGGAGGAGCGCAGACAGTTACTGCAAAGATTCCAGCAGAAGAGAACACAGCGGAACTTCAACAAGAAGATCAAGGTAGATCTTCCACATGAATTTCCAAGCATCCAGCTTTGGTGTGTGTGCATAAAGAAAGTTTGGCTTGTGTAGGGCTCTGGCCATGGTTCTCTTCCTGTTACAAGGAAAAAATTCATCTGTGGCTTGGTTTTAGGATCTCGCATTGAGCAGGCAGAGATACATCTCTCAAGGTTCTCAAGGTCTTGTGTAGCTCTGAGAGTTTGAATGCAAGGCATTGATACTATACAATTCAATAATTTTTGGTGATTGTTCTGTGCAGTATGCATGCCGCAAATCGCTAGCAGATAAGCGTCCACGGGTTCGAGGTCGTTTTGCAAGAAATGATGATTCCACAGAGCACCCATCCCACATGAATGGTCATAAGATTGAGGATGATGATGAGGTGGGCAAAGTTATGCAACTCATTTTCTTCTCTAAGATGGATTTATCTTTTCTATTCAATACTAAACTTTTTGACCACAACTTCAGATATGTCCCCCATTGAATTAGTCTCATCACAGTGGAGCAAAAGATTTTGAGGAATTGAACAATCAATGCTGATTTTGTCCAGGCTGATACAGCAATGGGAGAAGAGGATGAATTTCTTATGCATCAAAGTTCTTCAGGAGATCTCTCAGACCTACTGGAACTGCCTGTCAAGCTAGAGAGGTTTGATCCATAAGTTTCACCTATGTTTTTCCAGCACCCTTTCTCAGCATCCCCTTGGCAGCATCTTTCAACCAGAGCAGAGTTGGAATGAGCTGCTGCTATATGTGGGATGTGCAAAGAGGGGTGTGGTATAATTACTAGCCAGCAGCAGCTATAAATCTCATGTTGGGTAGGGATTTGACTTCCATTTCATTTTAAGTTCAGATGTGGTAGAAGCTCTCATGTTTTTTAACTGTTTGTATATTGAGCTTAGATTCCAAGTTTAATAGTGTGAGACCAAAATGGATCAAAGATACCAAAGAGAATGCATGAAGTGGAGGAAAATGCATGAAGAGAAGAGGGGGGAGATCACAAGTTGAATCTCCTGGTGTCATTGTCTACAAATTGGCACACTGTAAAGAGAATCAGTTTTGTGTGCATCTTTCTTACATGATATATCTGATGAGTTAGTTCCTTTTAAGAAAGTCAGGTTTAATAATCTCTGTCTAGGGTTATAGGTTGGAGCTCATAATCTCTCTTAAGGGTTATAGGTTGGAGTTTGTAATCTCTCTTTAGCACTATAGGGAGAACTACTTATGTACCTTTGGAAACCTGATGCGGTCATGGTGCTCTCTTCTTCATGATGTTAATTAGTAGCAAATTGTTTTGTCTTGTTAGACCCATGTTTAGCACCAGCCTATTATCTATCTCTCTTTTTGATCCTTTGAAGGTCCTAAGTGATGAGGGAGATCACTTTGATGCCTTGTGGCGGCCTCAAGATTTTGGTCTCTTCTTGACATGTTTTGTCTAAACATCCAATCATCATAAGCAAGTCTTTCACAACTTTGTCTCGAAGTTCACCCATGATCATATCATCTACATAATCCCAATTGCTCTAGTGTTGGTGAATCGATGCGCCTTTGGTGGTGGTCATATACTCTACACAATCCCCAATTGCTCTAGTGTCAGCGAATTGATGCCTTTGGTGGTGACCATATACTCTACACAATCCCCAATTGCTCTAGTGTCAGCGAATTGATGCCTTTGGTGGTGACTATATACTCTGCACAATACCCAATTGCTCTAGTGTCAACAAATTGATGCCTTTGGCAGTGATCATGTACTTACACAATCCCCAATTGCTCTAGTGTCGGTGAATTGATGCTTTTGGTGGTGCCAATCAACATTGACCCAAAACCGAAAGCGCCACCATCTAGACCTCTAGTGAAAGGCTTTCATGAACAATGGTTGGAAGTGAAAGCTACTTGGAATATCTTGAGCTTCTTGCTTTCACAACTTGATTCCATAATTAAACAACTTAAGTTGAAAGTAGAATAAAATGGATGGTCTTTTAAAAACTGGGATAGGCCGTATTATTTCTATTTCTTATAGGAATTGAGATAAAAAAATTTTAAAAAATTTCTTATTCAACGTAACCATCTAAACATACAACATGACAATGTTAACGAATGTTAAAATTGACACCGAAATCAACATCCCTCCTACGAAAAAAAGAGGGATCTTGCACCCACTCCTCAAGAGTAGGAGGGATCTTACACCTACGAAATTTTACAATTACTTAATAGCGATGAGATCCCTCATACTCTTAATGAATAGGCACAAGAATTGTTCCCCTCCTATGTCTTATAATTTACATATGTTTAAATGATGGAACATAAAATTAATTAAAACTTTAAATAAGGTTCTCAATTTGAATAAGATCATAAATGAGTTATAGTTATTGAATTCTAGGTATTCCTTATTCAAAGCCAACACTAGAACACTTATTCTTTCTAAAACATTCTAGTCATTCCTAGCTCGTTGAATCATGCACAATTTGGTGGGACAATTCATATTTAGTGTAATTTTGTTAGGAAACTCTTATGATTTACCACATAACTAGAAATTTCCACCCAAGGGATTTCTCAAATTGTACCCAAATTTGAATCTTGATCAAAGCATATATGCAGGACATTTAGATCTTAGCATGTGAAAATTGGAAACCTTAGTTGTGTCCAACGTGGAATGAGATTCACATTGCTTGCTAATAATGTTGTGCATTTTTGTCAATGATTTCTTGGGTTAGGTTTAATATTACATTGGTATAAAGGAAGGCAATGCCTTCCACCTCCACCCTTGGTTTAGGATAATGTTTCTTTTCCTATTGAATTTTAGCCAAATCCCAAGGAGTTGGCTACTTATAAGCTTGTTTAAAAGGTTGATTTCATTTTATAAATCACCAAATATTTCCTTATGAAAAGGTCTCATTTTCAAGAGAGCCCATGAAAAATCAACATGCGGCATCATCATTTGACCCTTGCATTTGATATGGATGTGTTGGATGCCTCCTCCCAAATTTAAGATTAATATTTTCTTACCTCATTTAGGAAGGAGGAGAATTTGTTTTCATTGATCTTCACCACTATTTTCGTCGCCTTTGCAACCTCAGTCGAATTAGAGGAATGTTTAATCTCTATAATCTTCATATTCAATTCGTTGTAACTCTCTACACATTTTGACATGTTATTATTACTCACCTTATGAATCACTTGACAATGGCAAGGCTCAAAGGTTCATTTGCTTGATCATTCATGCCATTCAACATTGTATTATGTTGTAACTTGTAGAATTTTTAAAACCTTGGTCCATAGCTTTGGTGTCTAAGGCTTGAACTCTCTTTTAAAACCCTACCAACCAAGTATGAACATTGGAATTAAGTCTTGGAATTTAATCCTTGTGTCATTATAGTTTAGTGATTAATCTTTTCAAGGTACAAGTTTCATTGATGTTCAAGCTTTGCAATGCAATGGTTACATGGAGTCAATGGTCATGTGTGCTTAGAAGTTAAAAGTTAATAATTACTTAGTTGGTTGAAGATTTCTTGAACTAATCATGATTAATTTCAATGATGCACATTGCAAGCTACAACAACCAAGCTTTTGCTTATGGGATTCAAAAGTTGGGGTTTAGGATACAAACAACAGTTTATCATTGATGCCAATACCATTGAACACCAAGAATGAAATGTTGGAATATGCAACATCATTGATATTTGTTTGATTGTGAATTGTGATTTGACTTTTTCAATTGCCAACATTGAAATTCAAACTTGAGAGTTGAAGCTACTCATTACAAGTTGCAAGTTCAACTATTGATTGCCATTGTGTCTTCTACTATAATGTGTGCATCTATTATCAAATAAGCTTCTAAATTTTATGTCATGGACCATTGAACAATAATAGGGTGCACCCAAGGAATCTAAATAGTAAACTATTAAACAATAGATAATAGACCTATTGAAATGTGTCAACTTTTTTGCAATGCCTTACATTGCTTGCAAGTTGTAGCTAAAATTTTGACCCTTGATGATTAATTATGTATGATGTAATTATGCAATGATTAGAAGATTTACAATGGTGCACCATGCACTACAATGGTGTGAAATGTGTAATTATGTCATCAATTGAACATCTAGGGCTAATTTTAGTGATTAGTCTTTAAAAGGCTATAGGCACACCACACAAGCTTGTTATTTGAAATGATTTGGATTTGGATCCTACAAGCATCAAATGATTAATCACTAATGTGTCAATTCTTTTAAGTTTCAAATCTTCCAAACTTGTGACCTTTTGAACTTCATTTGAGTTTGTTGCAATGAGTCATGGGTTCTAAAGAGGGCCATCAAACTTCACAAATCAAATAAACACATGAGAATTCAAACTTACACTACTTGAAGTTTGAATCTATTGTTTGAATTTGTTGTTTAACATTGAGGTCTATTATTTAAGTTTGTATGTTGTAGTTATTTTTAGTCTATTGTTGAAGTTCATTTTGTAAAATTGGTTGTCAAGTTGTCTTGTTTGTTGCCATGACACCCCCCTAGCTATCCAAAATTCAAACATAAGTTTGTTTGTCTCATTGCATCCTTGTTGATTTTTCCAATGTTGCAAGTTTTAACCATAATTGTTGATTTAACACAAATAGAAGCAAAAAAAGGAAGAAGATGTATGAATTTAATCATCATTTTCAACTGTCTTGCACTACCTATCATTCTCCATGCATTATACAAAATAACACCTTTACTGACACATCATACATAAGTTTCTTTTGCACACTTTTATTTTGTTTTCTATTTTATGTTTTGAGCTTAGATTCTTACTTGTCGCAAGTGAATTATATTTTGAATCACCAAAAGTGATTTGAGAACTCACAACTTGGGATTATATCCCAAACACCAAATAGCCCAAACCACATTCACACTTTAAATGGTTCCAAGCTAAAACATAGTCAATTACATTAGCTTAATTTATCACTAAACTAATTGTGACTTAATTTGGTAGCTAAACTAGCATTCTTGACATAAGATTCATGGGTAGCAAAAATAACTTGGAAAAAATCTATTATGGGTGTTGATGGGAAGGTCACAAGTGTCAAATGTAAGGTTTACAATGTCATTGAAGGGAAAAACAAGATGTTGGTACCCAAGTTGGATTCTTTGTGGAAACATGTTGGCCCAAAGAAGGCTACAATTGCATCCATGGGTGTGGCAATGTTTTATATTGATTTGTATTATGTCATATTAGACATAAGTTTCTTTTGCACACACTTTTGTTTTGTTTTCTATTTTATGTTTTGGGCTTGGAATCTTACTTGTTGCAAGTGAATTGTATTTTGAATCACCAAATGTGATTTGAGAACCCATAACTTGAGATTATATTCCAAACACCAAATAACCCAAACCACATTCACACTTTAAATGGTTCCAAGCTAAACATAGGATTTTTATTTACTGAAGTCAAATCAACATGAGTTCAATGAAAAGTTTTATGTGCAAAAAGGCAAGTATTTTATTTGGCAATAGATTGTTGAAGGGGTTGTGGTGGAAAGGAAAAAAATTGATCCACTTTGTGCTCATTTCCATTTACTTTCCCAAGGCAAACCCATGATTAAATATGAATAAATTCATTCATTGTTTGCACTTTTCAAAGTGTCAAACTACCCATCCAAACATTGGAGTGATCATGCTAGATGGGAGATTGTTGAATCTTTAGACAATGTGGTAATGAGTGCCATTAAAAAGGCTATTATGGCCTTGAATTTTCTTTATATTTTTGCAAATGAAATGACTATAGTAGATAACCAAAGTTGGATTTAGTCCACTATTATGGGATGACAAGTTGGAAAAAAATGCTTATTTTGACCACATTTAAACATCTTGAAGGTAGGACTATTGTTAACATTAAAATTATGATCCTAGCTATTCTCATTACATATGGTGGTCTAATTGTTGAAGGAGTTGTGTGTTCTAAAAACTGTTAAAATTATAGAAATAAAAGGTTTGAAAAAATTTCAAAATGTGGAAACAAGGTGGATCAACATGTTGGGACCTTTGAAATGAGTTGGAAAAAAATCCAAAACATTAATTGCTAAAATGGTAATTAATGGTGGGTCTATGAAAGCAACCAAGGTCAATTTGGTGAGCTTAAGTGATGTTGATACAATCTTGGGTTTGCCATGAGTATTGACTATGTTGGAATTTATCAACACCTCCATGAAATTTGTGCATGCCAAGGATGTTTTCATGTGTAATTACATTACAATTATTTAAACCTACCAAATTTATTTGTACAAAATTTGCAATGGTCCACACATCTCATTTCAACTTGAAAACTTTTCTAAATTCATGGATGTTGTTGCAAACACATCTTGTAGGATTGGGTGATTGACTTAAATGATTGTGCTAAGCATGTGGCTTTTCACATCATTGGATAATCCCTTGGGGAGTTCACTTCCATTTTATTACAAACAACGTGGAAAAAAAATATAGGGTGTAATTTATTGAAAAGAAATTAATTATATAGTTTACTTAAATATAAATAAGGTGTTGATAATTCATTTTAAAAATATACTTTAAATATATCTAAAATATACTATGAATATGTCATTATTACATAACATTTTTAAAAATATCTTTTTGCCTCAAGTGCTTCCTAAAATACACAAGGAATGTCCTATTAAAACAATCTCACATGGTGGATTTTGTTGATTCTTTGATAGGCATCCATTCTATAATTATTGAAAAGGGTTTTGATCAAGATATTGAAGTTGTCAAAGCTTAATGCACTATTGTTTGTGATTTACTAGTGCTTCGAGTTGGAGCAAAAAATTTCAATTCGTGAACTAATGAATGTTCTTGGGATTATTTACCCACAATATTAGTTACAACCAGATTATGTATCCACCATTGTGGACCATTTGGCCTTAATCCCATGACATTATTACATTTCGAAAAAAATGAAATTTATGGCAAATGGGTGTTGAACCACTTTTAGGGGAGAAACCTGATTTACAAAGCTCTCTTTTCAAGTCAACAATGAAATGTCCGCATTGCAGAATTGATTGGCAAGGCATTTTAGTATTGCCATACACATGTTTGCACACAACTTCTTCAATAAGGAGACTGTTCTTTTCGAACATGCTATTATAAATTGAAAAGATGGAGACAAGGCAAGGGTGTGAGTCAATGTATAAGTACTTATTTGGCTTGGGTTTGAACCTTGGATGCAAGGTTCAAGGACATAATTTTGTTTGCATTTTTCATTGCACAATCATGTTTTGTTTTTGTTTAGTATAATACTAACATTGTCGGTTGCTACAAGTACTTTGTGCTACAATGGGCAAAGTTCTTCTCATAGGGGTTCCAATCCCTCGCACAATGCTTAGTTATAAAACCAACCACCTCTACACAAGGAGAGCCTGCTCATGTACAAGTAAGAGCCACTAAGGAGTTCTACAACTTCAAAACTTTGTGCCTAATTTATCCTGCTCTTGCAACATAGCCACCTATATAGCCCATCATTTTTTTCTTCAAATAGCCATAAATGCTCTGCTTCACTTGCCATTGTGCTACAAATTAAAAACATAAAAAGAAACACTGGTCTGAGGTGGAAGCTATGATGCCTTCCCCTTCATAATAACTGAGGATCTGGACAATCTGAGCACAGATTACCTGAAAAACACACCCTAACTCCAGGGAGCTTCTGTAAGAGATACCCGGAATTGTGCCTGGGGAGGTACCCTGAATTTACATTGTGGTCCTCACCCGAAGGTAGACTGCAGTTAGTTTGTAGCATATGATTTGAACCAATGGGGTCTGTTTAATAATACCTGATTTTCATGAAGAGACAAGTGAATAGTGAACCCATGCGCACCGGTGCACCATCTGGTGGAAGCCTGTTGTGACTCAGTTGTGGATGAACCCCAACTGAGTTGACATCAGGTTTCACCTTGGTAACCTTTGTTGAAAATATATGTCCTGTGAGTCAAGTAGGTAGTCCAATAGCTGGCTGTTAGGCAAGCAGATCCATGTAGATAGTTAGCTCTTGATTGGGTACTCCTTCTCTATTGTTAATTGTTAATGACATCCTACAACTATGGACTGGTAAGCACATCCTGGCGACCCTTTCTTTGCATCAGATTGCAGATCACAGAAGTACCCTGTTATATTTTGGGCATAACAAGACAATCAGTGCAGTCATAACCTTGTGTGAGAATCACTCACAAGGTGTCAGACTGCCACTGTCATCACAAATAGCAGCAAGCAGCTGGCCATGAATACCCACTGACTTCATCAGCTCACAATATAGTGCATGCAAATAAGTATACAACAATCCATCAAAATTTTGGGCAAACCATTTTACAAAATCTCCATCTGACTTCCTGTCAAATTTTCAGAAGCAATGAGAAACTCAGTTTGGAAGTTGTCCAGCACCCAAGAGACATGGTTGCCACAAATTCAACATCCAATATTTAAATTATTGGCATTCTCTTATCATCATCCTCTAATGAATCAGCAGATCTTAATGATTTGTTTGTTACTGCAGAGACAATGGATTTTCCCACCTTTAAAGATTTGCTCCATTTGTTCCTTTGATAGGTTTCTGCTCTGGAGATATGTAAAAGACTTTTTCTTCTTAGTCCAGCAGCTTCCAGTTTTCTAAAATAGCAACACACACAGTTGTTTATTACAACCAAAATTATGTACTAGAATACAATACAAGAAGAACCTCCGTGCCTGACAAATTTGGGTGGGGCTCTGCACTAGTGCAAATGAGTCCATAATCTGGGAAGGAGAATCTGTGATGATTAAGAAGGCCTTGATTAGTGCCCACCAGAAGAGCAATCACCGAAAGGATTATGGTTCCTATTTGCACCTGTGCAGCTGCTATAGTCATCCATGTACACTAGCTGCCGGCCTCCTGCTCCTCCTCCTCCTGTTGCTGCCTGGTCAGGCTCGACTGAGATGGCACTCCCCAACCTAACAGCCTGGTGTGTACTCCTTTGTCTTGCCCTTTCTTTCTGCAAACATAAACCCTGGCATGGTCAAAACAATCTCCTCCAAGGAATAGTCACAGCAACAAGGAAATTGCAAAGAACCATAAAATTGCTACTCCAAGCTACCATAGTGAGGACGATTCAGAAAGAGATCTGATGAGGGAGTGCCAGTCTAAAATCACACATAATGTGGGTGTTTTCTGCACAGATCAAACTATTTTGGAAGCTGTGGTCAGTGGTGAAACATGTCTGAAGGCCATCATAACCTCAGCAAGTTGCTTGGTTTCTTGATTCTTCCTACGTTAAGGAGCTCATGAGATGACCCTAGTTATGGTCTGGAATCAGACGATTGTGCTCTTTGCATACCAGGAAGTTGAGATGGTCTTGAAGAGTGAAAATGCCGACGTCCTCGTCGTCAAGCTGGCTTTCGTCATGAGCTAATGTAGAAGAATCCCTTCCTGCAACAACAATCCATGCCTGCATGCCATCAGTTCTCATAAGGTTTGAACTTGCAGTAGGAGTGATGTACTAATAATGTCTCCTTTGAAAACTAGACAAGAAACAGCAGGAATCAAAAGCAAAATAACCGCCGCAGGTTGCCCGATTTCCTCTGAACCCCCCTTTGGACAAGGATTTGTTCATGAGGAGCAATTTCTTAAATCGTCCAAAACCAAAACCTTGCAGTGGCCCCTTGACTCCGAGCCTGCTGCTCAGATTCCTCAACTCTTAAGGTGAAGGATTCAAAGTGCTCCCCGACAATGCAACTGCTTGTATAACGAATGCAATCATCACCATCACAACACACGAAGTGCGTGAAACTGCCACAATATCTATCAATTCGCGATAGGAAACTAGGATCGCAATCCGTTAAAGACTCAAGCATGCAGCAACCGGCCACCAAGAAGCACTTTGAAACCCCCTAACCAAATCTCTTGAAAGTACCGATCCTAACTCCCAAGCTTCTTGCTCATGCATTTCACGATGCACCGAAAGCGATTTCCTCAAGAACAAAAAGAAAATAAAAATCTCGAGCATATTGTTTATCAATGCAATTGACTGCCTGCTATTATCTTCTTCACAAAACTTTTTTTTCATAAATTCCGGAAGCCGATATCAAAATGCTGATTTCTGCGATGAATGATCTAGCACATACCAAAATGCTGATATCTACAATGAATGACCGAGCACCTGGAGCAAGAAAATGCAAAGAAGGTAGTGTATTCTTTCAACCTGAATAGAACAGCAACCGCCGAGCAGAAACAGGCGCCGAAAAATGCAGCAGAATCAGGAAAAAGAGGACTACAAAGACAACGCCATTGCAGAAACCCGCGTGACGACGGCATTCAGCCATCGCTGGTAGAAGACGACACACAACACTGCTCGCGCGCCCGAGGGATAAAGGAGAGAACAGGAAGGGATGCGGCCATCGCTGGGAAGAGAACTCTCTGGCGAACGGAGATGACGACGGTAACCGGCTTTTCCGGTTGTCCGGTCGCGGGACAACAGCCGCGGTAGACCGCGCAGTTCACGTGGACATTAATAAATGCCATAATGAATGCAATAATAAAATAATTAATTTAAAAGGCGAACCCAAAGTGGTCACTAGTTGTAGCTGGAAAAATAAGTCATTGGAATTAATACCTAATTAATAATCTCTAAATTTGGTGGGGGGGGGGGACCCCTTTTTCTTTGTTGGAACTTGGCAATATAAAAATAATAAGTCGCTTGGAATACCTTTTTTTTTTTTAAATTTTAATTCATTTATTTATTTATTTATAAGGTGGAAATTTCTCTTAATGAAAATCTTAAACCCTAGCTTCTTTTCAGCTTCATGGAAGGGTCACTACTCACTTCCAACATCTATGTATGAATAAT
>Ga0209611_10009616_pt1 | contig 14561 bp, 4 predicted proteins | sample S1TSphgellanicum_3_FD_187693 | JGI IMG/M metagenome (GOLD analysis project Ga0209611, IMG submission 187693) | Host-associated microbial communities from peat moss isolated from Minnesota, USA - S1T2_Fc - Sphagnum magellanicum MG (SPAdes) (version 2) | ecosystem: Host-associated > Plants > Peat... | reverse complement strand
AGGGAACAAGAGAAGAAAAAAGAAAGGACCAAAGTCCAAACAAAATTTCACACCTGAAAGTGCAGAACACACAATGGGGAGCCTTAAGAGGAGAAAACGTGAAACCTAGGACCTAAACCCATCACTAGTAGCACAAAGCAAGTCATGCAAGGAGAGAGGTGAAGTATTATAGAAGTTTAATGGAAACCAAAACATTTCAATTGAAATCATGGTAGTGTAAAAATGACGTGGTGACATTGTACACATCCATTTGGCTAAATTTCTTAACATTTGGGAAACAAAAGGTTTTCTTCAATTTTTCAATTGTGTGTGCTTGAAAATCAAGAGATGTGACAAATGGAACAAAGGGTTGGAAGAGCATAACAAGGCAACAACTTATCATGTGCACACTTGGACACTTTGTTGAGTGTCAATGATGTGAGGACGCATGTTACTAGAAAGGACAACAATGGCACAACACATTGTTAAGATGGGGTTAATCCAAACCTCCCCCTTTTTAATTTTCAAAATTTTGACATTTTTTATCCATGTGCAGTGATTAGATCCATAATTTGGATGCAATTTTCATTTCATTCATCTTTTATTCCTCCTTGTTTCTGAACAAAGTTTAGTTAGTGTCCTATAACGAGGTGGGTTTAGACCACATTTTGCTTAGTGACTAAACACAAAAGATTTCTACATTAATTTGAAATTAATTAAGGATTTTTTTCTAGAAATTCATCTTGACCTCATATGTCATCAAAATTCAGCAATTTTTGAAGTGTTGGAATTATGTTGGTGAAAATTTCCATATTTTTTAGAGGTGCCGAAGTTGTGGTTGTTACTAGTGTTTTTATGGGGAGGAATGTTAAGATGTAGGTTTCAAAAGGTGTGAAGTTATATTCACACCTTTATGATGCACAAGTTCAAAAGGTATTTCCATATTGAGGGTTGATTAAGTAGCACTAGGAAGGGGTGTTGGCAAAGAAGTTGCATGTAGTTATTGTCATCATAAGTACATGAATGTATTTTTTTGTTTGTTGGTTCACTTATTGGTAGGTATTTTTAGGCCTATCCTTCCTTTTGGTTTTCAAGGAATGTTTTTGGGGTCCACCTTGATGAAAGCCTTACCCCTTCTTAGGGGCCCCTCCTTTCCTCTTCTTTCCCCACCCCCTTCTTTGGCTTTTATGAAGGTGGTTAGTCCCTTATCCCTTTATAGGTTGTTCGTTTCATTGCCTCTTCTATGACATTATGACATTTAATTGCAAAACTAATTGTATTATCAACCACTTGTAAAAATTCTATCCTTTGCAACCAAGGAAACAATGATTAGATGTCTTGAATGACTTTATCAATGATCACAATCATATATTACACTTTCATTATCTATGTGGAATAAGTATGAATAATATATTAGTCATTTATATGATTGATGGATGAAAACTTACAAAATATACTTACTTCATCAATTTTCCATCAACCATATTTCACTCGTTATGGTTTTGAATGTATGTTAGACAATAAGACATCGACATGGATTATCTAGATGTCATTTTTTCAAGCAATGACATACACAAATCTAGTTTATGATTGAATTTCAATTACTTCAAATGATGTGGAAAATATTGTCATGATGTCATGGCATTTTTTACATTTATTTAATTAAATAATATATCATGTCATTGGAAAATGGGTCCCATTATATGTTTTAAACTTTGGAGACTTATAAAATGATTTATATATAACTAAGTAATTATTATTACATGGACAACATGGCACCTTGTATATTTATAGAATCACTAACTTTAGATGATGTGGTACCTTAGGTGGCCATACAATTATTTTACAATGATTCAAAAATGAATATTAATAATTTAATATGAATACAAACAAACAAAATAAACCACAACATGTAGGGAAAAAATGCTTGATATATAATCCATTTTAAACATTCCATGTAACTAAATTAAATATTATAATTCAGAAAATTATTTAATCATTTGAAATTAATTTATATTATTCAAATTAAATTAAACTATTTAGATTGAATTATACCTCATATTTAATATGATTAATATAATTTTAAATATATATAGATATAATTGATTTATGATCCATAAATAAATATTTTATGTGGATAAATTACATGGGGTTCATACGTGTAAATTAAAAATTATTAGTAAAATTGTGATATATTATAAGCAAAATTGTAATATAAATTCCTAAACCAAATGAAAGTTTGTGATATAAAAGTTTTATTTTATTTATTCATGTGTTAGCCATAAAGGTTTTTTCATTTACAAATCATGTGTTTGAATTTATTTTTTCCAAAGTATGGTCTTTGAAATATTATTCAATAACAAAATTCATACAAATTTTTTTTGACCTGAATTTACATTTAAAATAAATAAATTATATAGTTGTGTCCATAATGAAAGAAATTTATGAATAAGTTTTCAATTTTTTCATTTGGACAAATTATCAATAAGATACAACTTATTATATTTGAAGTTTTGTGCAATGTTTAAATTAAATATGGTTTAAATAACATACACATTAGAGTATTTGCACAACAAGTGAGGTGGCTTGGTGGTAAAGGAATTGAATTCCATCCTTGCGGTCTAAGGATCAAACTTCACAAATGATGTGTTGTGGTGAACATTGAAATATTGATTGAATATTTCATACTTATTTAGATTACTTGGGTTAGATGGTTATCTAAGCAAACTTAACTAGATAATTTAGGTGGTGTACTTTACCCACTTAAATTAGGTTTTTATCTTAGTTTAAATAATGACACGTGTCAACAATTGATAGGATGAAAAATAATGAGATTAATAATAATTGAATAGAAATACATCTTATTATTTGACGCACTCCTAAGTCCCTTGTTGAACCCACTTGAGGGTCTAACTATGTAGAGTTGCGGAAAGTTGGAACTTGGGGCCCGCTCCTGACTTCCAGCACTAAAAGGGGGTAGAGGGGCGTGCTAGAAGTCTTGGGATTAGACTAGGAAGAGGGATTAGATTATTGAGCTCGAATCTACATCCAAAACCAACCACAAGAGGGTTAGTTAGCATTCAGGAACACCTTTGGGTGTTGGGACAAGTCATAGGCACTTTGACACATAAGACTCACCACGGCCCGGACTCGGGGGAAGCCATCACCTTCCCCCATATAGTATACTCTACAGCTCTTTGCCGAGGCTACATCCAAATGGCTCTTTTTCCTGGGATTCCCAAGTTGGAGTCCCAAAATTGTCCCGGGTTGGAGTCCCGGGACTTTGGACGTTCATAGCTCCTCGCTCCGAACTTGGATTGGGACGAGGTCTGAACCAAAGTTGTAGCTCTCGTCAAGAGCTTTCCAACGACGTGTTGCACTCCTTGAGGCGACGTCGTGAAGAGGTCGATTCCCGCCTTTTAGTGGTCGGGAGTCAAACTGACAGTTTGATTCCCGGCCCTTCTTTTGCCCATAACTTGGGCTGCAAATGTCCAAATGGCCCATGCGAGGCCATTTTGGGCATCTACGCTTCAAGACCTTTCCATTGATATAAAGAACGCACCAAGGCGAGGATATTTGACCTCTCAAATCGTCTTCTGAATTTTCGGGAGTCTTGGAGGATTCCATTTTCCCACTTTTGAGAGTGTGAGTTGCATTTTCACACTTAGCCCCAAAGTGGGGTTGCGACATTATTTATACTATATATATTAAATCTATAATAATAAATATTATAAATTAAAAAATTATGTTTCCCAAGTTTTTGGGTATAATTTGTAATAATACAAAATAATTAAACAATAATTAAACTATCACTAATGACTTCACATATGTTTTAAATGACTTGTTCGTAATGATTTTAAGGCTATTAATCATTTTTGTCCTTTATGATTTGAATACTAGTCAAAAAATTAATCATATATTTGAAGATTTCTATTAGTGAACTAACCCTTTCTTATTTTGGGATAATATTGAAATTTCATGTCATAAATTATCATGGTGTGATGTGTATAGTGTGTAGTGATGCCATGTTAACCTAGTCATTTAATTTAACTAGGTGTTATAAAAGATGCATTTTTATAAAATTGACACATGTAAAAAATATATCATTCACAAATGTTTAACTATGAGTCCCACATGACTAAGAATGAATTGGTGTAAAATCCATAATTTGTCAATTTTTATTGTATGTTAGGAGCACATAAGTATGTAGATGTTTGGGTCAATTCACTATATCAAAACATGACATATATGATTACATGTCAAAGCCTAGGTGACAAACCCTACACACCTTAACCAAAATTAAACATGTAAATTATTTAATCTAAATTAAAGTAAATTACAAGAGTAAGAATTTGAACTCTCACCTCCACATTAATGGGCAAAATCCTTACTATCGCATCAATTTATTTATGTAACATCAAACAGAACCACATTCTAATGAACATTATTTTTCATGCAATGGGGACTAATTATTATTATCACTTATCTTGATTACATTGGACACAATAGATCTTTGGGTTTTGTAACTTTTTTTGTGATGTCCATCATGTGTTACTATTATTTGATAACAAGGACTTAAAATTCTGACATTCATTTAATAGCTACACCCATAAATCATGATTTTGATTATAGTCACAACATCTTGTTGTCATATGGCATGCCATGTCATCATCATGGGAAATTAAATCATTGTTAATTGCAAAAACAATGGTATTTTTGAATAATTAATAAATGAAATTTCATAGAATTAATATGATGAATAATGATGTTGACTATAGTCACAATACCTTATTGCCACACACACAAAAAAGAATCATGGGTTTTGCAACTACCCAAATTCACTAATTTTTGAATGAAATTGAACAAAAAATAATTACTATGCAAAATGTATGGTTTTGGTAAAAATTGATTAGAGTTTATTATAATTTATTAGTGAAATTATTAATAGTCATTTTTTATAGTCACATTTCGCATTTAATACTTTCTAATTATAATTCTAACTTTGATATTGGGTGTAATCGTGCTAATAGGAACCAAAAGTAGTCGTAACCATTGCTTAATTTTGTGTTTTTTACACCAAAATGTTTTTATAAATTTTTTTACTTGAAAATAAATTAAAAGTTTTGCACATTATCAAATCTAATATTTTATTTTATAAATGTCCAAAACATGAAATTATTTCATTAACATTTGGACCTTCAAAAGTAGTGTAATAAAACTTGTAACCACTATTTTTTAATAGTAAAACGTCTTGTAAATGGACTTGAATTTTTTTGAAAATGACATATGTTCGGGAAATTTTTAACACAAACCTTAACAAAATAGTACAAATTAAACAATAATTTTTAAAGACTTTTTTGAAGACTTTTTTTGGAAATATTTCAAGAATATTATTTTAAAAGTAGTCACATAAGGGGGCACAATGGCTCCTATTAGCTCATTTCACTATAAGAAAATTGGAAAGAAAACAACTACCATTTATAACTATATTCTAGTTGCAAAAAACATTAGTTACAAGTGTGAATGAAATCAATGGTCAACAAAATACTTTACCATCCACATATAATTGATGCCATTTGTATATTAACATAAAAATCAATAAGTTACATAATGACATGTGGCAAATGAAAAAGGTTTTTAAAAATTTTGTTTAAAAAATAAATGGTGCATCTTCATCATCTATTTTTAATGGTCCAAATAAATTTAAATCAATATTTAGGTGGGTAGGTGGGACTAAGTAGGTAGGTAGGTAGGTGGGATTAGGTAGGTATGTAAGTAAGTAAATATTTTAAATTTCCTTTAGGTTTCATCTTTAAGGTTATCTTCCTTTGATTGGTTCATCCCCATTGACATGTGTTTTTTATGTGAAAGTGCAAGGAAAAGCCTCTTCATCATATAGTTATCAAAATAGAAATGGAAGATAAAACATATGAAATTGAAATTGAAGTTGCAACTTAGTTACAATTGAAAAGTTTCATATCTTTTGTTGTCCTTTTAAATTTTGTCAATTATATAATCAAGGAGATAAGTAAATTACTAATTAACAAAATTATTACTTATAAATTTTCGTTAATAGTTTCAAATTTTAACCAATTAATAATTATTATTTTAATAATAAGTAACTAATTAGTTTATTACTATAATTTATTTTTAAATAATAATTTAAATATAAAATATCATATAACTATTTGATAAATATTAATTAAATAATCAACTTTTTTAATTACAAAATTCAATAATAATTTTAAATAATAAAATAAATAAAAAGAAAGAATAAATAATTAATATTAAAATAATAACCAACTAACATAATAGTTATACATTATTAATTAATGGTTCAGAAACTAAACAATGAAAGATTAAAATACTAAGTAAATACTAATTAATTAACCAATTACTAATTATGAGTTATTAAGTAAAAATTTCATAAATAATAAAATATCAACAAATTTATTATTATTATATAAATATGAATTAACTAACTAGCTTATTAGTTATACAATTGAGATCCAACCTAAAGAATGCAACTTTGTTGTTTTGGGTTTTAAAAAACATTATGTCCATGGTTGAACTACTTGGTTTCACAATAAACTTGAAGCTAGGATCTCCATTGGAATTTTGGGCTAGTTAGGTTTTAACACCTTCACCATTCTTGCTCAAGCCTTTCCCACCCAATTCCAAAGTGTGGAATTACATGCCTTTTTGTGATTTTTATGTACGCACCATTTTAGGTTAGGAAACCATTTACCTCTTTGATGAGGTTGGTAGTTTTTTAGTTTAAATCTCAACAATTTTGAAGGTTAGAGCTATCATGTTCTAGGGCATGCAAAACCCATTTAGAAAACAATGCATTTGCAACTGTTAATGCATAACAAATTGAGCCACCTTAATTTCTTCTTTTTCCAACATTGGTCTTATGATATTCGATAACATCAATTATGGATCAAACCAACCCACATATAATTCTTTAACAACCAAACAACTTTTTGGATGCCCTTTTTGATCCCACCCCAAACACTAATTTGAATTAACACAACACATATAGAAGAATGCTATTAATAATCACTTTCTTGCTAGTTAAGGAAAGTTTAGTTATTGACCAAAAACTGAATTTGTGTTGTATTTTGTCTAGCAAGAAATTGTCTACATCTACAAAATTCAAAGATAAACTAAATGGGGTGCCAACTTAGTTTTATCTTAAGGAAATGCCCATGTCCAATTAAAATCCGATGTCCAAAATTTTCCTTTCACTTCATTTCCCTCCTACCTTAAAGGCCTCAAATTTGGATTCATTAAGACACCTTACTGAATAGTTGCAAAATGTGCATTAACCTAATGAGGTCCTTGTGGGCTACCCTAATTGTAAAGCTTGTATCATCAGCATATTGAGCAATGAATTGATGTTTATTAGATCCAGGTAACTTAACACCATGGATTTTATCTTGCTTTAGCTCTTCCAAAGTTATAAAGTTGGCTTGACCAACTATTAGAAATAGGTAAGGGGCTAGTGGGCATTCCTAGCATAGCCCCCTTTCAATGGGAAAATCCCTAGTGGTTGACCCAATAATTAGGATGCAAGATGAAGCCCTTTGAACAAGATTTGAATCATGTTAACAAACCCATATAGAATTCCAAGCTTTTTCATACATTTGAAGAAGAAATCCCAATCTACCTTGTTGTACACCTTGGAGAAATCTAATTAAAAAAAAACCATTGACTGCCTAAACTTCTTAGCCTATGAAATAGTCTCATGGGTTAAAAAGAGGTTGTGTAGGATATATTTTAATGGTAAGAAGGTTGATTAGTCTTGGTTGATGATCTCCATCAATACTAATTGAAGGTGCAATTGGAGGGCTTTTGCAAATATTTTATAAGTTACACTAACTAATGTATAACTAATAGAAATTCGTCAAAATGTAACCAATCTATTTGTGAGTACATGTGACTATTAATCATTTGTGATTATATTTGGATAGTTTTGCAATTATTTCTTGTTTTGGTCATATTTACAACTACATTGCAACCGGTTTGTAACTATTTTGGTTTTCATCTTTCCATGTAAACAACATTTAGTTAGATTTTAATCCAAGGAAAACAACTTATATTCCATTAGTTCTGAATGTGACCAATATACTCACAACCCTAAGAATATACAAAGGTGTATTTTGCTTATTTTAAAAGGTATAATTGGATATATTAAGATTTACAAATGTATATTTTGAATATAATAAAGTTCTATGTGAGATATTTATTAGATATATTGAAACCATATTATAAGTTTATCCAAGTTATTTGATCATACTTCCTAAAATTATTACAAAAGATATATATTATTAATGTTGTTATTATAATATTATAATACTTCTTTTTATTAATTATCTTAAATTTTTTTTAAAAAACATTAATCTTCAACATTATATTTGACGAAATTAAGAAATATTATTTTCTTACATAATAATGATGATGACAATATAAATATGATAAAATTAAAACATAATTATTGAAATTAAAACCATTAAGCCTATTGAAATTATTATTATTATAGGATACTGACATAATAATAAATAGTAATAATAATAAATGGTTAACTTAAATTAGTTAATGCTTCCAATATTCATTTTTTTAATTTCATATTTTAATATTTATGTATTTATTTATACTAATTACTGAAATAGTAACTAAAAAATGTATTATATAGTTATGTATTTATTTCAACTAATTACTAGAATAATAACTAAAGAAATTAATATATAAATGTAGAAATTATTTAAATATAATTATTTTTTTAAAATTCCGATTTTAAATATATGAAAAAATTATTATAATATTTCATATATAGCTATAACATATGAAATAATAATCTGAATAATCAAAATAAAATAGCTAGCCTTGGATACCAACTAGGTACAATAATAATTCAATTAATGTTATTATTATTTTAAAATTATATATATATAACTACATATAGAAATGAAGAATAATGGAAAAAATTATAATAAAATAATTAACTTAGGCTAGATGTTATATTATTAGAGTTTTAATAATTAATACATAATAGTTATAATTAGCATTTAGTAATTATTGATTTTTCAATATTTCAGTTATTCATTTGTGTTTTATGAACTATTAATTAATTAATTGGTTAATTATACAATTATGTAATGAAAAATTATTAATGACTAATTAATACTATAAATAAATATTTAGTTTCAAGCTTATTTTTTCATTAATTAATTAGCATTTTTAAATTTTCATTAATTAGTTTATAATTTATTCTTTTATTAGTCAGTAAGCTTATTATTTAATTAGTTTAATTATAAGTGAACTAGTTAGCTAGTTAAGTAATCATTTACATACCTACTTATATAATTCACAAAAAATAAAATGAAAATAAAAATATTGGTAAATTGTTTAGTTGCAATCTTTTTGCAATTAAAAAATTTATCCCATATGTTTTGGCTTTCAATCTCATTTGGAAAAGTATATAAACAAGGTGTTTTGTTTTACATTTTCATATTAAAAACCATGGGCATGTGGGATGAGCCAATAAAAAAGGCTTAACCCAAAATGAAATAAAATTATTTTTGTACATAATGTAAGTTACCTACCTACCTACCCAACTTAATGTTTTATTAATTTGTTTTTAATATAGATTTTTATTGTAGATAATTATTTAATGTCATATAATTAATCTATTTTACGGAACTATAAATTTTGTTATGTTACACATACAATATTTTAATTTTTACTTAAAATTATGATAAAAATTTATGTAAAAATAATTTTTTTTTTCACATCTCAAATCTCTATTTGATTTAAGAATTATATTCTATAATTTTTCTTATTATTTAAATCATAATTGTACCAACAAAATGTAATTAGATGTAGGATATATAACTTATTGACTATATAATGTTTATAAATGGGTCATAAATTACTCCTATTACCTAGCCTATTCAATAAATAAATTACATTGCCTACCAAATTAAATAATTAATTCAAAAATTATCACATATCAACATGACAAAATACCTATCACTTAACCCACATACATATTGCATACTACTTAGTACCTTGCAATTTACAACTTAGTTATTGATTAATTAGCTAGCTTAATTTAATAAGTAAACTTTATATCATTCAACTAATTCTAATATTAATTTACTTGTTTACATACAACTTAATACCTACTACATATTACCTAACCTAGTTTATTAATTAATTACTTAAAAAACACTATGACATATCAACTTGATAAAATACCTACTATTTAGCGACATACATATTACCTATTACCTAGCCCTATTTATACCATTAATTGCTATGGGTCCTTTGAAATTTTCACAAACCCACCAAACCCTTTTACAATGTAATGGTTAGTCTACAAAAAAGTTAATGGAAAATAATTACATCGCTAAATCTAACAATTTCATTCAAAAACTGTTTTTTTTCACATTTGATTACAAGTGCATTTGTCACTAATCTTTATAGTCACAAATCAAGTTGAAAAGATGGCATGTGGTGTCCAATGGTCAATGAAACACCTTCCAAGTTGCAAAAACAATTACATTTTCATCTATTTTGGGATGTTGTTAAAGATGGATGATATAAATGTATTTTTTGTTTTCATCCAAATCGACATTAGTTGCAAATATAAGTTACATATGCAATTGCAAACCACTTTATAATGGTTTTTGTGACTATAAGTCATTTTTACCAAGTGCCACTAAGGACAATCATATGTAAAGTTGCAAAAATGGTTGATTTGGATAGAAGTTGCAAATGCATGGGTTGGAATGGACATGATTCCTTGTAGTGGTTTATATTCATGCATTCTAATTATTTTGAGATAAAAGGTCAAACTTGCCTTCCATTTTTTGCTAAATTGTTTGGCCCAATACCCATCAACATATTTACATGGGGTGTAAACATAATAAAATGACCCATGACCAATTTTTTTTTAATATGCTTACTTTGCAATATTTTTAGAATATATATATATATATAATTTTAATATATTTTTTTGGTAATTTTTTTTCTTTACACTATTAGGTTAAGGTTGATATTAAAATTTTCTGAAAAGTATGCCATTTTCAATATTTTCAAGTTTTAAAAAAAATGTTTTTACTATTTAAAATTTTGATTATAATGTGTTTGGGTATTTTATATTCATTATATTATTTTCAAACTTTTTCACATGATCCCATAATATATTTCTTAAAAATTTGTATAAATGCACCATATATTTTTCACATTATTTTTCTACCATTTAAAAACATGTAAAACTAACCATTGGTTATTCTTGGAGTGGGTCATTTTATATTCACACCCCATGGCACATGCTTCTTTCATTCCTTAGGGGGGGTTTTCACTGACGTATTTGAAGGGAGCAATAGGGCATAGAAATATTAAGATGTTGCAATGATTTCATTCAATCAATTGTGAAAAACTCTAAATTAAACATTTATTACACACACAAACTTTTACCAAAACATTACCTTTAGACTTGGCCCCATTTGTTTTTAAACCCACCTCTCATTAGAAGAAAATTACTTTAATTGCATAAGTGAGGTTGCACCCAACATCTAGTCACAAATCATAACTCAACATGATGTCATCAAATGAACCATGGATGGTGTATATAGTTAACATATACATGTTCATCTGTTGACCATCGATATAACATTTGCAATTAGATCTTGTTTTTGCAACTATTTTCACAACTATCAAATATTCACACATTATTTGTCATGTGTCTTAAATTAAGGATTTTTTTTTAATGATTTTAATGTTGAAAAAATCCATGCCATTGAATTCCAACAACTTGTGATGGTGACACTTGGCAATTTCAAAATCCACCACATGGTTTTATGAAATTATTTGGGTGAAACTTATTCAAACATTGATTTTGGCCTTCTATTATGAACATTCATTTTAGATGATCCTAGATTGTGGTAGGTGGCACAATTGAAATTTGTCACATGGCATATTTAATTATATTTTGGAAAAAATATTGAAATCAATATTTATTTAAGTAAGTAAGTAGGTACATAAGACATACTTACTTATCTAAGTATGTAGGTGAGTTAGAGAATAACCATGTAAATATTGTTATTTCATTATATGTTTTCCTTTAAGGGTTAAACTTCTTTGAGTTCATCCCAAATGACACATAATTTTTAATGTGAAAACCTTAGAGAAAACCTCTTTTTACATAGTTCATAAGATGAGACTAAAGGACAAAACATATGGGTTAATTTTTTTACTTGCACCTTAGTTGAATGAATTATAACTAGAAGGATTTTTTCATATGCTTTCTATTTTTTTATATTTGTAAATTATATAACTAAAGAGGTAAATAGGAAATTAATTAAATAATTAATTAAATAGGTAATGAATTAATTAGTCGCTAACTAATTTACCTACCTATAATTATTTATTATCATTTAATTATTTAATTCTAAAAGTAACATCCATTCCCACTCCATATGTTTTACTAATTAATCAATTAATTCATAGTAATAATTCATCAATAATACACAATTATTTTACGAAATTATTATTTAATATATAATTCAATAATACATTTCAGTTTTTCAAATAATTTTTAATGTAAATAAATATCTAGCTATTATTTTAAATCTAAATTTCATCAATTATTCATTAATAATAAAGTTAAAAATTTTCACACCTAACCTTTTAAATGTCAATTGTCAACTAAATAAATAATTAATTAACTTAATGAATATCTAATTTAATTGATAATTAAATAAATAATAAATACCAAATATTTGATATTAACTATTAATTTATGAACCTATGAACGTATTTAGTTGATAATCAATTTTCATTAACTATTTTTAGAAGCTACATAAATATTAATTAAATAATTTTTATTAGCTAATTACCATTTTTTATTAATATATATATTAATGATCAGTTAATTAAATGAAAATTAACTAATTAATAATTAACACGTTTATTAGTTAGTATATATTATAGATTGATTGATATCTTAAAATGAAAAATATATCAGTAAATATTGAGTATTACATAATAAAATATTTAATTGATTAAATCATCAGACTAAATTATTGAATATAATTTAATTTATTTTATTTTATTAAATTATTAAATAAATATTATATTAATCAAAATAAAAATAAAATATAGATTATTATAATATTAACTCCTTAGTAAATACTAAATCTATTTTATTGATTTTGTTATTATTTCATAGTTTTTTTTAATCAATTTGTTGAATACCAATGAATACATTTGTCTCATTCTACTAAATATGGGACCTGGCGTTCTTTTCAAATTCTTTAACACAGCCACCTTCTTAGACTAACATTAGAAGTAAGATCCCATGGGAAGAAGCATCTTTCTAATCGAGGTCACAGAGTTCTCTCATCCATGTCTCTAGTAAGGACGTGCTAAAACGACCCCCTACAAATGTGGCCTCACCAATTACATGTAGAAAAATAGAATATTTAAGAATATTGTAAGAGGATTTTTTAATTTTCCTTCACAATTTTTTTGTTTGAAAAAATAAAATTACAAATCTGAACATTTCTATAAATAATATGGTTATTGGAATAAATAAATAAATAAATAAATGTTCCCCCCCATAAGGCAGAGCCTTGCACATAAGGTGCTGGATCCAGTGTTAACTGGTAGATTTAGGGCAAATACGTTGACAGAAAAAAATATTCTAAGGCCATTTCTGTCCCTCTAGTTTGAATGTGACACACAATGATGATGGATGGATGGATGGATGGATGGATGTAAATTCAACCAAGATGTGTTTCTTTGCACCAAATTCTGTCATTTTTTTACTAAGAAAAATTGAGAAAATGTTGAATTTTTAAATTTATTTATAGTTGTAAGTTGGAGTAGTTAGTTTTGCTCTTGTTTTGGCTGAAAAAACAATCGCCAAAATTGTCGATATCACAAAATTGAATGAAAAAAAAAACCCTGTCCCTGAACCCGATCCCCAATTACGGAAAGAAGCAAAGAAGAAACGAAAAAAAAAAAGCAGTTGAAAAATAAGTACAAAGCGCGGTACACGGGGAGAGCATCCCAACCGTTCCAGAGGCGGAGAAGACGGGCACCTCCTCCTGTCTGTTGCCGCGCGCCATAGTCGCAGCAAGCAAGCAAGCACCTGCCACGACAACGAAGGCCCGGCGGCGTAAACGCCGAATTTTGTTTTCTTTTGCTGGCCTCTCACTCCCTCGCCCCCTCGCCGAGCCGCGCCGGGCCCCACATCTTTCACATCTTTCGTCGTTTTCTGATGGCTATTGTAAACTTCTTTTTGGATCTTTTAGGCAGCCTTTTTTCTTTTTTTCTTTTGGTTTTGGCTGGCTCTATATAGCCAGAAAACTATATTAAATTTTCTTAACCGCTAAAACCAAAACCAAGTGCTTTCTGAGATTTTCAATAGCCGGAATTATATTTTTAAATCGCCATATTTCTATACATGGGTTGAACTATGCAGCCGAAAATACAGAATAATGTTTTAAATCATTCCTTTCATATTTGAATTGTAGCCAGATTTGGCTAAAATCTTCTCTGTGGATCAT
>Ga0209611_10009615_pt1 | contig 14562 bp, 10 predicted proteins | sample S1TSphgellanicum_3_FD_187693 | JGI IMG/M metagenome (GOLD analysis project Ga0209611, IMG submission 187693) | Host-associated microbial communities from peat moss isolated from Minnesota, USA - S1T2_Fc - Sphagnum magellanicum MG (SPAdes) (version 2) | ecosystem: Host-associated > Plants > Peat... | reverse complement strand
GGGGGTGGGAGAGTGGAAGGGCCAGATAAAACCTGCACTCACTCTGGTACCCTCTTGAGTGAGGCCTCTTCGTGGTCAAATTAAACTCAAGAACTGTTAGAATTGAACTGAGAGATCCTGGTTTAGTCTAATCATAGGATATTTATAATATTTAGAAGCAATTTAGATGAACCATATACCAGGAGGGTGGGAGGTAGGTTAGCAGTTAGCAATGGGAGGTAGTAGGAATGAGCACCTAGTTGTTAGCTGTCTATGCTGGGTTTATGTCTATGTTTTTGTGAGTTGATAAACCAACAGTGACTTTCTTCAAGTCCCTCTTTCCACAGGGAACAGGTTGTTGCTGCTACCTACATGATGGTTGTAGCCTCTGGCAAAGCAGCAGCAGCATCAACAAGTTAGCTTTAAAAGAAAAACCAGTCCGTGGAACTACTACTTACCTAGTCCTTATCATGTGGACATTTTCAGCTTCTCTTTCTCTCTCTCTCTCTCTCCTCCTCTGCTCCAACAAACCACAGTAGAGCCTAGGCCAATACAGTTAGCCATGCAATTGTGTCCCCACCTCCCGCCCTAATAATCTAATAAATTGTGCCACACAGCCCAACTCCAGTAGTTGTATTAAACTGAACCCAGGAAGTATTTAGGAACAAACGAGCAAACAAAATTTATGTTGCAGGTTATTACAGAAACAAGTGGTGGGGAGAGAAGAAGGTGGGGGTCAGCAGCAGTTGTGCTGCTAGTGGAATAGTACTTTCTTTCCACAGAATGGGTTCAGTTTGGTAAAAGCTGGCAAACTGACTTAACAATATGACTAATGGTCACTGGTGGTGTGACGTTTCAGTTTGGACAGGGAAAAATGTGACTAGAAACTGCATGTTATGGTATCACTATCATAACTAGCTGCATCAGGAAGTTTTAATTGAATGTAGAAATGAATTAGCCAGCAGCAGCAGGCTGCCAAAGACCATGTGTATAAGAACTTGTAGCTGCTAAGGTAGTGGTGATGATGATGACGATGATTCCATTGCTGCTAGCTAGCTACTGGTGCATTTGCCCTTAAACCCAGCTTTAACAACAGAAGGTTCTGAGTTCTCAGTAGGGGTTGGTCACACAGCCAGTGTACTTTGGGAGCCCCAAGAAGAAGAAAAACAAAAGACCAGCCACTGGCAACACTCTTTAACCTTGTCATGGCTAGTTTGTCCGTGGGGATCTTTCTAGCTGGGAAGTGGTATTATCTACTGTACTTGGCTGACAAATTTAGCAAGTATTTTGCTCTGTACTCACCAGCTTGCATATCAATTAGGAGAACTACAATTTATTCACCACTTCCTTTTCTTTCCTTTTCTTTCTCTTCGAAACAGAGTTGTTAGTAAGTTTGGGTTGTACAATCAACCAGTTTCCCTTTCTTCTAGGAGCTGCTTAATGCACCAATTTATTCATTTTTGCAGATGTAGGCTTTACATTTGTTTAGGAGAATAGGAAAGGCTTGAACACAATATTTATCCATCACAGGGAAGAAGATAAATCCAGCAGGATCTTTTTTAAATGGGTTAAGTACTAATGTGCTCCAATATGAACAGGTGGTCCTAAGGGACTGTCAACATTTAATTACCTTGCATGGCAACAGCAACAGCTCGTGCTAGTCATCTCAAAAAATTTACTCACGCATACGACAACAAGCCAAGGCTGGTCATGCCAGCCACCAGAGCAAAGTGAAGGCTGCAACTGAACAACTGGGGCAGCCATAGCTTTCCAGATGTAGAGGAGAATAAGAACCAGTGTTTGTGCAGTTACTTGAATTTATAAAGAACCCTCCGGTTCAGTTTTTCAAATATTTCAGACTAAACAGAGAATCACCAGTTTCAATTATTTCAAAAACCTAGATGAATGATGATTTTCATGAAAAAACTGGTAAAAAATGGGCAATTATAGAGGTGGTTACTTTGGTGACAATCATTCATCAAAAAAATTCCATGCATCTTACTTTTACATTTTTCATTTGATGGGGGCCTATTTTTTAATTTTAATTTTGACATTATTATGACATTTTTTTTGAATTCACATTTTTAATATTGTAAGTGTGACAAATGCAATGTTATCATATCAAAATTCCATTATGAATCCATTCTTTTCTTACAATTCATTCATATTTTTTGATATGAATCTTAGTAAAGTTTATTGCAATATGGATAATTAAAAATACTGATAATGTTAATGTTCAATATGATTTTACATTATAAGTTCATTTACAATCCAAAAAAGTTACAATTATGACAATCTCAATAACGTCCTTATTGTGCTTTCACCCCACCAAGATATCATAAATAGAATACATTCTCAAGCATGCACACAAGTGATAACAACAATGATTATTTTTTAAAAACAAAGAAGATAGAACCCTAATGAGAAGGTGTGTCTAATAACACTCAAAGGTTAACTTAATAACTTCCAAACACCCTAAACACTTGATAAACCAAAAATGACAACTTTTGATGCTTTAAATCAATTTAGATAGTAGAGATTTATTTATTTATTTTGGTTGGGTGTGCATAACAAATATCTTTCCAATGGTTTGCTCCCCAAGCACATCCAAGTGGATTAGTGAGGGACTTGTTGACCAAGAAAACAGCATGCAATCACATTGTCAAATGTGAGGGGTGACTGCTTGAAGGGACAAAGCCCACCCTCATCCCATTGAGTCTTCCTAGCTTAGTTGGGCTAACTTTGAAAACTCATTTGAGACCTAACCCAACAGTTTTAGTAGTGAAATCCTTTTCAATTTGTTGCTCCATTTCAAGGATCCTTACATTCACATTCTCAATCCAAAAATTGCAAGGCTTCATTCTTATTTGAAGAATCACATTTTGGCACGAACTTTTTTTCTGAATAGCTAACCAACTTGGTCATTGTGAGTGCATTATTGGAATGCATACATTAATCCATGTGAGAAACATTTTTTCGATTAGTGAATTTTCAAATCCAACCTTTGACTACACTTGCTTATTCCATATGAGCTCAATCTAGCTTTGCTATGTGATCACCCTTTCTTTGATTTTGGTTAAATTTTTTATCAAACAACAATGAGTTTGTAAACTTTGAATCTAATGGTCAGATTTGTAATTCGATTCATAGATGAGTAGATTGAACCAAAATTGTTAACTATGGCTCATATAGAGATAAGTGGTTGTAAAATGGGCTTTAGAGGTTAAGCTTCTAAACGTCCGTTCACACTTGGTATTAGGGACTCTAGTGTTGAGTCCCTTAACACCATAATAGTCAATTAAGACTTATATCTACTTATCATGAAGATTTTATGTTAAACTAACATTCACTTAACATTAAGCTATTGCCCATTTAACATTGGGTGGCACCTAGGATGCCACCTAGGTTTTCCTTTAACACTGATTTAACATCAATGTGTGAATGCACCATAACCTAGTCAAACTAACACAGGGGGTGGCTCTATCTAAGTGAGGGGGGCCACCCCCTTTAAAGGCATAAGCTACTCGAATAAATGATGTAAAAAGATCATCAACATGTTCCCGAAGTCGGTGCATTTCACTGTTTATTGCCCAATAAAGAAATCACTAAAGCATTTGAGTAAGTACCAACTGCTGGGAAATGTAGTTTGCACATATTGCTCACTGAGTAGCTGCAGATAGTGGCTGGGTTACTGGGTGCTGTACCATGCTCTGTTTCTCTGTCTTTTGGAAGTTGTACTGGCTCATCTACTTACAAGAAGAGGAGAGTCAGCTTGAAAGTAGAGGCCAGCTGCGGACTCACAGACAAATCACCCCATGATCGAGCATGGTTATGGTGTAGATGAAGTTGAGTTAGGGCAGCATCAATTTCCTTGTACAAGTGAATACTTTGTAGAAGCAAGCAAATTGTTGCCCTTCAGCTTTAAACCTATGATCCAAAGAAAGTAATAAAAAGTGGCTCTGTGTTATGCCTGCCACACCTGGTTTGGCAGGGACATTCTCCAAGTTCAGAGATTCTGTAAATGGAGACAATGGTCGCACTGAAGTTGACGCAGTTTTTTTTTGGGTGTGCTGAGGTGTAAGTACGTGCTCTGCCTCTTTTCCTACATGTAACCGAAGCTAAGTGGATCTGGATGAGGATGGCATAACTGAACTTACTTCACACATTGTAAGTATTGGAGGCCTTGGCCAGCCTATTTGTCTCCAACAGGCTTTCATAAGTCTACTGCTGACAACACTGTTGCTACATGTAGGCAAAGGGAAAGCTTGATCCAAACAATGGGTGATATAACAAATATAACATAACTCATTCATGCCATATATAGTTGTGTACTGAGCAGCCCATTTGTGTACAACAATTTTCCAAGGGTGAAGTGCTGTTTTTTCTACATGCATTAACCAAATGGCAAAGAGACACCACCCAATCTGAGCAAGCTGGGATGCGATATTGTAACTCACTTTGAATGCCTGTACTAGCGTGGTGTATTGGCCAGCCTATTTGTTTCCAGCAGTAGTCTCCCCAGTGGTGAAATGCTGACAAACTTTTGATGTTCTATCCAGTCTGACCCTTGTACACAATCATCCAAAACCCAGGTCAATGCAAAAGTCAAATGCTTATGTGAACTCTTGTTCTGAAGGACTACTCCTTCCAAGTTCCTTGTATCATTGTTTTTGCTCAAAGGTGTTGTTTGTCCCTAGACCTGGACTCTTGTGATTGGGCAAGACTTTTTTTTAAAAAGGGGTTTGGGGTGGGCACTGCTCTTTCTGTCCAAACAGGGACAGATGCCCAAGACAATAGTAAGTTGTAACCCAAATGGTGCATGGAAGAAAGCAAACCTAGGCTTGTAAGTGCTAGGCGGTTTTTATAAGGAGAAATCTATTTGCTGATTCTGATTGCACTGCAGATGCCATAGCTTATAGGGCCAAAAGGTCAACCTAGTGTAGAAGCCGACGCCAATCAAGTCAACCCAAGTCCTTGCTACAATGGAATAAACAAGTCTTGACTCTTAATGTTCGAACAAGTCATGCATACACTAGCCTGCAATCTACAAGAGAATGTGGTTTGTTTTGGCTCATGACACATGTGTGAGATAAACTTTGTGATTTCATTCATTACAATGTACAACATGTGGTGTTTATTATGACATATATTACATTAAAATGAAAACTTGACATTAAATAATGACACATATTACATGATAATTATCCTGTCACTCTCACTAGTGTTTTTTTTTTTTTTTTTTTTTTTAAATTTTTTTTTTTTTTTTGTTTCTAACATTATTTTTTCGACATATGTGTAAAATGAGTGTCTTTGGGAATTTATGATTACAAAATTTTGGATTTCAACCCCAAAAAAATTACATACCAGATTCTACATGAGGTTCCAATAGATAGCGAACAATATAGAAGGATGCTCAAATGTTTTTACTTTTGGATTTTAGTTATAGCCAAATTTAGTCTTATAGCTGATATCACTTGTGCTACATCACAAAATTGATAAATAAAATTAAAAAATCACTGGATCCAGCCCCCTAAATTGAAAAGGATTAAAATTTTAATGATTCCGAACCATAGCCATGTTTGTTCTGTGCATGATGCAGCAGCAGTCTTAATACTACTGGTGTTCATGAACCAGGAAAGCTGTTGCAACCATATAGACCCCCCACCTCCGAGGCGAGGGAGGAAGGACGCATAGGAAGGAAATTTTCTATCACATCAAAATAATAGTAGTATTTCATTTCTTTGATATGGTTGCAAAGACTATGGTAAGATAGCACAATTTGTTGGCTTGGCAAGCTCTCCAAATTGAACTTGTATACATCCAAATTTGCAATACTGTAAATACCATAGGCTGGTTTGGCAGCAAGGTGGCTAATAATAAAGGCTAATAATAATTTGTCATTTATGTTTGGCAGTAAAAATAATATTATTTGAGAATTACATGGATTTTCAGCAAAAAAAAATTCCAGTAATGAGAAACAAAAAATTATGGACTAAAAAAAAAAACTTGTACAGAGTTCGCACTCTTAACAATATGAAAATTGCAAGGATACAAATTTTACCATGGCCGAGTTTTTGGGACAATGGAACATACGTAACCATGTGGGGTGTAAGTACAAATGCTGGTTTAGTTTTCTGTCTGTCCAGCCAATTAATGCAGTAGAATCGGATAAACACAAGAAAGTACCATGGGTGTGGGAAGAGAAGATAAAATTTGCAGAGAAAGAGAAAGGGTCCCATTTAGAGCTTAGGTGGGGATTGTGATGTGAGAGCTCACCTACATATTAGCTGGAAGCACTTTCAAACAAAAACATGACGGTTTCCAATAGTGAGATGCTTACAGGGCACAGTGTGGGTTGAACAACATAATTTACTTCTACCAACTACTTAAGCAAATAGTGGCTGTGATGTGCATATCAGGCCAACAATAGGTCTAAAAGTTGAAGTAGCATGCACAGTGACAAAGTGATTATCATTTCAAGCACCACAACTCAAGTCCCCCAGAATAGCTGGAATGTGTGTGTGTGTGTGTGTGTGGATGTGTTTATTCTTTTTTTTGGAAAATTTTTGTATAGTCAAAGTGGTGACTAATCTGTAAGAAGATTTTATGGCTGGAATGGGTGATTATTTATTTATTTAGTTTTGGTATTTTCTAAATTTGTGTTGTAGCCACAGTGGAAATTGTCCATAAGAAGATTTAGCCGAATTTGGCTATAAATGAGACATGAAAGTAAAACCATATAAGCATCCTTCTATATTTTTGGCTACTTGCTGCAACAAAATATAGAAATATGATGATTCTTACTTGCTTATTTTTCAGAATCTGGCAATTGAGAAATCCAAAGTTGATTACCTTTTGTGTTTTGTGTTTTTAATTTCACCAGAAATAAAGGAATCTGGCTGAAATGGCTTTCAACATAGTTGCTCAGTACCAAGTTGGCTGGTGACTAGCACATGGACACAATTTGGATGTGGGATGAGATGCACATTATAACACTACTCTGCATATCTTTATTTCTTTTTCTTTTGTATGTTTTTGATTTTGTTAAAGATTATGGAAGAGTAATTGATGTAGTGTTGGGGGCTTTGCCACAAATTATGACAGAAATATGTTGCAGTCGGAGTTGTGAAGGGATTGTTTCAGGATCATGGGTCGGGCTAATTGTATGACTTTGAAGGGTTCTCAAGGATCCATTCTCTATTATCCAATGGCAATTATGAATGTGGAGTACTTTTCATTTGTTTCTTCAGATGGGTTTACATGGGAATTTGTCATATCAACAAATGGACTATGTTTAGGGTGGCAAATAGACAAACTTTCTTTTATTAAGCCAACCCAATGGGTTGAAATATGGCCACATAATTCACAGACTTCAATGGTGAGAACACACTGCAGTCTGCTACTTTGTGTGGTTTGAAGTGCAGCCAACTTTCGGAAAAATATAGTTTGCCAAAGGATTGTTCCAATATTTCAAGGATGAGGCTTACCGATCGAAATGCCAACCAGACCATCAACAAGGCTTGTAGAGTATTTGTCTTAGGAGTATGCAGGTCTAATTTTAGAAAACAAAACATCCATTGCATTTGTATTGGTTATCAAAGGTCACATGCTAAAGGTTATATATGTGGAATTCCACAAGTCAAAAAGGTGAGGCCAAAGGCAAAGAGGATGAAGAGGTAGAGATAAAGATCGTTGAAGACCTAGAGATCACATGATCCTTAAAGAAGAGAATTGAAAAATAGAAAGCTCAGATGTGAAAAAAGACGTTCTATGTTGGGACAAGAATGTGGGGAAATGGTGAGGGCCAAAGATTTGGTGGAATGCTGCAAGGTTGAACTTAATGTTCAGAGTGTTCATGATTCATGAGTGCAGATGGGAGTATGAAATATTCTTGCTGAAGATGAATGACACAACATCTAAAGGTAATGCCTCTTAGGGCTATTTCATGATTTCATTTAACTATTATCAGAGGTTGCTAGTTTCACATAATAGTTTGGGGAGCATTGTAGCTCAATTTTTCCTTTGATTTTCCACAACACAAGTATCTGAACTTCTCAGGATGAAGTAGATGGTGGTGCAGTTGCTCTTGAATATCACCATCAACCCTTATGCAATGCCCCTCAACCTTGTTAAAACAAAATACCAGTGCAATCTGTTCAAACAAAAATCATCTGGACAGGAAGCAGTGTAATTTGAGAGAGAGAGAAAGAAAGAAAAGGATATCTGCAAAGAGTGCAGAAACAAGACCTCCAAATAGCCACCACAGCAAGATTGAGAAAGGAAGTCTAAAAAACACGAGATACTTGTGAAGCCCAATCTTTTGTGAATGGATAGTGAACAAATGTTTATCAAAATAAGCACCCAAGTCTTCATCTTGGTACCCGTAACCTCTTTGCAAAATCGGTTGTAGATTCAATTCGCAATTAGATTATGCCAGAGTTGTTGATCATAATATCCAATTCCAATTACATGAAATGGGTAGATGAGTTATAATAAACAAGTGGCAAGAGATGGTAAACATCAGGCTAAGATTTGCACAATAAATTACATACAAACTCAGAGTTCAACTTGATTCCAAGACAGGTTGGATGGATATGGGTAGCCTGCTAACTTCAAAGGAAAAAGACTTCACATCCTCATAACAAGCAGAGCAACAATGTTTATTTCCAGGATGTGATATTCCCCACACAATAACTGGTCTGTGTAGTTGTGGACTAGTAATAAGTTAGTAATGACATGATGAACTTATTACTAGTCCACAACTACACAAGGGAAATTGCTTTCCAACAAGAACTTAGCAGCTCACTGAAGTATAGATGGCAAACTAAATCACTCCAAGATCCCTGGCTAGAACCATTTTATCTTCTAGTAAACCCAAATATTAAGTGGAAACTAGTTTTTAACCACATACTTGACATCCAATTCAACATGTTTGTTCAAAAGCATCCCATTAGCTTTCACCTCCCTCTACAGTGACCATTCTTCAGCATTGGGATGAAACACAAAGTCTCCAAAACTTGAAAAAGTTGGGGCTACAAAGTAGAACTTTTGTTATAAGTGACCAATGATTTGCTTGAAACCCAAACCAATGTTGTTCATAGAAGCTATATATCTATTAAGGTCAAGTTACATCTTGGAACAGGAGGGCAAGGTACCTGGGAAGAACAGGTGTGCAACTGACCATATCTGACAATATGAGGTTCAAGTAATTGCTAACAACAGAATTGACAACTCTTTATCAATGCCAACCTAAACATTTGAACTCTAATTGCAGCTGCTACACACACTTCAATCCCCAGGGAAGAGTAAAATACCCTCAGATTCCACAGACATGTGAACACATATTCTCAATATTGTAGAATTGACACCCTACTAGCACCTAATTGTGAACCTGAATAATTTCCCCAAAAACACTAAATCATGCCATAGGAGAAGTTCATGAACTCATCATTGTGCTGCAAGGATTTGGCAGTATAGTGTAATCTCCTATGGTAGCAGTTCTTCTTTGAGTCTTGGTTCAAGGCTCAACTTCAAGATTGTGAAGAAAAAGGACCACAACTGTATCTTGATAAATTACTGAGAATTTCTCCATACTTACAATTTGAGTCAAGAATTCAGGAATCAGAGGTAACCCAATAATACTGCTATATAGTACAGATATTTCAGGTCTGACAACATAACACCAATCAATGCACAAGCATAGAAAACAAACACAATCTATACATGATTGGTACCATTTATTTATTGCATTCCCTAAGAACTCAAATGCTGAAAGGTTAAAAACTGCAAGCCATTTTTGTTTCATTCCTTATTGCTCCAGGATGACCCATCCAAAGCACACTACTTAATATTCCTCTGCAACCACGACAGCAGTAATCACCAGCCTAAGTTACAACCCTCAAAGGACTTGGTGGAGACCTCAATTCATCAAGTCACTACTGCACTGGTTCTGTCAGGTTCATGCCAACAGTAATGTGACTATTCATAACAGTTGTTTTCTCATCTGAAAAGAACCCTAAACTATAACTTTCTACTCACAAATTTCTTACAGGAACATTGTCCACAGATGAGGTCATTGCCCTGTGAAATCAAGATTACACAAAAAATGGAACGCACAGACCAGTAAGATGTTTGTGAAGTTGCACACAAAAATCAACAATAAAATTCTGAATTGGCAAGAAGACAGTGAGACTCAGGTCATAATGTAAGCTAGCACTCAAAGAGGCATGGCTAATGGGAAAGTTATTAGTGTCCTCACTCAAGCTGCAACAAGCTTGTGAGGGAAAGCTTCATATGAAGCTTGCCCTGTACAAAGCATGTAAGCCTACATGCCTAAGACATAGAGCATGGTAGTTGTGGTCTCCTGCACACTGAACATATCCATTTCTGCACACCACTGGTCACTACTTGGAAGTAAGAGAACATATCTATGAGATTGCAGAAAACCTCCACAACAACACTTTGTAGGTAACATCCCAATGAGAGTTTATAATAGTGAACAGCGTTGTGTTCAGTCATGGCCTTACACTCCTACAGAATACATCTACAGGATTCAAGATAAATCTCTTCAAAAACCCTTTGAAGGTATATCTGTTGTTTCAGTCCCAGCAAAAGTAAAATTACCACAACAGGATTGAGACTGTTCATAACATTGTAAGTGTGACACAAGAAGTAAACCTTCGCAGTAAACCTTCACCTTCATGGCAGCTAGTCACAATGAAGGTGAAGGTTTACTGCCGTGATTTCCTCATCAGCTCCCTGTGGTGGTTGTAAAGAAGAGCATATAATAATCTGCCCAAAGTTTTGGGCAAACAATTAACCAAAATTCTGCCCAAAGTTAGGGCAGACAATTATACAAAAATCTGGATTAAGGTTCCATCACATTGTAACAGAAGACACCATTATGATGTTGGCTATCACTGAAGAGACATGACATATAAAAAAAAGTCAACAATATTCTCATTCAATTCTTATTCAATCCTGCAAAAGCTTGTGAGGGTAATGCTCAATTCAAATTTGCTTGTCCATGTACAAGTCATCATCTAACCCTAATGCATAGAGGGGCAGTAGAGATTGGGGCCTCCTACACCCTGGACATACCCTTCAATCACACCACTGGTGACTACTTGGCTGCAGTACACCCACTAAAGTCACAGGAAAACATATCCATGAGATTGCAGAAAATCCCATAATACATATTTGAAGGCAAACATCATGTCAGTTCCAGTGAAACCAAAACCAACACAATATGAATGAATGCAGTCACAAACTTGCATGAGTCACTTCTGGAGTATCAGACTATCACCTCCAACATGAACAGCATTGACTAGTTGCCATGACTCCCCACTAACTACATCAGCTCCAAAACCAGTGGATGTAGATGTATATGTACTAATCTGCCCCAAAAGTTTGTACAAACAATTGTACAAAAATCTCCATGCTGAGATTCTGTCACATTCCCAGAAGACTCCCACTCATTTAATGTTGGCTAGCACTCACTATCCACAGAGTATGCATCTCTTCAGCCTTTCCAACTGGAGGACAAACATAGATGGTCAACAACAAAGACATACACATCCCACAATTTCAGTGCCTTCAAACTTTCAATACATCATTGTCTAGGAACAAACCTTCCACACATGAACACAGACAATGTTTCTCAAACCACCAAGGTCTTTGAAAGTCTGTGGAATGTCATTACCCCCCACTATATCAATTGCACCAACCCAACTTCCATAATCCTCAAAGAATCCATCATAATAGATTGTGCATATGTGAAGAGTTGCGTCAGTTAATGGAAACCGTTTCATATGTAAGCAAGTCTTCCCAGTACTCTGCATCTATGTCCATTCACTATGGCGGCTATGGCCACAAGCAAACAACGACAAGGGAGAAAATGCATAACATTGTTCAGTCAAATCTCGATGGCATCTTAGAACACATAAAAAAAAGAAACACTTATGGGATTCTTTAATAATAGGTTTGAGTAATAGAAATCATAAGCTGAATCTTTACTCTACCATACCAATTAACTTCAGCAGAGTGAAGAAGATCAGCCATTCCCATAATAACCCACCCTTGATAGCTTCATCAGATCGAGATACAAATGTCGCAACTTCGATCCGCCATCAGATCCATTGTCTCACAGGCTTCACTACCATACTTAAGAGCAAGTCTAACCAACAAGGACATATTGTAAACCCTCACCGAACAGACGGTGGTGTGTCCCCCATGTGCACTACGGTGGCTTCCCTGGCCACTTGTAAAGACAACGAACCCATTTTGGTTGTGTCCGTAGCTTTATGCCATGCCACCACTGGTGGCTGTTCTAAAGATCTGAAGAACTGCAGAGCCGATCACTACGAAAACGAAGAAGCCCAGCACTATAGGGCCTACCGGATACGAGCTTCCCTTCTTCGTGCTGCTCTCTGGCACGGATCCCCTCTTGAGCACGTTCTTCTGGAACTTGGCGCTCTTCCTGTCAGCCAGCCGCCTTGAGGTCGTCATCTTGCTCCAAACCGCTCCTGCTTCTTCTCAGCCTGCAAGAGGTAAAAAACACAAAATCCTTCCGTTTCTCTCTCCCAAACTGAACCAAACGACGATATTCTTCACCTCCTTGATTACGACGCCCACACCCTCCTTTCTCTTGCCCTTCGACCGCTGCTCCTTTTGCTTACTCGTCAATGTGAAAGACAAGAAGGCAATAATGTTGAAAAACAATGGAAGCCCTCTAGGGTAATAAACACTGCTGCTCAGCAACCACCAAAAGAAGCTTCGCCGTCCTTGCGTGACCTTCTCAACTACCAAGCTCCGTCGGATCCGGAGTCCGGAGACTGTCCATGCGATCTTCGTGGGGCGTTTTTTTTTTCCGAATTTCGCCACTTGACGACCCCAAAAAAAGGGGCTGCACAAAGGATTTTTTGGGAAAGAATACCGCCACAGTAGCCATATTTCGAGAAAAAAACAAGTTGAAATCGCCATATTCAGACACTAGGTTCTTGCATGCCGGTCAGTACATAGTGGCCACTGGGGTTTTAAAAAGGTTCTACTTTTCTCTCTGACCTGTAGCCAAATTTGGCTCAGTCCTCTTGTGGATAACTGCCAGTTCACCTACCTCACAAAGTTGGAAAAAGAAAACCCTTGAGGCTACCGGAGTTGTATTCATGGCAATTGGATGCTTTCTTTAATGCCGTGGAAAATTGGAAAAGTAAATGGACGTGTGTCTACACTGCGACCTTGTGTTTGCGGCAAACCAGAGAGACGATGGCAGAAACGTCGGTTGAAAGTCATGTGCGACTTATTAAATGAACGAGGGTTTACTTTTTTATTTTCCATATTTTCTTTACGCGGATTTCTAAGGGACGCGGATTTCTTTTGACATGCCGAGGACCGGACAAGAGCCGTCGCCTAGTTATTTCAATATGTTGTCTCTTCCGAGCGCTCCAGCGCTACAACCGCCGCGTGTATTGACATTGACGTTGTAAAACTGAGCTGTTTTGTTTCTATAACTCAACTTATTGGCCATAGACAAGAAAAAGACACATACTCTGTGAATGCCTCTGCGTAGCTGTTTTTGTAGACCACAGGGCAGAAAATTCTAGTGTGTTTGTAGGTCACGTTACAGTGTGTAATATTCACTGTAACATTCACAGGGCATTCTGGAAAACACAATGCCCATAGGAATCGGCATTCCATTTTTGGCCTTGCCTACCAGATATTGTGTTTAGATTCATTATAGAGTATAGTAGCTTAAGGGATTTTGGACCCTAAGTAATAGGTCTATTTTTATATGAGAATTTTTGAAAGATGCTATTTTGACTTGTGTTGAAACTTGAGATTACCTATAGAGTTTATAATAGAGATATCCGCAAACTCACCCTGTCTTCACCCTGTCTTTGGGCCTCCTTTCACCCCCTAAACCCTCTTTTAGTGGTAACTGTAAACTAATGAAGTTTTATTAAATCTCAGTATGAAATGCTGAAACTCACTACGAAATGCTGAATGTAATTTTTGGCAGGTTTTTTTTGAATCTCACCCTGTCTATGACCAAACTCAGGGCACTGGTGCTGTCTTTTCCTGACTTTATGGATATCTCTAATATGTTGAAGGACTTTGGTTTCTTTTACAGGATTCTTTTGAAGATTATATTTTTGCATGGTGAAATATTTTAGTTCTTCTTTTGCCTTAAGATACTTTTTAATGTAAATGGCAAGGCCACAGTGTGACACGCTTGTTAAATGCTTGGTGTCATTTTTTCAAAAATTTCCCATGATACCCAGTGGGCTTCATGTAAAAAAAAAGAAAATTTTCTCCTACAACGTTTTAAGTCAGGTAATGCCCTTGGAGTGAGGTGTTCGCAAAATAAGTACCCATCAGCTCCATCTTGTGGGGAGCTTATTTTGGGAATGCCCTACTCCTTGGGCATCACCCTATGTATAATGACCTATGAGAAATTTTCTAGTGTATGTGGAGGGCATTTTAAACCCATAAAAACCACCATCCATTTTTCAATGTAATCAAAGGGCACCTTACCTAATATAATATTTCCTCTATTGTTTGTGGCGCCCCGTGTTTCAGAAAACA
>Ga0209611_10009614_pt1 | contig 14563 bp, 9 predicted proteins | sample S1TSphgellanicum_3_FD_187693 | JGI IMG/M metagenome (GOLD analysis project Ga0209611, IMG submission 187693) | Host-associated microbial communities from peat moss isolated from Minnesota, USA - S1T2_Fc - Sphagnum magellanicum MG (SPAdes) (version 2) | ecosystem: Host-associated > Plants > Peat... | reverse complement strand
TTTTTTTTTTTTTTTTGGACCCCTCCTACTTTCAAACCTCATAATTATATTATTTCTTATTCATTTTAAACAATTTAAAATGTTATAAAAATGCCACCTGAAGTTTTATAACTCATCTTTGAACTTTAATAATAATAACACAACATACAAAGAATTTTGTGGGTATTTGGGAATCGGCCTTTATAGCATTCAGTGGTTTGTTTTTTTGGATTTTTCACCTTTTTACTTTGAAGGCCATAATTTTTTCAATTCTATTCCGTTTTTGACGATTTTTAATGCATTAGATGCCCCAATAAAAAGGGTTCAAGTTTTGTTTAAAGACAAAAAATAATGGAACCTTCCCTTTGGATTTAGTTTGTTTTAAATGTTTAAATGTTATAGTTGTAATTAATGAATAACTAAAAGATTTAACCCATATGTTTTATTTTTGAATCTCATGTTAAAAATTATTTAAATAAAGCTTGTTTTCTTATGTTTTTACATTAAAATACATGTACCATTTTGGGATGAATTTAAAATAACTTAACCTAAAAAGAAAACATAAAATAAATAATAAAAATTTATGGCTATTATTTAATGCACTTAATCTTGCGCTTTCTGATCTACTTGCCTACTTAAATAAGTAAATGGGTCTTACTTTTCTACCTACCTATGTAGGTAGGTAGGTAGTGAGGTCCTTAGTAAATACGTAGGTATGTAGGTTTAAAAACCTACCAATCTACTACCTATGGTTATGTATGACCTACCAAGCTACTAAAATAAATTTTTTTATTTTTTATTTTTCCAAAATAAAATTAATATGTCATGTGGCAATTTTTTATTATGCCATATATCATCATCTCCAACCATCATTGACAATCATTATATGATGCAGATCAATATTTCAAAAAAACATTATGTCCAAAAATCTTCATAATGTCACATGTCAAATTTTAATGTATGGATGACAATTAATGATGTCAATATGACATCATGGGTGTAGTTATAATGGAATTGCATAGTAGTTGAAAATGAATTCTTTTGACTAAATTGCAATTGAGATATAATGATTTGCACTATATATATAATGAGTTGCAACTTTGTAACTCATGCAACTTATCCATTAACATTCACGACATATAAATATAGTGAATTGCAAGTGTCCTTTGTAACTCAAAAATTGAGTTGCAAGATTAGTTACAAAACATGCATTTTTTCATAATGTTTCAGTTGTCTAGTTAAAAGTTGAATTAAAGGATTCAACATTCTTTCATACCTTTTTGTTCTTGTGCCAATTTTTTTTTTAAAATTAGCAAATGATTTTGTTTTACAATAGTTTGAATTGGCATACAATCTTGTGTTATAAAGGTTTGAGTGGGTAGTTGATTTTTTGTACCATAAAAGTTTGAATTATCAAATGATTCAATGCTATAAAGGTTTTTCACATGATTTTGTGTTATAAAGGATTGAGTTGGGAGGTCAAGTTTTGTGTTAATAAAAGTCTGATTTATCTAATGATTCTTATATGTAAAAGTCAAAGTTAGAAATTAAAATTTGTGCTATACATGTTTTTTTTAACAAATGATTATTTCACATGTAAAGGTTAAAGTTGGTAAATGACTTTCTAATATGAAGGTTTGATTTGGTGAAATTATTTCATGTAAAGGTTGAAGGTGTCGAATGTTTTTGTGTTATGAAGGCCCACTCATTAGCAAATGATTTTATGTTGTAAAAGCAACTGGAGTTGCAAATGCATTTCATGGAAGCTTTTGAAAGTTACAAGGCTAATAATTTGTTTCAATGTGGTGAGGGTCACACATAAATCCATATTGTTTATGGTACATGTTTATGTTGATGTTTTTGAGTTATTATATTATGTATATTTTGGTCAATATATTTAATAATTTTGTGATTTGGAATTTTTAAACCAAATTTGGTTTTGTGCCTCATTATTACATGTCATCCAAATTTTCAATGCCTTAGCATTACATACAAGAGTTAATGAACGTTGTGGGGATTGGCCAATGTATGTACATGCAAATCACAACTTCTTTGATCACCTTTGTTATAGTTCAGTTGTTATTTAGGTTGAAAGAATAGATTTTGTTGAAGAAATTACATGGTATGGGCAACTTTGACTTATCTTTAAAGGCTTGTATTTTTAAAAATGTATCAGACCTTACCACCATCTCATCTAAGTTGATTGGTAAAATGCCTTGAGCTAGTAACTTGGGTTTATTTATCACAAACACAAGGATTTCAAAGTCAACAATTGGTTCCTAGTTCATACATGTGTGTTGAGATAGAAAACATCTTGTGTGGTGTTCATGTAGTTCCTAATTTTGTGGAAAATGATAATTTCTTTGTGAACATGTTCAAGTTTTAGGTTTAAATTAGTTTTTACATTTGAATGTGCAACATTTGGGAATTGATCAAGTTTTCATTCAAAGTAGCATGGAAAATAAGAACAAAAGTAATTTTAGTGCGAACAAAAAACAAATGCAACACTCCATTTGATGGTAGGTCATTTCAACACCATTATCCAAAGGTTTATTTGTCTCACACCATATGTTTTTTATTATTTTGCAAAATGTAAATAATGCCTTGCCACATGATGAATTTGTTAAAATTGGAATACTTGGATTCATAGTTTGTCGTTTGCATGGTTATTTATATTTCTATTTTGAAGTAGGTTTTGCATTTGTGTACATATGAATGATGAGCAAAATGCAAAGGATGCCACTAGTGGATTGGATAATACATTGGTGGATTGGAGTCAACACCATCAACTCCATGAACAAGGTTAATGTACCAAAATTAGAACTTTTGTTTGGTTGTTAAGCCTCTTATTAATTGAGTCTTTCCATGACTTGTGAATATGGGACTAATTATTGTTGAATCATCTTTTTTCTAGATGTAGGTTTTTAAATAGTTTTAGCAACTCAAAATGAAGTTGTTGATAGTTTATAATTCTAGTCCATTGCAAGATGAAAATTAGAAAGTCAAAAGCAAGTTTTTGAAAGGGGAATTCATAGTTGCACTTGTTTCTTCAAATTCCATTGTTGCATTGGAAGGGTTCGTTTTGGTCTTTTAGGAAGTATGTATTACACTTCTTTAGCCTTACATTAGTTACTTTGGCAACTTGGGTACACACCAAAGATAAGTTATGGTATTCCCATGGTTCTAATGTAACATTGCCATAAACTTAACTACAAAACAAAACCAATTCTTGACATTGCACAACTATGTGCAAGATTTGAACCCTTTGCATAACACCATTTCAAGTTTGTGAATTGTGATTTTTCAGTAAGGCCCTTTGTTTTGTCCATGGTGTTTTATGAATTTGGAAAATTAGATGTTAAAACAAATTGTAGATTGTGTTTATTGTTCAAATTGTTGAAGTTGTAAATCTACAATGAATATTTTTCTTGAATTATATTAGGTTGCAATTATCAACATAAGTTTGGAATTATTAATTACACATATGTTCAACAAATGTCTTTTGATTTATCCCCTGTTCAACTTAAATGGTAAAAGGTGGATGTCCCTTGTATAATGTTTAGGACATTAAAATAATGGCATACTTGTATCATTTTATTTTTTTTGGAATTGGAATAACTTGTTAATATCAAATAATGTTATTAAGAAAAACTTATGGAGGGTTTAAATTGCATGAAACTTTTGATAATTAATATGTCAAGATGCATTTGATTAATGAAAATTATGGTATAATCACAAATTATTGTTCTCATAACATTGTAATAATGACATACAAAATTGAAATAATGAAATACCTATATCATTAGTTTGGTGAATTAGAATAACATGTTAATATTGAATAATGTTATTATGAAAAAAATACAAAAAGTGGGAATTGCATGAAACTATTGACAATGAATATGTCAAAATTCATTTGTGTAATGAAAATAATGTTATAAGTATGGACCATTACTCTTTTCGTCATCAAAATCATTATTTACAATGTTCATATTTTTTAATAAACCTTTTATCAATAGTGAAATAACAAAGATGAAAAAATACACAACAACAATGTGGAATTTTTTTATAAATAACATCAATTTAATGGTTCATTATAATCACATTGAAATTTTGCCTTAGGAAGTTTGTGATGTAGATGTGGCAAGGATAGTAAATTGGCCAAAGACAAAGGAACTTGGGTTGCATTCCCATAATTATGGTTTTCACAAATGGGATTGGGGTCATTGAGGTCAAAAGTAGTTTCCATAGGTTTAGTTTCTTTTGCAGTAATATGTGAACTCAACAATGTTTTTAGATAATATTTCAAATCTATTAAAGTTATCCATAAAGTTAAGCAAAGATGACACTGGGATCCCTTGTTTAGTCACATAGGGGATGAGATTTCAAAAAATAGGGGAAAAAAAATACACTAGGCTTCAATGGGGCATGAAATTTAGATTAATAACAAATTTTTTTTAAACTATGTTTGTCATTTCCTTTCTTTTCCTAAATGCTTTCAACCAATCACTACTACTATTATGTGTATTGTAGCTATAAATGTTTTTGAGCCTAGTGCATTTCATCCTGAGTTTCAATATTTCTACCCTTATTTAATAAAATTTCATGACTTTGCAAACAATAGCTAGGAGGGGATGAAGCATCAAATGAGGGATGCATCTTAGGCCCAACACAACACAACTTTATGGATAATTCTATTGTCTCTTCATCAATATATTGAAATTTTGTTTTTGCATCATCTAGAATAACTATTATGTTCATTAATTGTGTGGTAATTCCATCTTCCCCCCATTGTTGATATTCATTAGTTGTTCCATTAAATACATCATTGTTTTCATTTGAAATGTTAATAGGTTCTATTATGTATGCATCATTTGGTCATCCTATGATCCATGTCCTTGGGATTGAGTGGCTATAGTTTTGTTGCCTTAAACTTGTTCATAATTTTATTTTGGGATGATGCTTGATTTCTACTCTTGTCCACTCAACTAGCAAGTGTGCACTTGTTTGGTTCATAATGATTATTTCTAACCATGACATTTTTCTTAATTTTTTTTTTTGGGGGAAAAACTTGAAACAATTCACATCTAAAGGTTGTAAAACATGGGAAGTATGAGAAGGTAAGGTGATTGTATTTAGGCCAAACTTTTGTGCTTAATGTAACATGTGAACCATGCATGTTTTAAACTAATAGATGCCTATTTAATCAAGAAATGCCCCTTAGAATTGACCTTTTAAAAAATGAAAAAAATCAATGAATTGGAAAACCATCATCCATGCTTTTGTTTGCATCACTACACATGTCCTTGATTTGCAATGCTTAATGTAATCATTTATAATCCTTTCACCCATGAATATGTAAAATTTAGGCAAGGAGCCTTATGCTACATTCACAACATAATTGATTGTCAACTATTTTCTAGATTTGGGAATGGTGTTATAAACTTGATGTGATCCCCTTCTTGCCAAAACCTTTGCCTTAGATTGTCACCCTATTTAAATCTTTGTTTCATTTAAGTTCTAGATGTGATCAACTTGATACTTGTGTTCAATGTAGAGTGTTTGAAAATTTTAATAGAAGGTGTTACATGATTGACTTCTCAAACCAAATGCCATATAAATTTCAAGTCCTTTTGCATGTTGAATGCTAAGCTTTGGAGGTTGATGCTTAAACCAATACCATCAATTATTTTTAAGCAATCCATCTTTGAAGGGAGTAAGTCTAATTTGAGTAAGTTTTTCGACCTTTGGTTTTTAGATGTTGTAAGGTAATGAAAATCCTAAATCTTGCATACCCAAAACTAAAGCCACAAGTGTTTTATCTTCGTCATATGTTAGCACACCTTGTGGGCTTACCTTCCTCAACCTTTTCTGACCATTTAAGTGATTTGAAAGAGAGGCAATGGGTATGTGCCAAAACTTGTTTGGTTTCTTCAAAGAGGCCTAACTTATTTCCACTGCATCCACTACTTCTTCCACGGTTTCAATGGTCCATCTTTGTTGTTTGATTAAAGTATGAACCTTATTTGTTCATGTTGATTTTATGCTTGTGTTGCTTTTGTAGGTGGAATGTTTTCATTATCTATTGTTGTTAATTTTTGCAACCTAGATTGTCCCTTATGAGGTATATTAAACATTGTGGCAACCATTTGCTTCCTAGCCCTAGTTTCCAACAACTTGGTGGTGTTTGGTTGGGACCTACAAAAGGTAAGAAATTCAACATCCTATAGGAATCCCAAGACTTCAAAAAATGCATTAATTTTGGATAATCGAAAAGTGCATGACTTTCCAATGCATCACTAAAATAAATTATTGCATAAAATTTTGTAAAACCATCCCACATTAAATTAACATTTGTGGTTGATGTGTCGGTTGTACTTCAAACTCTGGTTGATTGTAATATGCAAAAACTTGTTAAAACCAATTCCACTTGAACTCCTTGTTATTCTTCGGACTACATGTCCTTGAATCCATTGATAATGTAAATACTTATTGTATTTCTCTTAATAAAGTTGATCTACACAATAACTTTTTATTTCTCCAACTAATGCTTGTGTAGGTTGATCTAGGTTACTACCTTATACTTTGCAATCTTGTGAGCTAACTCCTATATTGACATGTCTTCCCTTTTCTTGATTGCAAATTAGTTTTGTGTTTTTTAATATTCTCTTCCAACACTTTAGCCTTAGGACATAGAAGCTCTAAAAAACATTGAAGTTCATCTAGATGTTTTAACATTCTTGAAGTAATTGTAAGGGATCTTGAGAAGGATCAGAGGTAACTCAAGTTCATGTAACATGTAACTTTTTTTGGTTGAATTGGTGATTCAAATGCATGCTTTGGTGGGAATCCAATGTGCTTGCAATGGGGGGAAGTTGCATGTTCTTTAAGGTCATTAATGTGTTTTGTGTTTCCATGCGAAATTGCTATTGGAGATTGAAGGTTGAAAACCTATTTGTGCATTTAGAAGATTGTTTGTACTCAAAACCCTAAATCTTGTAATCTAGCATTAAATCACCTACATTATCAAACAAATTTTAAGTGTGAAGTGGTTTGGAATTTTCCCCATAATGTGTTATTTTACACTTATGACCAAACACCTTCCATGTAAGGTTGGGCAATGGTTTTTTTTTACAAGTGCACGGAATGACTCTCATCACCAAACACATTTCTATGTTAATTGGGATGCAAATAACACTCAAATGATTTAAATTTATCTTATGGCCAAACACAAAATAATGTTCCTAGGCAGGAGCTATAAAAAAACCAGACACAAAATTTTCACATGTTTGGTCATGAGTTGCAAAATGCATGCTAGCTAGTGTAGTTAGGTTGCATTGACTTGCCTATGTTTGAACTCTTGCCCCAGTTGGTCCCTGGCCGGTGTTCAATGATGGGTGTGCTAACCCTATTGCATGTTCATGGTCAAGGGTAAATAATTTATCCTTAGGCAACAGCTATTACCCTCCTAATAATGAACCTATACATACCCTAACTAGGTTTTCAACAAACATGACAGTAGAGCATGTTGGTGGTCCAAACTGACATGATTGATGTGAGATGAATAACCTTGAAGCAACAATGTAGGCCAAGTTCCTTAAGCATTTGAATCATGTCTGAAGTTGTGAAAAGGCACACTTTGGTCTTTCTCAAGTGGCCGGCTAATTATGCATCAAGTTTTTCTAAACCTTGTGGGCACCAACTGTCTCTGATTGGGACTCACAGGACACCAAACATCTCTGATTGGGACTCATAGGGCACGAGTTAGAGAATAGGACTCAAAGTGCAAAAGGAAGCATCATATTGTCATTTGAAGTGCACAATTGTCTAGCAACACTTGCTTCAGACAACCCATACTATGAAGCATGGAGTCATCATCCCTGAAGTGATTACATCTGGAAAGAGATTCTACATGCCCATGTCAATGGTGTGTGCCAAGCTTTGATGCAGCAGGGCATTTCTTTTTGTTGTGTTGTGTGTTATGTTGATGGTTCAAATTGAAATATCATGTGACCTATTGAAGCATGGTGGAAGGAATTAAGATGGCTGTTGGTGTTGGAGGCAGCAGAGAGTGGCGAAACTAAAGGGCTGAGATGTGGATTCTCAACTGCATGAATGGAGAGCAATATTACCAGAATTAGAATCTACATGTGTGGGCATGGATGGAGAAGGTGCATTTGTTCTTGTGGTGTGGTCCAATATTTAGTGGTTATGCTTTCACAATTTCAACATTGGCTTTCTGCAGAATGTTTGTGCATTTGCTGCTGGTTGTGCACGTAGCAACTATTTGCGAGCAGAGGTTGCTACATGTATTTCTGCTGCACACTGTGCTTCTGTTCATGGACTTTTCAAGGATGCACCTGAAACAACAGTAAATGACATGTCCATACAACAAATGTGGTGAATCTGAGGAACCACGAAAACAGCAGCTCTGATTTTGAAGCTCAAGGTTGCATGAGAATCGATGCTGATTGCAGTGGAGTAATGTTTAGAATTTGGAGTAATGTCTCAATTTTGAGGGACAGAGTGTTGATATGTTGGATAGGACGAGAGTCAAGTATAACTCAAGAATGCTTGAAACTATCTTATTCACACTGAACAGGTGTCTTAATCTGAAGATGAATGAGGATGTGTGATCCAATTTGACCTGCTTATTTGTTGATGTATAGTATAATCAGAACATCACAATGCTGTTTTATTATGTCTAGAACCATAACATAGTTAGTCTTACAACACTCACACAAAACTCTATCTGTCACAAGTGAGAGTGCATTGAGAAAAGCAAAAATCTCCTGGCAAAGAAAAATGCAGGATGTCTGTAATTGGTAGGAGGCTAATATGACATTTGTTTGTGGAGGAATATTGAAAGCTGCAATCTCAGATCTGATCACATTCATGAGCAAAGATAAAAGGAATGGTAATGGCTGTACATGTACGAAGCATAAGATCGAAGGCTCATGTTGCACCAAAAAAGAGAATTACTAGTGTAACTAGAAGGCAACATTTTGAGGTGTTCTCCATAAATTCCATGGAAATTCCATACTAGCAGGTTGTCAAGAACTTCTTGAACTCAATCCGGCAAATTTTTTATGAGAACTTTTTAAACACTTGTCAAGTTAGCACATTGATACTTACTGGCACAGTGTGTTGTGAGAACAGAAGCAGTCTGTGTCCCAATCCAGCTCTTTACATTCAGTGACTACCATGTTGGTTGGGTCCATGAAAATCCAGTTATTCCTGGCAACCAGAAGGCTTCTGCAGAATTGAAGGTCAACTGAGAATAGCTAGGGGACCATCATGGAAGTAACAACAATTGTTTGATGTTTTCTTGAGTCATGGTCTCAGCAGTCCATGAGTCAATCAATTCTCTGCATTTATACGCAAAACTATGCATAAAATTTGTGCGGAATAGAGGTAAAGAGCAGATCAAGGGATGCCTCGAAAGAAAAATCCAGACAAGAGTCACAATCCCTCTCCTCACCAGAATTTTATTCACGAATTTGTCGATTTATTGCACATATATGATGAAACCATGTGCTTTTGATGATCATGGTGCAGAAATGAACAAAGAGAGCTGGTCATTTAGCTCTCCCACAATGCTTCCAGCCATGATGGAATTCTGTATATCCAAACTCTAATTTTCAAAGTATAAATTGGACATTCCCCACAAAATTACACCCAGCTCCACTTGACGTTAAAAACTTTCAAGGGATTCACTTCAATCATATCAAAACTGCCACATTGACATATATAAAATAGATTCTCTCCAAAAAAAAGAGCCCCAAATTGAAGAATTGGTCATGACCTTGCATGAGTCCCACCTTCATGATTGCAGATCATAATGTTATCCTCAACCTAGAGACTCAAAGGGGAGCTCTGGTGTGAGCTTGTCTTTGTTGATCATTGCCAATCTATATCTCATGGTTACTTAATAATTAAAGAATATTTGAAAGCGCATTTGTGGCATGGCCATGCATATGGGAGGTGACAAAGATTGAGGTTTACCTTGATATCTTTTCAGACTTGATGTAAAAGGGTTGCACAGAATCAGGACACATTGGACATCCAAACTCTAAATCACATTAAACAGGAATCACCCCATAAGAGACAAAAGCTCCATGAATAGAGAGATGCTGGATTAATGATGGGATCAGACAAAGAAGAGGAGCCTGAACTCATAAGATAACTATGGAGCTGCTGTGATTCTCAATCATGCCAAAATCTGTCAAACCCACAACAACAGCAAAAGCGAAAGTTTCTCTCAAGTGAGGATTTTTGAGACCATGCATATTGGGTTTTCTATGTTTTCATGAGTGAATCCACTCTTTTCCTTCCATTGACCAAGCTCAAGAAATGTGCAACAATGGGTGTGGTTTTTGATAAGAGGCCAATTGCTGTAGAACTTGGTGTGCCCAGCTTATTTGTGATCCCTTTGATCTCCATAAGGATGTTTGAAACATGGACATGCAAATTGGGTTACTCCCATGTTTCATGAATTAATCCACTCTTTCGCTTTGATTGACCAGGCTCAAAGATATCTGCAACAATGGATGTGGCTTTTGATAAGAGGCCAATTGATATGGTGGTTGGTCAACCCAGGTTATTATTTGTGGTCCCTTTGTGTAGGGTAAATGCACCAAGCTGTGGGCTTTACCAGAATAAGGGCCCAAGTGAAGTGGAGCTGAGCACGGGCCAGATTCCGCTGGAAAAAAATGAAAAGATGTGGTTTGTTTCAAAAACTGGAATGCCTGTTGGAATCTAGTAGTGTTTAGAGGACATTACTAGGACACTGATATTGGAATTTGCTTCTTTGATTCAGACCATAAACCCCTCAAGTTTGTAGACCCAAATTTTGCAGTTGAAGAAACAATGGGGTCCAGTTGCATGCTCTTTAACTTAGTTCACACCATTACTGCACAAATGGGGGGGTCACACACCCAACTCTGAATTTCTTGAGAGTGTAGTCATTCTTCAGCTTGTGAAAGAAGAATGATGATCTACTGAACTTTCCAGTGTGGTGGCCCATTACACTCCATACTGTCATTGCAAAGTACATAATTGGCGCAAAGTGACAATTTCTTCCAGAACCTAGCATAATCTCTCATGAACATCAGCCACATATTCCTTGTGTTTGGTTCTTGTGCCTTGCAAAGCCAAACCAGCCAAAGGCTACAGATCTCCCTGCAATTCTTTTGAAGTTGAGAACTTGAATTGGTACCAAAGATCTAATAGGTCTATTGGGCTGATTTTTCTAAAATGATGGTCAGCAAGCACACACATCAAATCTGTTCGGTGCTAACATGGTATTAGACATACCTTTGTGAAAAAGTGTATATGAAAATTTGAAACTTATTTCCAATCCATGTAAGTGCAAAAGCCTAACCTTGAACGTGTCTGTTTACACTTACCCATTATGTAAATTTGTGCAAATTTATGTAAAATGTGTTGAAAAGGAGAAATTTGTGCAAAAAATGTCAACATGGAGCCAATGAATAGAGCATCCCAAAAGCTTCACACTTTCTTTTTGGTGATGGGCCAATCAAGGTGACCCATTGTCAAAAAAAATTCAAAAAAAGCTTTGGGATACACCATATAACACTTGAGCTCGTGTAAAAGCCTATGCCAAAAATGGTGATGAATCAAGTGAGGACTGAAATTATTACTTAAGCAATGAGGTGGGGCAACATACATTCAAGAATGTGGACCCAAGATAGGGTAAACACACCCATCATTGAACACTAATTTATCATCGAACACCAACCCATATGTCACACAAATTTTTTGTCAGTTCTTCTATGTTTCAAATGATTTTTGCAGTTATGGGTGAGCCAAGTGGAGCTCTATAACACACCTTTTTGAACTCCTGAGGTAAAGGAGCAACTAAAGAAAAGCACAAGGAGGATGTGTTGTCCAAATCACAAAATATTTTAAAAAAATCTTGCCCTTCCCCGCCCCCCATGTTGTCCTCATCTTTCGTCTATTTTGGGCAATCTAAAAAGCTGTAAGTGTGACAACTGGAGCTTTACAAAACCTTTTTTTTAACTTTAGAGGCAATAGAACACTTTTAAAAAATATTTAAGCTTTCAATCACAATCTATTTTAACATACCCATCACCAAACATTTAACCCCCTTACTTTGAAACCCCATATGATCCTCATTTCTTGTCATTTTTGAACAGTCTTCATGGGCTGGTTGTGTCAAGTGAAGGTGGACTCTTTGAACTCTTGAAACAACGGCAAAATCTTCAAGGATTTTAAGCTTTCTAATACACTAAGCGTTCAATCGCTAGCTTGTATACCTTATTCCCATTATCATCATAGTTTGTCCCATATAGTTTGTCCAAAAAATCCTAAACTTTTGGTGACAATTTTTATAAAAGAAGTACTAATATTTCTATCTTCCACGAAGACTAGAGCACATCTGAAAAGCAATTTTTTTCTATCAAAGTTGTTGGAAAAGTCACTCTACACATTAGATGAATGTGTTTTTGAATCCATCAAGCAGATGAAAGCAAAGCAAACCAAATTTGACATGTATTAAGAAGTAAGATATGTTTCCATATGTATCGTGAGGTTGTTATTGTAATAGGCATTAATTGGTGAGCACGATAGAGAGCCAAAGTATGAAGAAGATCACGGAAGTGACTAGCTTTCATCCATAGTTATTACTTGGAGTCAGCAATCAGGATATGCTATACGCCCCAAGAGTCAAGAGTCTCCAACATGGTGTAGTGCATCTGAGAAATAGCTGACTTTGATAAGAAAGATCGGATCCAGGGACCTTGATACAATTATTTCATTCCACTCAAATGGAGACAACACTGAGAGTACGTTGGAATTCCACTCCAGATTCAGTGTTTTTGTTTTACAAAATTATCATACAAGTTGCAATAAAGTTGTACTTCTTTAAGGAACAGAATATTTTTCAGACAATCCTGAGCCTTCAATGTTTGAGGCCATGCCGACTTTCAAGCATGAGGTCATGCCAACTTTCAGGCATGTTGAAATTTGAGACTCTTTTTGTCTACTCTTGTACAAGAGGAACAAATCATCAAGCAATATCTTGTTAGCTAGGATTTATGCCTACCTTGCAAGTGGTTGAAATTCAAACATTGGGTTAAGGGAAACTTTATGGCTTTTGGGTATGGGAAAAAGAGATTGCTCAAGATCTATCATCTACTTGTGCAGTGTGAAATGGTAGCTCTCTTTAGAGGGCGGTGGTGAGTGAATGTCCCTTGTTCTAGTGCATACTATCCAACATATGTGAATGAGAAAAGCAAATTTGTTCTACCCGTTTCCTATTCTGGTGTTTCCTTCGAAAAGTTGTAAACACCCTTGCCATGCTCATCTCATTGATGCCCCACTCTAGTTGCCACTTGCTCCATTGATCCAACTTGATGAAATCACAACCATTGGGTAATTACAAAAATGGTCCAACTTGATGGAAATACAAACTTTTGGACAATGAAGATTTAATTAATTAATTTTTTAATTTTTTTTTGTGTAGGTAGTGAACTCTTGTGGGATCAAACCACAAACCCACCAACTATGCACCTCTAACTTCACACTTGAAAATGTGGAGATGCTATGCAAGTACCATTGATGCGTCCAACCTTCCTTTTCTGTGTCCTTTGGCTACTACTTAGTTTTGAAAAGAGTGGACCTCTCAAGATTCTTATCACAATTATGGTAGTTAGAGACTCACAATAATTTCAGTCCCCATAGTCATGATAGTATGTACCTTATGCATCTTGCTACTGCCACACAACTTTTATGTGACCCAACACATATGCTGCTCAAGGTTTAAGTGGTCGGAAGGTTAATCCTAACAAAGAATAAGCCTCTTCTGAAGCTTGCTGGCAGCCTGACACCAATTTTAGATTATCTCTACCAAAGCTTGCTGGCAAACTGACACCGGGTAGGATATATTGTTTGAAGGTTGGAATTCTTTTCATCAGTGGATGATAAAAAAACATTTGAGTTTTTGGACTTGTTGTAATTATTCTGTATGGTCTGCCGACATATGCAATCCAACTTATTGATTGATTGTGGGACATGTTCCATTTTTTGCTTCATTAGTCATTGTGACCTTGGGGTCCCAGGATGCAAAAAAATATCTTTGTGGGGTGGGGTGACTTAAAGATGGCTTTGCAAAAAGGAAGCAAGGATATGGTCAAGAGCAAGTATGTCACAATTTTGTTGATGTCAGTACATATTACATGAACCCAGGAGATAGACTATTTTTGTACCCCAAACGGTATGTATGGTTCACAGTTGATGGATTCTGGCTTATGTAGCAACATCATCACCACTAGATTTTCAACCACATGCCACTAGATAGACTAGACTTTACTCACTGGATACAGATCACAGTTAATGCAGACTGGCTTCTGAAGCAACACGAGGCCCTTAGATTGTCAACCACATGCGAATTAGATCACTGCACCCACCCATGATATTTTATAACAAGTATAAGGTGGTGCAATTCTGTAGGGTAAAGCCCTAAATGAATGAGCTTTATACCATGTCAAAATCCATGTCATGTTTCTTGGTTTCAATTTCTTTTTCAGTAGTTAGGCATACTTTC
>Ga0209611_10009613_pt1 | contig 14563 bp, 15 predicted proteins | sample S1TSphgellanicum_3_FD_187693 | JGI IMG/M metagenome (GOLD analysis project Ga0209611, IMG submission 187693) | Host-associated microbial communities from peat moss isolated from Minnesota, USA - S1T2_Fc - Sphagnum magellanicum MG (SPAdes) (version 2) | ecosystem: Host-associated > Plants > Peat... | reverse complement strand
CTTAGATCAAAAGTTAGACTTACAAGACAACCTCTTTACACCTCCCATCAACCATCAAATGGTAATGTGTACCAAGATGGATCATTAATTAAATCAAATTGATCTGCTTATGGACAATGTAATACATGCGTGTGGCACATGTGTTAATAGAAAAGGAAGGGGTGGAGCAAACTTTGTTAATGGTGGACCATGATTAAATGTTTGCTTGTTGAGATGAAGGACAATGACACCAATCCAAACAATTTTGTTGCTACAATTGTTAAGAAGGAAATATTCGCATTTGTCATTATGACATTACAAATGACCCAAACACTATACATTGTGGAAAGCAATATTGAAATGATGTTTTATGTTCAGTGTCTTCACCTTACACCAAGCATGATTGTCATGTTTCTTGTCCATTCCTTACATATGGTGAAGTGGGCTTTCGGGTTTTCAAGTGAAGGAAGTTCAAAAAGGACATCACCATTGAATATGATTGGAATAAATGGAACCTTCCAAATCAACAATCTATTGTAGTCCAAAGAAAATAACTTGGGAGTAGTGTGAAGGGCCTAAGATATGGCCCAAAGGCAATCAACAACACTTAGGATCTAGAAAGGGTATATGTATTATAAAGTGGTTCAAAAACAACAAATACACCATTCCATATGAGTTCACAACATTTTTATTAAAAAGTTATTGCCCTACCATTGGTTCATGTTGTGGCATGTGGTAGCTAAGCAAGTAGGGTAGATTGTTGTTGGTCTAAAGTGCAAATTTTGAAAAATGCTAAACAAGTTCATTCGTCACTATTGGCCCTCACATCTAGACTAACAAATTTTTCACGCCTGGATGCAATTGTCTCCAATCCCATACTCCCATGCATTTAAAGTTCTTGTTAAATAAGTATCAAGTAGTTAGTTATGGATTTTGATTTTTACATTGTTGATGGTATCAAATTTCCATTTTGAACCTATGGGAAATTGTATTTGAGTAAACCTTATTAAAGAATAATCAACTAGTTAATTATGCATTTTGATTTTTACATTATTGATGGTGTCAAAGTTCCATTTTGAACCTATGGGAATTTGAGTTACCTTTACATCCATTAATAATCTCCAAATAAATCAATATAGATTTTAGTCTTCACATTGTTGATGATACATATCCATTTTCAATTTGAACTTATGGAAATTTGCTATAAAATTTGATATTCATTCATTTTGACTAATGTGAACTCTTTACTTACCTATAATCGCTATGTTTCCATTTTCATTAGTTAATATGAACTTTCTACTTACCTATAATCACTATGTTTCCATTTTCACTAATGTGAACTCTCTACTTACCTATTGAAACCTAGTTATTAAATCTTTGAACTTTTCATTAAACTTTTCACTCCTTTCCATATCTACAGTTTGAGACAATTGAATTCTTTTATGGATTGTGTACATTGATGGTTACTCAAATTCACACCCTTTACATACATGCCAATGATGGCACTTACTAGACCATGTATTCCATGATGATATATATGTTGAATGCCAAACAACTTGTCATAAGTGATTTCTTTCTACTATTTGCCAAACTTTGCTCATAAGTATGATATGTAGGTTTGTATTATTTTAGAGTCTCATATAGATTGAAGGTATTTTTTTGTATTAAATCATGGTTTATTCATCTACCATCACTTTGAAGAGAACGCAAATTTGCTAACATGATCCATTCAAGTGCAACTCCATGTCTTTTCATTAACAATATTTATCTTTATGGCTACAATCATCATGTTTCTTTCTTTTTGTAAGTGTAACTTGGACCATACATCATGAGATATGCCTTCGACTATAACAACAATAAACATTTAACTACTAGCAAGGATTGGAGAGGTTTTGAAAATTGAGGGGAATATGCCTAGTGGATTTCCAATTTTCATGGCCAAAATGTTATATTGTTAGAATATTTATTTGCAATATCATTTTTCTTCATAACTATTTACATTGCCAAAATGCAAGTATATTTCTCCATGGTCAGGGATTATTACTGGTAAACAGAGGAGGTCAATTGACTTGTACTAAAAGATGATAAATGGCCAAGAAGGTATTCAAGGATCTACCTATAACATTGTAAATTACAAATTTCCCTTACATCTTGGAGCTAGTCGTTTTCAAGCAGAGAATTAAAATGTGTATTCATTTAACGTCATATGTTCCATTGATGTTTCCATCAAACCTTTAAAACTAAGTTTGCATTAAAATTCAAGGACATTACAACACCCAAGGTCCTAAAATGAAACATATTTTCCTAGTTCAACAAGGAAATATGTAAACACGTAGGTAGCACTTTCAAAGTTCCTTAAACCATAACCAAAATGAATAAACATTTAAGAACTTTGATAACATTTACAATTTTGGCATTTGTAAAAGTTTTGGAATGTTAAAAACTTGAATGCTCCAAACCTGGGCATTCTAAGGAACAATAGTGCCAATTATGTATTAATAGCTTGTTCTCATGGATTGAATTCCAATGAAAGTTGGGGCAAAATAATGTTACCTAAGTTCCCAAACTTGAGATTCCAAACCTAGTTTTATTTCAACCTGGTTCATCATCCCAAACTTGTATTGATTAGTAACAATAGGTTGTACATAAACTACAATTAGCATTATCATTGTATAAAACAACCCTGAATTTTGACATTACAAATTGCTCAAAAAAACACAAGTCATGCACCATTTCCCTTGCCACCACAAATCCCTCCATTGCAATCTATAGGTACTAAAGAAATCCAAAGTGCTAAAGAAAGAGTGAAAGAAAGAGGACTTGTGTAGAGGTACAAACAAGTAATCCCCTAGAGACTCAAATCAAGTAATCACTATCAATAATTAAGTAGATTTGCATGAGGACACCAACAAACTTAATTAAATTAGTGCAAGTATGTATTTAAACCACGGAAATTCCCATCATGCGATCTCCTTAGTTCAATCTCAAATGCTACCAAGAGAGAAAAACAAAGGGAGGGAGATAGAGAGGTGCAATTGAGAGACAAAAAAATGGAGTTAATGGGTTCCATGGTCAAAATTTAATAAGCATAAAATGCATGTGTATATCATAAGCAATATTTTCCTAGCTTAATCCCTCTTCATACACTTGCATGCAACCTAAACCATGTGCCATGTTCTACTACAACCTACACTAGACCAATGAATCATATGTCCAAATATTCATTTAACAAAGGGAAGCCAAAGATACATCCCAAAAGTGGTAACATAATGACCCAACCAACAAATCAACAATACAAATAGAAAGTTTGAACTATGTAATCTACAAAATTCAAATGAAACAAGTACAAGATCAAGGTAACGAACACTTGTCTCCTATATCCACTATGTTAACTACTATGTCCATTGCAACTTGTCCGATGCGACTAAAAAGTGTCCAATAGAATTAGGTTACAACTAGATAGACTAGTTGCAATCGACATGATTTTCTCATAATGATCACACTAGTATGCAATAGCTATAATGTTGCAATATGTTGCCTAATACCATCCTCAACATGTTCAAAGAGCATGTAGACCAGATCATTACCCTGCATTTTGTGATCGGTTAGAGACCTCCTCAGTAGAACATAGGAGGATTTTGAGCTTCCCCAATTCTGGTAATACTTCCCTGCCATGGCTGTCTCATCGACACTAAACTCTTGCCCCCATGGGTACTTGATAGGTTTTTGGAAACTGAAGACAATCTTTGTGCACAACAACGAATTGAAATCCACATCTTCCTCATTTCCATCTTCAGCATTGGTCACAAAGTTTTCCCCCAAACAAACAAGCAAGGCTTGACATCATCGTCATACCTAGGTCCAAACCACTCATCTTCCTAGAAAGCTTCTTCCATTACATGACGCACATACCCCATACTGTTAGAGATTAGCACCTCCATCTCCCATTCATGGGTCCATGGCATATTCTCACATAATGTGAAATTATTATCCACACAAAAGTAGTAGAAACAAGCCAAGTTTTTTTTCAGCAACTTGTTCACATGCATGGCACCAACAGACATAACTAAATGTACATTCCTTGCACCTTTTATGGTTTCACATGTGTATTTTGTTGCCCTATCCACATTTGTTGCTCTTATATGTCAAAAGGTGCGGCTGACTGCACATCATTCCTCTGAATATGTTATCTTGAACCATGTACTCAAATGAGTACAAAGAAACAACACCACCTACTTTGCATTCTGTAGTTGAAGACCATTAACATCAAGTTGAGCCCATCTAATAAACCTCTTCATAATAGCACATGCCCCATCATGAGGACCCTTCCCATATATGCCTAGAGCCAAGGACATGTTCTCTATGACTTCTAGCTACAAGTTCTCATGTTTGCAGGCTCAGAACCAACCCCTGTAGCTAAAATTTAACAGAGGTAAGTTCATCACAGAGAGAGAGAGGGATATAACATATCCTCAGCTTTATTCAACAGGCCCACAATGTTGTAACCTGAACCAGATGAGTTTACCTACATTGCAAGCAACACCAACAAATGAAGAAAGCACTAAGACAGATGGATCTGTACCAGCCTAGTATTTGCAATCCCCCATGAAACTCTCTCTGAAGAGATGCAGAAAATTCTCCCATGTGCCCACAGCCTTCCGCTTTTTTGCCCAAAATACATCAGTACATCAATATCCCAATAACCACAATCCCATTTGAGATCACCTTAAACTACTGCTGGAGCAACAATACAGCTCCTACTTAGCCATAAATTCTAGCTTAATCTTCACTATCAGCTCATGTACTGCCAACTTGCATGGTCTCAGCCCAGCATGAAGACTTCATTGTGTGGTCTGTTGCAAGGAAGCTTTCTGAAAAAAGGGCTCCAGTACCCTAATATTCTTGACTTGTATGTGACAAATTCATGGCAACTTACTGAAGAAAGTTTGAATATCCTGGGATCTCACCTGACCCCAATCAATTCTGCAGTTGAAAATGTGGGAACACAGGACATTACAGAATCACAAATTGAGTGAGGACTCCAGTGATAGTTAGAATAGCCTCACATTTCAATTTTTTATTTTTGTTTAGTGAAAATTCATGACTTCATGGATATTTTTCAACTATATTGCCACCATGTGCCACAAAGTGATTACTTGTAGATGCTTAGCAGTACATTGAGGAGTGGAAGCTTAGAAATTCCTGACTTATCAACTTTGGTAACTTATCAAACATCTCACAAATGGACTTGTAAGTAGGATATTGGCACATACATGGATGTGGAGTGACCCATTCCAATCAGATCCAATTGCAAAGGCAGCGAGTCCCAGTGCTTTAGCTGTTGCTGATCCTGCATTGACACAATCCACACTCTCATTGAACCCTCCAACCAAGCTATTAGAAGATTCTTGCAGCATCTAATGCCAAGTGTTTGTGAAATTCTTCTACTATCACAAATGCAAAAAATATGTTCATGAACAATGCATTCCACTTCCTCTTCTGAATGCCACCTGCATTTAGAAATGTTGGGTTTTGAGTGAAAGTTTTGTCAACCTCCAGAGCTACCTCCGGATGAGGGCTTTGCATCAAGTTCATTGAACGTCTGCATATCTTGAGACATCTGCAAAATAAGAACAGAACACCTTATCCTATCAGCCTGTGCACATGTTCACCGATGTCCATTCAAGACTGCCTAATACTGGTCATGGCAAAAGATATAATCCTGAGCCCTAATTCCTCCTCTTCTTTGAATCTTCCTGCAGACCTGGACCCAACAAATGGTACATCATTATTGTTAATACCTCATGAACCAACTTCAAACATCAAAGCAAGAACTGAATTGCAGTTCAAGGTATGTTACAAATGGAACATTTGTCTTTCTGATTGGAATCGCTCCAAGCTTCTTGAGGAGAGCTACAAGCTTACAATCATCATCCGCCAGAGCATTGTGTTCATTTAACCAAAGCACCACATGTGGTGTGAAATCCAAGCACATCTAATGAATCTGTGTCAAAGAACATTACAGAAGCAAGGTTCACAAGCTTAGATTCCTTCTCATGGCAATCAAATCTCACTGTTAACCCTAATAACAGCCAACAAGAATGGAAAATGTCTAAGAGGACAATAGAAGTGTTTCAGAAGAACCTCAACATGTACATCATTTTTGTTGATTGCCATCAATCAATCAAACCCTAAACCCCATCTGAATCCCGTACAGGTTTGATCTACAACACAAAGCTACATGTTTGGTAGAATATTTCATACCTTCCAATTCTTTTGAGCAAAAATCCAAGGAAAAAAAGTAGTTCCAAATTGATGGTTACCTTTCACAAGAAAAGGAAGGCCAGACAAAGCTCTTGAGATGATGATTTGCTTTTTTTCTGTGAAGGAATTTTGTTCAGCTTCTGGTGCACAAGCTTCCACAATAGCATTGACAAGAGGATTGAGGTTCCAGATGCGACTCATTTAGCGAGCGACGAGCTACAGTTCATGACAAACCCCCCACCCCAGCCCCCCCCCCACACACATTCATTCATTCATTGACGCCGTGGACTTCGTCAATAGAAAGCTTTGCATCTTTCGACTTGAAACCCACAATGTTCCGGTCCTTCCATTGAGGATCAAAATTTCAACGTGAAGAGAACAGTGAGCGCGACCATTCATTTTGTGTATGTTTCCTTCAATGTTTTGCACAGTATGTTGTTATTGTCGTAATTGCCATTTTTCATATTTATCTTCTATCGAGTTCTCTGTCTCCGTCTAGTTTATTTTGATCAGTTCATTACAAGTTTAGAAGATATGTTTGTACACAGCAGTGGATTTCGTACCCTAATGTCAGAGTTCTGTGGTGCAAACATGATGAAAGTAGCACTTCAAGTAGAGCTCAAAATCGACTTCAACTTTTTCGTGGAAAGATGTTTTTCACATGTGCAGCAGAAGCCACCCAACCTGATCAATGTAAATGTCCATCCATCCTCCTCTTGTTGCCCATCTCTTGCTAGAAAATCAAAAGAAGCATAACATCTGAGTTCTATCTTTCTGTCTCTCACATATCACCTTCTTATAGACATCAGACAGTCTTGTAAAACCAACAAATTTCTTCTACTCAAAGTGTTGATGGAATATGCTTGCCTGCTTTCTAGCTGTTAAGAAAGTCCGTTGGTTTGATAAAAAAAGTCAGCAAATTAACAGTCACAAAGTTTATTGTGTAGATTGGTATTTCAAAATATCATGTTGGCCATATTGATGTTGGCATGCAGGATGTGGCCAGAAAGATCATGTCATTTGCACAGATTGGACCACATGCAGTGTGTATAATCTCAGCGAATGGGGCCATCTCTAATGTGACTCTATGCTAGCAGTTAACATTAGGGGGCACAGTCACTTAAGTGTTTCCTTGGCATGTGCTGATGGGCATGTCATAATGTGGTACGCTTGCTCCTGGCAACTTCTCCCATACAGGTAGCTCCAAAATAAGGTAGCCTAGTGTCAACTTTCCTTCTGTTCTAAATTCTGGTTCTTGAAAGTCTAGTCTCCATGCATTAACACCCATTAATGAGCATGAGAAGAATGTCTAAGGGTTTAGAGTGGCTGAAAGAACTACCCCAAAGAAAAAATCTTGGGTTTGAGTCTTTGAAAGAAAAGCTATTTCAAGTTCCTTACTAGAAATATGTGAATGTTGTGAGTAAAAGGTTTCCTGGAGGAGCTTGTAATTGAAACCTAGAGTACAACCAACTGGTTATAATATTGAGGACCTAGCATTTTGCCTTTGCATTGAGGCCTTTGGCTTTCTATTTTGAGTATGTGTGATGGTCAATCATTGTTTTCCAAACTGCTTCTCAGTTCTGTTTTTATGTTTTTTCCCCTTGTTCTTTATTGGTGGGTTTCCTCATTTTCTGGTTGCTGATATGTTTGTCAGAGTGGAAATCCCTGGAACCTTATATGAGGTCACCCCTCAATTTATTCAGTGTGACTTAAATTGTAAATGTGCAGAAGTTTTCAGTATTTATCAAGATATTTGTCTCTTCAAGGCATTCTACTGGTTTCTCCTTTCCTTTGTCATATTCTTCTTGGCTCTGTTGTGGGTCTCTTGTGGATTTTAATGTGTCAGATTCTGCCAAAATTGGAGTATACTCTTATAGGTACCTAAGGCTTTGAAGATGAAAAGAGCTCTTCATAGCTCAATTGGTCAGCTTAATCAGTCTGCTAAAGAGAAAAGGAGTATATGTCAAATTGAACTAGCAGTTTATCAAGGTTGCACTAAGGTCCATTCTCTTAAAGTTTCTATCTTGGTTTTCTCTATCTCTTCCTCTTTACTTGCTTTGGTTTTTCTTTTTCTTTTCTTGTTGTAGTTTGAATGAGGATACTATTGACTTTTTTGTTAGCTTTGTCTCTTGAGTGCTAGTTGATGTTACAATTGACTTGTCTTGTTGGTCCTGGAATCATGACAGAAACTCAGGACCTAGAGGTTTATATAATGGTTTTCCTAACAAATAGGGTGCATTGTTACATATTTATCTACACCCGCCATTAAGGGCTGATTAACTTACTGGGGAGTTATGGCAGCTTGTCGCTACTATTCATGATGAGTGCCATTCAAGCCTCCTTCACTGTCAAAAGGTCTTTACTAAATTGAGAAAGTACATACTAATCTGCTATTTGAAAAGTAGATATTGAGGAGCACATCTACTCAATTTCATCTACCATGAGATAATTAGACATGCTTTTAGTGTCATTGGCAAACCCCCACCTGTTAGACCTGAAGCTTTGTGGATGTCCATATAGATGTTTGGCTACACATGTATGATCCTTCTATGCAAGTAGCAAACTGATTTTTTTGTACATTTGTAAAACAAATCATGTTATATGGATCTAGAATTGGTCCCACATGCCTTTGCAATCAAGGTGAAGTGGATTTCAAGGCATATCAGTGAATTTTATAACAAATCACAAAGCTATTCGATCTTGCAGAAGAAGCCCATGACTTCAGATTCTTTGTATGCATTATCATGCAAATATCTATAAGCAATTAGTGGTGGTGCTACAAGATCAAAGTCTTTAGAGCTTTATGTTACATGCATTCAAAAGCATGATTTTGTTCTAGGTACTTCAAATCATGTTTACTTTCAGTTTTGTTCCAGCTTGGTTTTTGGTGGTCTATTGTATTGTTTCATGGTTTGGGTTTATCGTCTAAAGTTTTTTTTAACTTTAGATTTTGTTCCAAAGACTTTTGGTGATCTATTTGTATTGCTTCACGGTTTGGGTTTATCCTCTAAAGCTCTTGCTATTTGAATTTTCCTTTTCTTCTTTCTCTTTGTTTTTTTCCTTTGATATTTCTTGGGTTTTTCCATGCCTTACCTTTCCTCTACTTATCTTTCTCTGTATGTGTGTACCTCTATTCTACTTGGGGTTTTGTGGTCTTTTTAAATTTCTCCTTTAGGTTCCCTTCAGGTTTTGTTCAACTTGCAAGCATCATGGCTGATTTTTTATATCATAGTTGTTTTCATGACAAAAACTCAATCCATTGGGTAACATTTGACATTAATGTTGACCCCATCCCTTGGAACTGATGAAATCAGAGGGGATGTTATGTTACATGTTGTTGCTAAAAGTTGTCTCCAAATCCCATTGTCTTTTGATGTTGTCATGTGGTCTTGTTCTTTTCTTTATGGTGTTGTGTCCTTTCTTTTTACATGCTTGCTATCATCAGGTGTTATTATATCGTCATATCTGAAATAACCATAACCGTATTACCAGGGTCATTTCTTAGTTTCTTTTCAAGTTGACCTTAAAACATATGTATTGAGAATTTCGCGATACTTATGAAGAAGATATGTTTACATTGTTAGAATTATGTGAAAATTATTTTTGGGAGATTCTCTTTCCGTAGTATTCTAGTTTCTTTTTGAGGTAGCTAATAACATGATTGAATTTCTTTTTTTGCTAATTATTGATGGTCTTGTGATATTATTAAGTTTCACCCATTGCCCTCAACCATTGTAGGAAACTTATGGAGGTGTTATGGTAGTTGGAAAATACCATGCATTATGGTTTTGAAGGATGTTCCTGAACATGGTTGTCATTGGTTTGTCACTTCTATTTTTGCTCATATTTTCTCTTGCCTTGCTTGAGGGTAAGGTTTTTTGATGTGTTGCTGATTTGTTGTTTTTTTAATTTTTGATTTTTTTGTTCCTTCTGTAATTCTTGCTACATACTTGTGGTGTTGTTGTATATACTGCAGCATTGAATGCTATGTCATTGATTCCATCTCCTCTTGCAGGATTTGCACTGCTTCCAAGATTTGCAAAGAGTACACCCCCAGTGGTTGTTGTGCCTCCAACACCAAAATTTGCCCCACTAGTTGTGCCACATCTTGAGCTTCTCCCCTACTAACTTCCCTGCTACTGCCATGGCTGCCACCTCCACCTCGTAACCCCTTCCTCCAAATCTAGGCCAGTTGTTCTAGCCCCAACAGCTAGTTCATGAGCAACCTCACCCCATACAGCTACATGATCCTCTCCTATAAATCCACTGGGGTCACTACTATGTTTGCCCACCAATCCTACTAAGATCCCATTATAATCTTAGTTGGTTTCCCCTCTAGATAGTCCCCTTCAGTTTCCACTACTGTCTCTTAGCACATCTCTTGTATTATCTCCCCAAAGCCCACCAGTAAGTAGGGTTGGAACAACAAGACCACGATTGCTTGTAGGAGCTAGTCTCATGCTGCTAGTTCATTTTTCAATTATGTTCATTTTTTCCATAACACTTGACCATACATAATTAGTAATGTTTTCTCTAGACTTGTGTAGTTAGATTTTCAAGGGGTTTGGATTGTAACCTTTAAACTGACTAGCTTAATTGTACTTGATAAATCTGAAGGCTCTATCTACTTGACAGTGTAGCTAAAAGCCAGATTTCCATTTGAATGGGTTGTGGAGATTTGTGTTGTGATGACAAATCTTCATGTTGAACTTCCAAGTACCACGGGTCAGTAAAAAACATAAGTCATTTCATTGGATGCAGATCTATGCAGGAATTTGTTAGTAGTATTCTAGTTTCCATTTGTGATCCAAAATGTCAACAAGCTCTTGATGCTGTTGAACTATGAGGTTTTAATGGAGTAGGAATAGTTATAGTAAGAGATTGTCTAATTTCAAATTTGTTTAAAAAACAGAGCCTTGTACAAGAAAACCAATGATCATGGTTGAACAACAAGATGTGATTATGAAATCTGTGGAGCTAAAAAATTTCCAAACAGAGGTGCACTTGCAATGCATCAGAAGTCACCCCAATGCACCCCAATGCGGATTGGCTTCAATGCCCAGGGTCCAACCTCATAGGTCACATGTTAAGAATGCTAGCACTTCTCAAGGGATGCCTAAACACTTTGTTGAAGTGTGTGATGGTTAAGAGTATGAAGGGACCACATGGATGATAAGTTCATGTTGGTAGACATAAAGAGAGAAAAGCAAAAACAGCCTCTAACTGAATATGATTTTGATTTGCGTCTTGTGCATCTCATATGAAATTGTCCAACAAGATGGGACTTTCTAAAATTGATGTCAATGCCTTATTGTCCACATTGTTCCATGAATCTTTCAATCTGGAGAAGGTGAGTTTGTGGAGTTGGTGAGATGTGGAGAAGTATGAAGCCAAAGTCTACAACCAAGAGGAAGTATGTTTTTTTCTTATTACGTTTTTTCAAAGTTTTATAACATGGATGTAAATTCTCTTGGCATATGCAATGGGGGTGCAATGGTACATATAATAGGTACATGATTTTCTATGGTCGATTGGTGCTTAGAATCATAAGTCAAGTTTATGGTGAGAAAGAATTCTAGTTTAAAAGTTGAGTTTTTATAATGAGGCTATTTGCATTTGCATTCTTCTAGTTAGCATGAGAGATTGGGTTTAGTATCTATTGGGCTAGTTTTTCTATCCGCATGAGAGCTTGTCTATAGAAGGGTCTTTGGAATCTAATTTACATATTTCCTATTTTTAGATGTTATAAGTGGCACTTGAGTAAAATTTCACATGAAGTTATTTCACATTGAGATTTATTTTTTTAGGGTTGGACAAAACATGTATTGGCTACAAAGGGTCTTGATGAAAAGGAGTTAGGCTTGCACTACAAAACCCCTATTCGTGCATTGGCATAATTGTTTTCCTCGCCATCTAATCAAGAAGGCTTCAAAGGGTCCTCCTACACCACACAAGAGACAGGGGAATGGTCGAATGCTATGTAGGATCATCTTAATTGTTCTAGTAGTGTTATTGTAGGCCTAATATTGTATAAAGACCAAACCTCTTTATCAAATGCTAATAAAGTGTTTGGTTATTCTCTCACAATGAGTCTTGCTAACATATCTTGTGAGCAATGTCCAATTGCATCTGGTCGTCAATTGATTATTGTTGTACCTATGGTTACAAGTTCAAATAAAGTCAAAAGTCAAGGAACCCCATTTTTCAAAAATCTTTGTTAAAGAAATTATTTTAATGTGTTTGAACTTGTATGTAACTATTTTTTACTTGAAATTATTGAAACAAGGACAAGATTATCACACATGAAATTTGGAAGCCTTCCAAGAATGCTTATCAACCATTTTGCACCCACTAAAAGAATACAGCTTCAGGTTTGTTATTGTCATTTTTCAACATCACAAGAGGAATTTGAATAGTTGTTTTTGCTTGTGAAACATCTTGATCAATTGTTTGATTGATAACTTTTTAGGGGGTTCAGATTAGTCGATCCTTTTGGTACCTCGCAATGGGTGTTTCTTTTGTTTTATGCATACATTTGTGAACATCCAAAAGGTTGCAAGGTGAGTTTGCATTTTGTGAATTTTCTTAAATGGTTACTATTCAATTAAAACTAATGATATTATGTTAGTGGGGATTATGATATTATGTATTTTTGGTTTCAATTTTATAGGTCACATGCACATGTGACATTAACCAATGCCAACATCCATGTAGCATTTGCATATGTGGAAAAGATGAATTATCATTGGTGAGCACTACTCATGCCACGTGAAATGAAGAATCAATGCAAAACATATTTGCAATGATGAAGGCAAAAGGGTCTTCAAATAAAGAAGTTGAAATAATATCAAAGTGGTGGTCATGAATGCATCAAGTTCAAGCAAGAGCCCTTGTTTACTTGCCTTGGTTCTTTTCATAATGAGACTTACATTACATGACCACTTGCATTGCCAATTACCATGACTAAATTAGAAACATGTTTGGTTGTTTCCACAATGTGCCCTTTGGGGCTTCAATGGAGGTGACACTCTGTGGGGAACCCATATTATGCCATCCATGTTGATGTCTTGCATCAATCTGACACTAGGATCTTCAAGTTTCTTGTACAATGTTTGTGGGAGTTGAATAGTCAAGGTAATGTTCTTCAAGCAAGAGCATTATAGGAAATGGAAAAACGCCTTTTAATCATTAAATAGGTTGTTTGGTTTGTTGCATATTGTATTCTAGGGACTATTAAGGGCGAATATTTTACATCTAATGTAAATTTTGCTACTTTTGAACATAAAACAATGATGCAGGTACATGTATTTGAATTTTACTTCAATGTTTGTTTGTAACATGTTTTGAGATAATGTTTGACCTTGAACTTTAAATGATCACAACTTGTAGAAACAAAATATTTAGCTTTCAATTTTTTTTTGGTGGGATGTCCTCAAATTATAGGTTATTGTCTTTTGTACGATTGGAGTCTTCTTTGAATTTACAATTTGGAACATTGTCATGTTTCTAAAGTGGTACAAAATCGCAATACGAAATCCAACCCACATTGTTAACTTTCTTTAAATTATGGATGATTCAATGATTCGGTAAAAAGACCAACCTATCCATTTCACTATGAGAAATTGTGGTCGTTGAAATCGCATTACCTTGCAACTGAAACTCAAAAAACAATTCATATATAATTGTTATGTAATTATCCTTTGGGTATTATAATTATTGTGCAATTAGCCCTTTAAATATACAATGTATTAATAAAAAAAGTTACCACGTCAAAAAATCAATTAATTGTATTATAGTTATAAGTGAGTTGAAAATGGGTATTCTATATGATAATTTATACACATTGTACATACATATGTTGTCAACCATGTTTGGTTTTTCAAGAGGTACATTATAATTGCATGTGACAATTATTTTAGAACTATTGTAAATGTGTCATTAAAACAACAACTATGTTGCAATTATTGTACAATGTACATACATGTGACATGCCACGTGTCCACATCTCCACCACCTATTATGGAATACATTTGTAACTAATTTTCAATTATGATTCTCATTGATATAATTAGTATGGCCATTAATGTGCCACTACTAAAGTACTACTATTCAACTATGTTATGACTATAATATAATTATTTATAACTTCATAAAAATACATATTCATCAGTTATTTATAGTTTCATCATATGTGTTTCATTTTGAGTGATTTAAAATGTTATGGGAATGTTACCTCAACTTCTAAAAATCATTTTTGAAGTACAAAGGAAAATGAATAATGAAAAAATAACAAGAAGATAAATAAGCTTTCCAACTTACA